>ERZ1036455.301-NODE-301-length-16139-cov-4.077779_pt1 | contig 16139 bp, 13 predicted proteins | sample MGYA00514228_ERZ1036455 | MGnify/ENA primary metagenome ERZ1036455 (study PRJEB33795, sample SAMN09464920) | human gut metagenome | host: Homo sapiens | place: USA: Stanford, California | collected 2016-07 | study: EMG produced TPA metagenomics assembly of the... | reverse complement strand
TCAACCGCAACTTTTTTGGTTGCAGCAAGCTCTCTTGCAGCTTGCGCGGGAAACACTAAAGATTCTGCCGCAACACAGGCTGGCACGGCCTCGGCACAGGGTGACCAAAGCGTCACTATTCTTGCCTACGATTCATTCGACTTCCCCCAGGACCTTCTGGACAAGTTCCATGAGCAGACCGGAATCACCGCGAAAATCCAAGCGATCGGTAACGGTGGAGAGCTGGCCAACCAACTGGTTCTCACCAAGGATGCGCCCCTGGGGGACGCCGTTTTCGGCCTAGATAATACGGTTTCAACCCGTATTGGCGGTCAGGGAATCATCGAAGATGCACATATCACCTCGCCAAATGCAGATGACAATTTCCAGGGCGAACCCGGTCTGGTTCCCATCGATCGCGGCGATGTCTGCGTGAACTACGACAAGAAGTGGTTTGCCGACCACCAGCTTGCTGTGCCGACGAGCTTCGAAGACCTGACGAAGCCTCAATACAAGGACATGCTTGTCGCCATGAATCCGGCTTCTTCCACTCCCGGAATGGCATTCATGCTGGCAACGATCGCAAAGTTTGGCCCCGATGGGTATGCCCAGTACTGGAAGTCGCTCAAGGACAACGGCGTGAAGATCACCGAGGGCTGGTCACAGGCATTCAACGTTGACTACAGCGCCGGTGAAGGTAAGGGCAGCTACCCCATGATGGTGTCCTACGGTTCCTCTCCCGCCTATGCGGTCAATGATGCAGGAACCGAAAGCTCGACCGGTGTCATCACCGACACCTGCTTCCGCCAGGTTGAATATGCCGGCGTGCTCAAGGGTGCAAAGAACCCCGAAGGGGCAAAGAAGTTCATCGAATTCCTGCTCTCTGACGAAGTTCAGAGCGCAATTTCGAAGGCAACCTACATGCACCCCTACAAAGGTCAGGAGCCCGAGGCCCTGCAAAAGTTTGGCCCTCTGGCCGATAAGCCCATGCGTGTTGACCCTCAGGACATTGAGAAGAACTCGACTGCTTGGCTCAAGACCTGGCAAGAAACGGTTCTTGGGTGACAGATTTTCGACAGCGTGCGCTTAGGGTGGGCGCCGGGGCAGTGGCTCTCGGCGTCCCCCTGGCGTTTCTTACGCTGTTTTTTGCGTGGCCAGCAGCGACTCTCATCGCTAAGGGATTTAGTGCTGAGGGCGGTGGGATTGACCTCTCAGGTTTAGGTGAGCTTTTGGGGGCTTCTAGAACGTGGAAAGTCATTGGCCGCACCTTGTGGATGGCCCTTCTGGGCACGACCTTTTCGTTGATTCTGGGGATTCCGGGTGCCTATGCCCTGTATTGCTGTCGTTTCCCCGGACGTCGATTCCTTCGCGCAGTCATTTCGGTCCCCTTTGTTCTTCCCACAGTCGTCGTGGGTGTTGCTTTTCGCTCTCTCCTTGCGCCTCAGGGGTGGCTAGGTTTCTTGGGGCTTGATGGCACAATGACCGCAGTCGTCGCGGCGATGGTGTTTTTTAATTACTCGCTGGTCGTGCGCAATGTTGGAAGCTTTTGGGCGCAATTGGACGAGCGTCCCGCTCAGGTTGCCTCATGTCTAGGGGCTCCTCCACGCCGAGTTTTCTTGAGTGTCATCCTTCCTGCGCTCCTTCCCGCGATCGCCTCAGCAGCCTCGTTAGTCTTCTTGTATTGCGCAACTTCCTTCGGGATCGTGCTGATTTTGGGTGGCTCCAAACTGACGACCGTCGAGTCCGAGATCTACATGCTCACCACGCAGTTCTTGGATCTGCGCAGCGCCTCTGTGCTGTCCATTGTTCAGTTGGTCGTCATCGCCCTGTCCTTGATCATTGCCGAGGCCGCGCGCAGGCGTGGGAAGAACGCGGCAACTTTGGGTGCGCCTCGGGCAGAGAGGACCGTGAGCGCGGGGGATCTGTGGGCACTGATTTTCAGTGGTTTCGTTATTTGTGTGCTTGTTCTTCTGCCCCTGGCTGCACTGGTGTGGCGTTCCCTTCACCGACGAGGCCGTTTGACCTTTGAGCACTACGTGAAGTTGGCAGATTCTTCCTTCAGCCCCGCTCTTCGTGTCTCACCCCTGCAGGCATTGGGGCATTCACTTCTTGTCGCCCTTGTCGCGATGGTTATTGCTTTGAGTGTGGGCGTTTGCGTGGTTCTTCTTGTCACGCGTCATCCCCGTTCACGCGTGGGACGAAGTGCAATAGCTGTGGTGGAAAGCGTCTTCATGCTTCCTTTGGGTGTTTCTGCCGTGACGGTGGGTTTTGGATTCCTCATCACCATGAATCGTCCGCCTCTAGATCTGCGCAGTTCCTGGATCCTGGTGCCCTGTGCGCAGGCCGTCGTTGCTCTTCCTCTGGTTGTTCGCCTGATCGCTCCCTCTTTGCGAGCAATTAACCCTAGACTCCGCGAAGCTGCGGCAAGTTTGGGGGCCAGTGATTCTCGAGTTTTGGTAACAATCGATGGACCGGTCCTTGCGCGTTCAGTGGGTATTGCTGCGGGTTTTGCGATTGCGACGTCATTGGGTGAATTTGGTGCGACCTCTTTCCTTGCCAAAGGGGATGCGATCACGCTTCCCGTGGTCATCTACCGTTTGATTTCACGTCCTGACGCCCTAGACCAGGGCGTGGCGATGGCTTCTTGTGTTCTTCTTGCAGCAGTGTGTGCACTGCTGATTACCTGTATGGAATGGCTGCGTCCTGCAGAGATTGGAGACAGGCTATGACCGATTCGACGGCTTTAGAGTGCATCGATGTGAGCGTTGATTACGGTTCTTTCCGCGCGGTAGATGGTGTCTCTTTTTCTCTCAAGTCCGGCCAAATCACTGCGCTTCTAGGCCCCAGTGGGTGTGGAAAGTCGACTTTGTTGCGCGCAATCGCGGGCCTTGAACGTCCTCAGCAGGGCGATATTCAGTGGAATGGACACTCGATTCTTCGCATTCCTACGTATAGGCGTGGTTTTGGCTTGATGTTCCAGGACGGGCAGCTCTTCCCGCATCGCAGTGTCGAAGGAAATGTCGCCTACGGCTTGCGTGGCCTTCCCGTTGCTGAGCGTTCTGCGCGTGTTGTAGAGGTTTTAGAGATTGTCGGTTTGGAAGGTTTTGGCCCGCGGAGTATCGACTCCCTCTCAGGCGGTCAGGCACAGAGAGTGGCCTTGGCACGCGCTTTGGCTCCACGTCCTCGTCTCCTTCTGTTGGATGAACCGCTTTCGGCCCTGGATCGCTCGATGCGTGAAAGTTTGTCGATCGAATTGCGTGAAATCATCACGGGTGAAGGAATCACAAGCATCTACGTCACCCATGACCAGGATGAGGCTTTTACCGTTGCCGATCAGATTGGCGTGATGATCGCTGGCCATCTTCGTCGCCTTGATAGTCCCGAGGCCGTGTGGGACGACCCGGGAGACACGGAAGTTGCGCGCTTTTTGGGAGTCGAGAAGGAAGAACTAGAGCTTGCTGGCAAAGAAAGTGAGCTCTGGGCAGTTGTGTGCGGAACTGTGCTGAGCCGCGGACGAGGATTCTCTGTGCTTCCCGTTCGGCTGGAATCATCTTCGAATGCCGAGCCAGAGTTGATGCGAGTTCCTTTCGGTCATCCGATCCCCTCTCTTGGTCAGAGAGTTCAGGTCCGGGCATCTCGGGGGACAATCCACTAGGCTTCACTCGTGACCAATCCCTTTCAACACGCGACAGAGTCCTATGGTGCTGTTCGCCCAAGCTACCCGTGTGAGGCGATCGATACGATTCTTGCGGGGGAAAAGGCCTCGGAAACCACCATTGCGGATGTGGGTGCGGGTACGGGAAAACTGGCCGCGGAGCTTCTTGAGCGCGGGGCGAAAGTGATCGCAGTTGAGCCAGCTCAGGCGATGCGTGAACAATTGGTCAAGCTCCTGGGGCACGATCGGAACCTACAGGTCGTTGATGCCTGTGCTGAAGCAACTGGGCTGGAGGACGCGAGTGTCGATCGCGCCGTATTCGCGCAATCGTGGCATTGGGTGGACCCGCAGGTGACGGGGCAGGAAATGTACAGAATTGTGCGTCCCGGTGGGCAGTTGATGATTGTGTGGAATCAATTGGATGTGACAATCCCGTGGGTTCACAGGCTCACAAGAATTATGCGTTCGGGCGACGTTCACCGTCCTGATCGTCCGCCGACCGTGGGGGAGCACTGGTCCCAACCGGTATTGAATCGTTTCGATTGGGATGATTCCGTGACTCCCGAAGACATTATGGAACTGGGAACAACGCGATCGTCCTATTTGCGCTCCAGCGCTGAGGGGCGCAAGAAAATGCAAGAGAATCTGCGCTGGTATCTCTATGAACACTTGGGCTTTGAGCCTCGCTCCACTGTGAAACTGCCCTATTTCACGCTCGTCTGGGTTGCAGATCGGGCAGAATAAGACATACCCAGAGGAGGTGGCATGTGGATATTTCACTAATTGGCGTCGTCGGCGCGCTGGTGATGTACGGGGTATCCGTTTCGCCTTCTCTTCTTGCCCGTTCGTGGCAGTGGCACGCGGTTGCCTCGGGTGTTCTCTCAGCTGTTGGCTACATTGTTGGACTAACAATCCAGCGCTTCTATGCCCTGGTTGTACCCAGGCTCGGTGTTGAAATTACTGCTCCGAAGGCTGTATCGATCGCCTTTAGGGCTGTGCTACTACTGGGGTTCTTTTTATGGTTCCTCCGCTGGCTGCTCCAGTCCTATCGCGAGCGTAAGCGTGCCAATCGTCTGGTCGGAATGCGCGGTGAGACCTTAGGGGAATACCTCCTGGGGACTGTCTGTGCTTTCATTCTGATGATGGCTTTGCTTGGTGTTGCCTGGGGGCTTCAGTGGATTGGCCGGGCAATTGTTAGTGTTCTGAGCCAGTGGATGTATATGGTCTTCGCGCTCGCTCTTTCCCTGCTCATTCTTGTTGTCATTGTGTATGCCTTGACCTCGCAGGTCCTGCTGAAGCTGGGTATTAATTTCTTCACCCGTCATGCGCGAAAAATGAATAACCGCACGGCGAAGGGGATCGTCCAACCCCAGGTGCCTGAGCGTTCTGGTTCGCCGCAGTCGCGCTCCTCCTGGCGTGCCGTGGGTGGGCAGGGTCGCGTTTTTCTTGGTCGAGGTCCTAGCCGCGCCGACATCGAGGCCGTCACGGGTTGTGCGGCTATGGAGCCCATTCGCGTGTATGCGGGGATGCCCGAAGAAGGGCAGAGCCTGCAAAGTACCGCTGACCTTGTTGTCGAAGAATTGCATCGGACGGGTGCTTTTGATCGCGCTGTCATCTTGATTGCCACTTCGACGGGATCAGGATGGGTTGATGAATGGCAGGTTCAACCCCTGGAGTACTTAACTCGTGGGAATTGCGCGACGGCCTCGATGCAGTACTCCTTCGTTCCCTCCTCGATTAACTTCCTGACGGATCTGGATGTTTCTGAAGAAGCAGCGGTCATTCTCTTTGAAACGATTCGTCGCGCAGTGGATGAGATTCCAGAAGACCGTAGGCCAGCACTTTTCGTCTGCGGAGAATCTTTAGGGGCCTACGCCTCGCAACATGTCTTCTCGGGAATTGTCGATGTTTTAAGTCGGACTGATGGTGCGCTCTGGGTGGGAACTCCTGCATTTACGCCGATGCACGCAGAACTGACTGCCATCCGTCACCGAGGCAGTCCCGAGGTTGCCCCCGTTGTTGCAAATGGCCGCCACGTACGTTTCGTTAATGTTCCAGAGAATCTGTGGGCAGATGTTTACGGTCGCGAACTCGGCGATTGGAACTATCCCAGGGTTGTCTATGCTCAGCACCCCTCGGATCCGGTGGTTTGGTGGAATTCGGAGTTAGTGTGGCACAAGCCCGACTGGATTTCAGAAAAGGTTGATGGGGATGTCAGTCCCCATATGCAATACACGCGAGGTGCGACCTACATTCAGGTCCTCGTCGATATGCCGGTTGCGGGTACGGCTCCGGGTGGTCATGGGCACACCTATCACGAAGAACTCATTCCGCTGTGGGAAGCGATTTTAGGGCTTCGCGAGGATGAGAAAAACGCGGGATCACACTTTGGCTTGGATTCGCAGTGGATTCAGGATGATACCCACGAAAAGATCGGCCGGGCTATCCGCGACAATCTCTCACGTTCGGAACGTCAGTAGAAAAACTTAAGCTTTCCGGCCGTTATTGGCTGCCGCATGTTGTGTCGATATGTGGCAAAGTCTGCAGGATCAGATCAGGTTTCGCTTCTGCATGATCTTCAGGGCCACCCAACCGAAGGGAGCGCGGCCGTAGAAGGTCACCAGACGGTAGATGATCGCGGTCGGAAGAGCCGTGGACACGGCGATTCCGGCAACTTGAAGACCACCGGTGAGCGCGGCCTCGACCGGGCCGATGCCACCGGGGGAGGGAACGACAGAACCCAGCGAGTTCGAGGCCAAGTAGGTGATGGAGAGCGTCACCAAGTTCAACGACCCGCCCATTGCGGTCAAGGAAGCCCAGAAGGCTCCAACGAAACCGATATTCATGAGCAGGTTGCCACCGAGCACTGCGAGAAGGCGCTGAGGCTGACCGGCAACCCACAGAAGACGCGGATACACCTGCTTCCATGTCGGTTCGATCTTCGACCAGATAAACTTTCGGATCTTCGGAATCGAAATGCACACGATGACAATCACCGCCACGACTGCAGTTCCGGCAATAATCGCGCCGTAGGGGAGCGAAACCGAAAGCGACGAACCCGAGAAGAACAGCACGATGACCAACAAAGAGACGGTTACCAGGAACTGGGAAATCTGCTGCAGAGTAACGGTGGTGACGGCAGCTGCCGTCGACATCTTCTGCTTTGTCAGGAAACGCAGGTTGAGCGCCGCCGGACCGATTCCAGCGGGAGCAACCAGGGTGATAATCGAGGCTGCGATCTGAGCCAAGATGGCATCGCCGAATTTGACCTTCTCTTGGCTGAAAGCGACCAGGGGGACGGCTCCTCCAACCCAGGTTGTTGCTGCGAAAGCGAAAGCCACAGCGATCCAAATGGGGCTTGCCTGCTTTACTGCAGCGACGATATCGGAGAAGTTGAGCGAACCCATCAACACGACAACTGCAACTGCCAGAACGCCGAAGGTAATCATTGTCCTGGGTGCGAAGCGCTGAAGGTTCGCGGGCTGAACGGATTCTTGCGGGGTGTCGGCGACGATCGCCTCGCGAAGGCGATCCAGAAGATCGCTGCGTCGAAGAGTGGAGGAAACCTCGGAAGGAAGGACCGGCTTTTGAAGGACCGGCGCGCAGGCGACCAATTCCGCCTCGCTGAGGTTTCGCCGTGCCGAGGCCAGAGCTCGTTCGGGCCCAGCATAGATGGCAAGTAGGGTGAGGAGCTGAGCGATATCGATGCGTTGGTTGAGCTCAGTAGTTGCAACCTCGCCTTCATCCCAGTGGATCAGCCAGACCTGTGAGGACTGGTCGAGCACGACAGAGGAAGGGGCGATGTGGCGATGGCTGATTGCGTGAGAGTGCGCCAAAAGGAGTTGCTTCCACGCCTGATCAAGAATGTCATCGCTCAGTGCGTCGGTGTCGGCCAGATCCTTGAGGGAGGCTGTCGGGGGAAGGGCTCGCATCGCTGTCATGATTGAGTCGCCGGCTTGAGCAATACCCATGGGTTCAGGCAAGTGAACACCGGAACGTTTAGCTGAAATAGCGGTCAGCATGGAACGCTCTGCAGCTGCTTTCACCGAGGGGGAAACCCAGCGAGAAATCCCGCGCAGGCGAACGTTGTTCCATACTTCCAGGAGTGTGCCGGCCATACCGCGGCCCGGATCCAAAATAGTGATTTCGTATGGAACGCCGTAGGTATCCCAGACCTGGTAGTGGCGGTTTCCGTCGACCGGTGGGCGGCGGGCAATCGTGTATTCCGCTGAATCAGCTTCAGTGGTCTCCATGCGGAAGTGACCGTGTGGTGTTTCCGAAACAGTCCATGTATCCAGCGTGACTCCGGCGGGAAGAAGGTCTGTGCGGATGACGCGTGAGGGAATAATCCGGATCGAGAGCAGCGCCTTCACAATCTCGCCGCCTGAGGCGCTGCGGTCTTGGAAGCCTAAGAAGAAACGCGATGAGACGCCAAAAGTGCGACCAAGAAGAACGGAAATTAACGCGGTTGGAAGAGTGAGTTGGCCGCGAAGTACCCAGATGACAATGATGATGCCCAGAGCCCAGTAGGACCAGCGGACTGAACGAAGCGCTTCGGATTCGCCCGCGGCTGTGAAGAGGGCAATGAGAGCGATTGCGACCAGGTTGATCGCGATGTGCGAGGCCGTCTGTCCGTTTTCCACGTTCGTCACCCTGAGCGGGCCGGTGATAGTTTCAGGAAGTTGGCGAAGTCCCAGCAAGATCACATACGAGGTCACGCCAGCGATCATGGAGGTGGCGAGAGCTTCGATGGCGGTGGAGACCTGTCGGCGCAGAAGCAGCATCCCGATGACGGCGATGGGGGTGACCAAGATGGTCAGGCCTTCCAAGAGCGACAGCGGCATCAGGAGAAGATCGCGGATCACCGTGACGCGTAGAACGTCTTGCGCGACGCCTTCTGTGGTTGAAGAGGCGACGAATCCCAGGCCCCACACAAGCACAATCCCCACAAGGCACATGATGGCCTCGTAGAGATCAGCACGGCGCCGGCGCCTGGAAAGCAGGCGATCGGCGAAGAAAACGGGTTCGGGAAGCCGAGAGCGTGAGGAAGTGGGTGCAGTCGATTCGGGCGCATCCTCAAACTCGGTTTCAGCGGGATCCACCTGTGGTTCCACAGAGGTTGTGGGGGCCTCGGTTATGTCAGACGTGACCAGTTCCTCGGAATTCTCCATGGATGACATCCTATCTGTTGTGTAAAGACCGGTAGGGTTGACTCAAGTAACATGCCGTGCACTTTGTCATTCGTTGAACCCAATTGAAGGAATTCTGCATGCTGAACGCCATCCTGGTGAACGCCTCAGGGCTTGACACCTTCATCAACTGGTTTAAAGACCCCGAAAGCCTGCTGGTCGCAATGGGACCGTGGGTCCTGTGGGGGACGATGCTCATCGTCCTCATTGAGTCGGGTGTCCTTTTCCCGGTTCTTCCCGGAGAATCTTTGCTCTTCACAGCAGGTTTGCTGCACGATCGACTGGGCTTGCACCTTCCAACCCTGATCATCATGGTTGTTGTCGCAGCCTTCATTGGCGCTCAAATTGGTTACTTCCTGGGTGCAAAGTGGGGACGCAGGTTCTTCAAGCCCGATGCTCGAATCTTGAAGACCGAGCACTTGGAGAAGGCCGAACGATACTTCCGTGACTACGGCGGGCGTTCGCTGGTGATTGGTCGTTTCATCCCCTTCGTGCGAACCTTCATTCCTCTGGCCGCGGGAATCGCGCGCTACCCCTATAGCAAATTCTTGGTGTTCAACACCTTGGGTGCGCTGCTGTGGGGCGCCGGCTTCATTCTGGTTGGTTCGCTGCTGGGCAATGTTCCCTTCGTCCACGACAACCTCACGCTGATCTTGGGCGTCATTATTCTGGTTTCGGTCCTGCCTGTGATCCTAGAAATCATTGGGCAGAAGCGTAATGGTGGTGCTCACACCAAGGACGCGACCGAGAATGTCGTATCCGCGCAGGAGGATCGTTCCGAGTGAGCACCTTGCGAATCGCGTTTCTTGGCCCATTTGGAACCTTCACTGAGCAGGCCCTACGCCAAGTTGCTCCCGAAGAGGCAGAACTCATTCCGCTAACCTCTCCGCCTTTGGCGATGAAGGCCGTGCGTGAGGGGAGGGCTGACTGGGCAGTCGTACCGATCGAAAATTCCATCGAGGGCGGGGTCAACGCGACGCTCGATGCGCTCGCGGACTACCCGCAGCTCGTCATTCGCGCGGAAATGTTGGTTCCCATTACTTTCCACTTGGCTGTTCGCCCCGGGATGCGCGCGGAAGACGTTCGCAAGATTGGAACCCACCCGCACGCGTGGGCGCAGTGTCGAAACTGGGCTGAGGAAACCTTCCCCGGTGTTGTTCATGTTCCCACGACCTCGACTGCTGCAGCGGCTGAGACCTTGGGTGCGGGAGAAGGCGCCTTTGACGCGGTTCTGTGTAATGCGACTTCGGTGGACCGTTACGGTTTGGAATCGCTGTTCACGGATGTTGCGGATAATCCGGGTGCGATCACGCGCTTTGTGTGCGTGAGAAGGCCGATTGAAGGTGCTCTGACAGCTCCGACCGGACATGACAAGACGACGATTCAAGTTGCGCTGCCTGTGAACCAAGCGGGATCGCTGATGCGTTTGCTTGAGCAGTTCTCGGTGCATGACGTCGACCTGTCGCGAATCGAATCGCGTCCCAGCGGCGATGGTTTGGGTGCCTATACCTTCTCGATCGACATGGTTGGACACATCGCTCAGGAACATATTCAGGCGGCACTGCGCGGGCTGTATCGAGTGTCTCCGGATGTGCGATTCATGGGTTCGTACCCCAGCTCGACTGTCAATAGCGCGGATGTCCCCCAAGATGACGAGGATTACCGTCGCGCGCGAACTTGGGTGCGCGAGCTCCTTGCGGGTGTTGAGCAGGACTGAACTGCTGATTTTTACGAGGCCGGTTGGCGCTTAAGGGCGTCAGCCGGCCTCACAGTTTGGTTAAGTAAGGTGCCGCCTTAGTTAAGCAAAGTGCGCAATACTCCTGCTTTGCGCATGAGGCGGGCCGGGCCTCGGCAGGTAAAACAAAAGGACCCAGCTTTCGCTGGGTCCTTACTACGTGCGCGAGGGGGGAGTTGAACCCCCACCCTATCACTAGGACACGGACCTGAACCGTGCGCGTCTGCCTATTCCGCCACTCGCGCGTACGTGGAAACTTTAGGGAATGAGGACGCAGAAGTCAAACCGAAGTATGAAAGGCGGCGCGCATCACTTCGAGACATGTGGAGATGCGTCTGCCATGCTGCGCGCCGCCTGTGTATGGCTTACTTCCCTTCGTCATTTACTTCGCGAGGAAGCGCTGGACGAAACTTTCGGGTACATACAGGTACTTTTCTACAAGTCCCATAAAGGTCTCAAAGTCGATCTTTGGATTGCTGAAAAGCTCGTGAAGTTCGGGATTGTCACCCTGGGTAATCGGGCCGAATTCTCCAGTGGGTAGGCAGTAGAAGATATCGCGACTGATCGCGAAACCGTTGTTATTGCCGAATTCTTCCATGACCGCGAAGCGCATGTAGTCGGCCATCTGGAGTATCTGTCGTGAAATGTCTTCCGGATCGATGGGTGCATAGAGCAGGACGGATCGTTGCGGAATAGCGAAGAACAATCCATGGGGAGCGTCAATTTGGAGATTGCTTACCAAGGCGCCGATGTTTGCCGCCTTGCCGGCAATAAATGGTGATTCTCCCAGAAGCTCGGTGAATGGACCCACCTCTTGCTTGGTGTCGATTGGTTCATTATCGGTGTTGATCTGACCGTAGTAGAAGAGCTCGTCGACGGAAAGCGGGTATTGAGCAAGACTTTGATCCGTCACCAATGACACGCTGTTTGGGAAATCCAGATAGAGCGCATGGTGTCGACGGTCAGAATGTAGCCGTTTGTTTGAGGGTCGACTTGGGGAGTGGCATCGATGCCAGCATCTTCTAGACGCTTTAAAAGATAGGGAAACGTGCGTTGAATCAGTTCATTGCGGTCCATGTGCGTGAGTTTAGCGTTTTTCATATTTGAAAGAGCTGGATTGAGGGTAAATTTGTCTGATGAATATGCTGCGTTTTGCGGCTCGACCTGTCAGACTTATCAGTGCGTGTCCCCACGACGGCGACATCACCACAGAAGGATGATCACAATGACAATCCCATTCATTATCGGAGCCTATGCCTCGCATCCAGCGTTGGAGCTGCAAGAGGATTACTACAAACTCCTCGCACAGCAGCCGTGGATTAACGGCCTCGAAATGCCCTATCCCGGACAGATCGCCACCGACAACGAACTTCTCGCCGGCCTGCTTGCCGCGAACTGGGATTTCAACGCCGTCACCGCCATCCCCGGCACCATGCAAAACGTCGGCAAAGACGCGAACTTCGGCTTGGCCTCGCCAGATCGGGAGGGTCGCGAGGCCGCGCTGGCTTTCGCCCGCCAGCTGCGCGAGGACGTGGGCAAGTTGTGCGAGCATGCTGACCGCAATGTGGTGACGCGCATTGAGGTGCACTCGGCCCCCACGCGAACCGCGCAAGGGGATGCATTCCGGCGCTCGCTGGAAGTTCTGCGCGAATGGGACTGGTACGGAGCTCGGCTGGTCATTGAGCACTGTGATCGCTTCATTCCAGAGCAAAAGCCAGAAAAAGGATTCCTCTCGATCGAAGAAGAAATTCAGATCGCTGCGGAATTCGAGGTCGGTGTCCTGATTAACTGGGGACGCTCCGTTCTGGAAGAACGCAGTGCCGATGCTGCCTACGATCACATCGTTGCAGCCGGAAAACGTGGGGTTCTGGATGGTGTTGTCTTCTCAGGTGCAGGTCCCGAGGAAACTCAGTACGGCTATTCGTGGGTTGATGGGCACCTGCCCGGCCAGAGCGATGAACCAGCATCGCTGATGAGTGACGCAGAAATTAAGCGCTGCGCGCAGGCTGCGATCGAAGGTGGATGCAATTATCTGGGCGCGAAGATGTGCGTTCCCAAGGACGCAACCTTGGAGGAACGCCTTGCGATGCTGACCCACGTCTACAAGGCGTGCGATCTTAAGTAAGTGTGCGTGCCTGAGTAATCGTTGAAGTTATGTCGTGGGGGCGGAGCTGGGGAGCGGCTCCACCCCCACTCTTTGTTAAACATGTATAAAGATCACATGCATGAAAAATGGGAGCGGACATTGGAGTGGCCGCTCATGGTTGTTGCCGTCGTTTTCTTGGTTGCCTACTCTGCGCAAATTGTGACGGATGCAAGTGGGGTCGACTACGAGCATTACGAACTTGTCTTGAATATTTGTTGGGCCGTATTTGGCGTCGACTATCTTGTCAGGCTCATCACCGCTCCTGAAAAATGGCGGTGGTTTAAAGCGAATCTGGTTGATTTCTTCTCTGTCCCCCTGCCTTTCCTTCGGCCGCTACGCCTTGTGCGTTTGGTAGCACTACTGCGTATCTTTCAGCGTTCTGCAGATGCGAAACTGCGAAACAAAATTTCTCTCTATACGGGAGCGATATCTGTGCTGCTCATTTGGGTTGGGGCGCTCACTGTCCTCGAGGCCGAGCGCCATGCCGAAGGAGCGACAGTGACAGACCTGGGACGAGCACTGTGGTGGTCCCTAGTTACTGTGACGACGGTTGGATACGGCGATATCGCACCTGTAACAGTTACAGGACGTGTGGTTGCGGCGATCTACATGCTTTTTGGGATTGCGCTCATTGGAATCGTGACCGGCATTTTCTCCTCTTGGTTCCTTGAAAGGATTAAGCAAGAAGAGGGAATGAAGAATGAAGAGCCAGCGGTTACCAGTGCCGCTGCAGTGCAACAGCTAGCGGCTCATCCTCAATTAGAAAAGCAGATCGCAGAGCTGACCCAAGAAGTTCGATTGCTCCGCGCGGAAATTGCTGCAGCACAGGCGAAATCCCATATTCGACCTACTCCACAGTGACGGACTTAGCCAGGTTTCGCGGCTGATCAACATCCAGCCCCTTTACCGCCGCAAGCTCACACGCAAAAATCTGCAGCGGAACAATTGTCAGCAGTGGCGCATACAGCGTCGGCACCGGTGGAACGCGGAAGACAACTTCAGCGAACTGATCAACCGATGCGTCGCCTTCCTCTGCGATGACAATGGTTCGGGCTCCGCGCGCGCGGACCTCTTGGATGTTCGCCAAGACCTTCGCGTGCAGTTCGGGGCGGCGCGGGGTTGGCACAATGACCACAACCGGCTGGCCCTCATCCACCAGAGCGATCGGCCCGTGCTTGAGTTCGCCGGCCGCAAAACCCTCTGCGTGGATGTAACAGATTTCCTAGACCTTGAACGCACCCTCAAGTGCGACGGGGTAACCCACGTGACGACCCAAGTAGATCACCGAGGTCGCATCCTTCATCGTGCGGGCGAATTGGCGAACGGTCTCCCCACTATCCAAAACCTTCTGGATCGCCTCGGGTACGCGGGCGAGCTTCTCCATGTAGTCGGCGATCTCATCGGCGTACTTGTTTCCGCGAACCTGCGCCAAATACAGACCAAGGATGAAGCAGGCAGTGACCTGTGATGTGAAGGCCTTTGTTGAGGCAACTGCGATTTCACGCCCCGCATGGGTCAAAATTACGGCATCCGATTCGCGCGAGATGGTCGAACCGGGAGTATTGACAATTGCGACGACCTTTGCGCCCTGTTCGCGCGCGTGGCGAATCGCTTGGATGGTATCCATCGTTTCGCCAGACTGAGAGATCGCGACAACTAAAGTCTTTTCGCCAATGACCGGATCGCGGTAGCGGAATTCGCTGGAAAGCTCGACTTCGACGGGGATTCGGCACCAGTGTTCGATCGCGTAACGGGCGACCTGTCCCGCATATGAAGCAGTCCCGCAACCAATCATGATGATCTTGTCGATTCCGCGAAGCACGTGTTCTGGGATTCGAACTTCATCCAATGCCAGGTGCTCGTGGGAATCCAGGCGATCAGCCAAAGTATCCGCAACGCCTCGAGGCTGCTCGTGGATTTCCTTCTCCATGAAGGTTGGCCACCCACCCTTGGTCGCGCGGTCCGCCGAAAAATCGACTTCATATTCCTTAAGGGGAACCGGGTGTCCATCCGCACCGATGACCGTTACAGCGGAAGCGCTCACGACAACCAGCTGGTCTTGCCCAATTTCTACCGCGCGATTTGTGTGCTCGATAAATGCCAGTACATCCGAGCCAAGGAAGTTCTCTCCCTCGCCCAAGCCAATAACCAGCGGCGATGATCTGCGGGCGGCAACAATAACCTGGGGAGATTCAGTAGATAGTGCGAGCAGTGTGAAGGTTCCTTCAAGCTTCGCGGTCACTTCGCGCATAGCGACGACCAGCCGGCGTGCGACGGCCTCGTCAGTGCCGCTGAGCTGCGCGACTTCACCCGTGTACGAGGCCGGATCCGCCTGGTCGTAGGCGTGTGCAAGCAGGTGCACGACCACTTCCGTATCGGTTTCCGAGGCGAAAACCGCGCCTTGCGCGCGCAACTGGGCGTGCAGGTTATCGGCATTTTCGATAATCCCGTTGTGGACCAATGCAAAACGTCCATCGGGACTGATATGTGGGTGTGCATTCGCAACGGTTGGGCGACCGTGGGTTGCCCAACGGGTGTGTCCGATCCCAGCGAAAGCGTCGGCGGGCGCATCCTGGTCAACGGCCTCGCGCAGGTTAACCAGCTTTCCGACGGCCTTGATGACATTCAACTTCCCCGGGCTTGCCAAGGCAATTCCCGCGGAGTCGTATCCGCGATATTCCAGGCGTGAAAGCCCGTCAAGAACGACCTGACGGCTCCGCTGAGAGGCTTGGCATGCAACGTGTCCAACAATTCCGCACATGTTTTCATTGCAACACAGGAGCCTTGCTATCGCTTGCCGGATAGCTATGTGGGGCCTGTGAAAATTGCTTAGGGAAGGGTGATCGCTTGATCCTTCCAGTGAATTGGATCGTCCGCAATCAGGTCAAGGACTCGATGCGCGCCACCTCGCAGTGACAGATCTTCCGAGTGGGGGAGGATATCGATCTGCGGTGTATGCCAGGGTGCTTGAAGGACGCGCGTTGCAAGTTCTTCGCGAAGACTGGGCAGCAGGTAGGGTGCAATCTCGGCAACTAGGCCGCCCAAGTAAACCTGAGAGATATCAACAGTATTGACGACTGCGGACAGTGCTTGCCCCAATGCGTGGCCGGCATGGGTCATGGCCTCTTGAGCGCGTGAGCTGTGGCCCGCGTGCTGCAGAATCTCGCGTGTGCTTGCGTCGTCGCCCAGTCCAGCCGCATGGCCAAGAGCTTTCAATCCCGCGACGGTTTCCAAGCAGCCGCGCGCGCCACACGAACAGATATCGCCTTCGGGTTCCACGCAAATATGCCCAATTTCGCCCGACCAGCCGTGCGCGCCGCTCAGCGGTTGATGATTGACGATCAACCCGCCACCGATGCCGACTTCTCCTGAGACATAGATAAAAGAGTCCGGCCCCTCGGGAACCCCGGGGCGAGGGTAGGCGACAGCGTAGGC
>ERZ1036455.281-NODE-281-length-17225-cov-4.339895_pt1 | contig 17225 bp, 10 predicted proteins | sample MGYA00514228_ERZ1036455 | MGnify/ENA primary metagenome ERZ1036455 (study PRJEB33795, sample SAMN09464920) | human gut metagenome | host: Homo sapiens | place: USA: Stanford, California | collected 2016-07 | study: EMG produced TPA metagenomics assembly of the... | reverse complement strand
TGCCAAAAGAGTAGAAAACTTTTTGTTCATAATTCTAAATTATGAACAAAAAGTTTTCTACTCTTTTGGCAGGACTTGCATTGTTAGGTGCGATGAATGCCAATGCAGGGGATCCTGTAACATCCTTGAAGAAGACAGGTAATGGTTTGTACCAATTGAAAGCTGATGATGGAGTGTTGGCTATGACTCCTAATGGTGCTTTGAGATTGGAAGCAACTACTACTTCTGCAAATTTAGCAAGCACATTGTGGTGTGTTGAAGTAATAGAAGAAGGTTATGGTAAAGCTCCTATCTTTGACTTTACAAATAAGGCTACTGGCCAGCGTCTGGATATCCAGTATGCAGGTACTTTGTTAGAAGGTTTGAGCGGAAGTACACCTACTTATACTGATACTGATTCTACCCGTGTAGGTGGTGAAGTTTCAGGTTGGGCTTATTTGAACCAGTACACATCTATTCCGGCAGCAGAACAAGCAGGTAAGACCTTGTATTCTTATTTCAAAGCTGACTCTGTAATCGGTTTGGTTGCTAATAGTACAAATATTCAGGTCACAAAATTGGCTGCTGCTGATGCTTATGCAGATGCTGCTACGGGAAATGGTTTAACAAAATTTTCTCTTGTAGAGGCTGACATGATCCGTTTGCAGGCTCCTGAAATCAATACGATTTTAGGTTTACAAGCTGCTGACAAGGGTGTTGCTTTAACATTCACTCCGGACGAACAGGGTGAAAAGGTCGCTGTTGCCAATCCGTTTAACGGAAAGAATGCTGGTAAGTTCCTGACTGAAGCAACTACTGGCGCTGATGCTAATGATTATGTATTTGTATTAACTACTGATAGCTCTTATCTGCGTGTCGATACTGCTATCGTCAATGAAAGTGGCGAAAGATTCCGCGCTTTCAAGTGGTCTGATTTGAGCTATGCTAAACGTCAGGCAAGTACAGCTGCAACAAAGCCGACTTCTGCAGCCGATTCTATTAGCAAAGTAACAGGCCTTGCAGATCAGTATAAGTTTGCTTTCTCATACTATCCTTCAAAAGATAGCTTGGTAATCCAGGTTAAATCTGCAATGGATTATGATCCGAAAAGTGCTACTAATGGTTCTAATTGGGTTGCTGATGCAGCTGCAACAGTACTTCCTACAGCTGCTGGTGTGAAAGGTGAGAACAACTTTGTGACTGTTCAGGATTTGATCAAAGATAAAGTTCGTATCGTAACAATCTATGACAAGAAAGAAACAAATATTTCTTTAGGTTATAAAGGCTGCGATGCTGTTTACAACGGCCGTACATCTGTTGCTGATGGTCTGTATTTCATCATGAACCAGAAAGGCCAGTATTTGGCTTCTCCGATCCATAAGAATGGAACATCTTTGGAATGGGTTACTGTTAAGGCTGACGAACAGCTTCCTGCTCACATGCCGGCTTACCAGTGGGTTGTATTGAAAAAGAATACAGGTGATAAAGTAAAAGATTATTCTCCTGTGAACGTAACGAACCGTGAATATCCGACTCAGACAACTTTATCTCAGTTGATGCAGGCTGAAGGTGCAAAATATATGACTGCTTCTGATGCTCTTTATCAGAGTGAAGATTCCTTGATCTTTGTACAGGTTAAAGATGCTGAAGGTGTTAAAGGTAATGCTGCATTGATCGCTGAAGCTTATCAGGATACATTGTTAGGTTACAAGAATATTCCGGATGCCAAGTTCTTCTTGGATGAATATACATTCAAATATCTGCACCCGTATGCAACTGGTGAAAACAGCAAGTATCTGGCTAAGGGTGACGGTAAAGACTCTCTGTTGAATGTGTTGAATGGTAAGGATGCTTTCCGCTTGGTTGAAAAGAAATGGGCTACATTTGGTTATGCAGGTACTGCTGCTGAATTGAACAGAGCTGGTATCAAAAAACTTTATAGAGTTTCTTATTCTATTCAGTTGAAGGATGCATTTATGGGTGAAGCAGCTGAAGATAAATATGCAATGTCTAAATATTTCGGTGCTCCTGCTGACAGTTTCTTCTTCAAAGAAAACAATCATCATGAAGGTGAATGTTTCTATGCTATCGTAAAAGCAAATGATACAAATCTTGATAATGTAAAAGCTGGTGTAACAGATGATATCCTGGATGCAACAGTAAAAGTTCAGCCATTGGGTGAAACAAGAACCTCTGCATTTGCAATCAATCCGGACAACACTCCGTTGTATCGCCGTTTCAACAACGTAAATCTGGATGAAAGCGCAACTGACGGTCGTGATAGCTTGAGATTCTTCGAAAATGTTCGTAAAGAATATTTGATGGACGAAAATAACCGTGAGGGTGGCTTGATGGATGCAAATGTAGACTATGTTGGTATGTGGACTGCAGACAAGGCTACTGGTTTGGCATTCCAGATCGATACAGCTTGGGTTGGTCGTGGTCATGGTTATATCAAACCTCAGTACCTGATCTCTGTAAATCATAAAGATTTCGAAGGCGTGGAAGGTTCTCCTTGTACAGAAGGTGCTCCTCATATCAAACCTGACGGAACTCTGACTGACGATCCTATGGAATGTAAACATGCTCATCCGGCAATTCCGGGCTTCGAAAGAGCTAAATATCTGGTTAGCTTCCAGGATTCAGTTGTTCTTTACGGTCAGGATAAGCCTTATGCGGATATTGCAGGTGGTTACACTCGCGTAGGTTTCGTTGAAGGTATCCGTATTGCTGATACATTGTGGGTATTGCCGGCTGAATACAGAAGCGTGGCTAACGATAAGATCGATTTCAAGGAATTGGCAAAGGTAGATTCTACTATGCGTGCTGATTATGGTGTAGGTATTAAGAACCGTCTGGATGGTGACGATCACAAGAACTACACTTGGTCATTCCGCTATGTACATCCTGAAAAAGCTGCTAACGTAACAACCGAAGGTAAAGAAAATTCATTCTTGTTCGAATCTAACAACTATGATGGCGAAAAGATCGCTCCTGAAAATGCAGCATGGTTGAAGATCCAGAACGGATGTGTAGTTCTGACAAAAGATCCTTCTTTGTTCTCTAACGCTAAGACCGGTGGTGACGGTGCCCTGATCTTCAATGTTGAAAATAAAGAAAACGACGAGTTGGCAACAGACAACGAAGAAATTGCAACATCAGAAGTAACAGTAATCGCTCAACAGGGTGCTGTACGTGTTGCTAACGCTGCCGGTAAGAAAGTTGTTGTAACTAATATCTTAGGTCAGACAGTAGCTAACACGGTTATCACTTCAAGCGATGCTACAATTGCTGCTCCTCAGGGTGTAGTTGTAGTAGCTGTTGAAGGCGAAGAGGCTGTTAAGGCTATCGTTAAGTAATAACGATATATTCATCATAAGGTAGAGATATGATCATCGTATCTCTACTTAGATTGAAATAAAGATTTTATAAATCAAATAATGACCACGTGTTCGGTCTTTCCGACCGTTCAATTACCCCGCGAGGGCGAACAAGTGGTACATTAATACTAAAGTAAAAAATAAGAACGCTGCCTGTACTTCTGTGAGGAAGGAAAGCAGACAAAAAACAAGCCCCGGTGGAGTAATTCTGCCGGGGTTTCGTTGTTATAATGATAAAGGTTCAGCCCGAATGGCTAAAGTGCCGCAAACCGTTCATCCCCATTTGCAGTCACCGCCGTACATTCCATCTCGACCAGCCAGCCGGTCCGGCAAACCGGAGCACGCACGATGATATTGGGAAGGGTGGGATGGTGCTCATCCATATATTGCTTGACTCGTGCATAATCAGCCGTATCGCGGATATAGATTACCGCCTGCATGATATCATTCAAAGTGGCATCCGCTTCTTTCAGCAGGGCTTCGATGTTTTCGAGCATACGGGAAGCCTGTTTCATGACATCGCCGGCATGTACGATTTCTCCGTATCGGTCGATGCTGGCCGTGCCGGATATAAAAATATGGCGACGGTCGCCGTATGTGACAGCTGTGCCCCGTTCGAACGTAACACCATATTCATATGTGCGGTTCAAGTGTTCGGGAGCATATAGATAGCGGATTTGTTCGGGACGGATACCGGAAACAGCATATGTGTCCATTGTCACAAATACCATCGGGTCGAAATAGCGGCCCTCGATCCCTGTACTGGCGATGAAGTGAGTCTCTTCCGTCAGGTTCTGTGTCGCGAACACTTCTTTACGGGCTTTTACCACACCTGGATAATTTACGTCTACATTCTGTACGAAGATCCACGTGCGCAGGCAGTTTGCCGCCAATGTGCAATTGGCTTCCGTCAATCGCAGGATATAATCGCGGAAAATCAGGCGGGTCTGATATTCCGAATTGGCCGCCCTGTTGCACTGGTTGGCACCTAAAAGCTGGCCGTATGCACCGTGATGCGCCTCAAACAATCCGCTTGGCAATACCTGTGTCTGCACACCTGTCTGCAACCAGGCCCACAGTGCAATCTTCGTACCGTTCATCGGAGCCTGCTGTACGATTGACAGTGCGCAGTAGGGGAAAAGCCGTTCCCGTTCCATCAGTTCATCCGTCTGGTTGGTGACGTCGCTCAGGAAATAACGCCGGAAAATGGCAGCCGGATTACCCGGCAACTCTTCGACTGAACGGGTGTAAACATCTTGTATATGCTGTAACTGGGTGTGAAAATCCTCCATGCAGTCCGTCTGTTGGAAGAAGATATGGTATTCCGTTATACCTTTGGAAGATTGGAATGAGGTGATTTGTACCTCTGTCGTGCCGTATGTTTTCCTTATCAGGTTCATGTCTGTGTGTTTTTGCGGTATGAATCGTAAAAATAAGGCTATTTAATGGAAAATTGAAAATTGAGAGTTGAAAATTACTTAATAAAGTAAGGTGTGATACTGTTTGTCAACCGTTCAAGTCCTTCAACTCTATCAATTTGTTTACGATGGCATAGACGGTCAAGCCGCTGGCACTGTGTACCTGTAATTTTCGTGCGATATTCCGTCGGTGTGTGATGACGGTATGGGTGGAGAGATACAACCGGTCTGCAATCTCCCGGTTTGTCATGCCTTTCACCACGCAGACGACAATCTCTTTTTCCCGGCTGCTCAGTGTCTGCTGGTCATCGCTTTCCTCTTCTTCGGGCGGCACCTCTTCGGTGTTGAGGCGTTCCAGCTTGTGCTTCAACTCGTCCGCACTGTCGTATACGGATATCTGGTCGTCGTAGGAGCGAAGCAGGAACGGGTCGCTCACATTATATAAAAGGGCGAAGCATTTCATATCCGGGCAGCCGCATTCGTCTTTCAGATGTTGCAGGTTGAAGTTTCCGGGAATGGAAGGATTCATAATCAGAATGTCCGGCTTATAAATGCGTAAGCCCTCTGTCAGACAGTCTGCCGCTGTTATCTCGGATATCTGGATACGGAATCCGGGTAAGCGTTTCAGCAGCGTTTCCAGTCCGCACCGGATGATGGCGGACGATTCGGCTATCGCTATTTTGATGTTAGTGGACATGGCAGGTGGTTTTATTGTTTTTCTAAAGATAGAATAGCTGGTACGAAGATATAGTCTTCTACTCGGTTATGAGAAGCAAGATCCTGTTCCGTCGCGAAGATATCGAATAGGACGCTGTTGAGCAGGTTACTGTCCGGTCCCGGATAATACTTCAGGATCAGGTTCTTCAGTTCCGTAATTTTCATCTCGATCTGGTCGTGCCGCTTACGGAAGATGGTGATGTTATATTTCGGGTCTTTCTTTCCTTCCAGCAAATTACGGACATACGGAAAGACGGTTTTCTCTTCGTACGACATATGTTTGTGTACCTCTTCGGCATATTCGTCGAAAAAGCGGCGGATCACGAAAGCCACATCTTTTGGGCAACTCACGATCGCCTCTGTCAGTTTGTGGCGGATATGGGGAAGACGGAAGTTCAGGAAATAGTCGTGTGCATTATGCAGATAAGTGATAAGCGAGGAGATAGAGATATCCTTATGGACTTCTGCTGTCGGGACCGTCTCCGCTTCTGTCAGAAAGTTGACGACAGTCAGGAAAGTATGTGTGTCGATCTTATTCTGCCGGCATACTTCCCCGATGTTTTTCTCTCCGAACCCCAGGTCGATACCGAAGCGGCTCATCACAAGGACCATCGGATAATTCTCGCATATCAGGTCACTCATCTTACTTGTTTCCCTGTATTTTCCGTTCTTCATGTTTCCCATATCTTTTATTATTTGTATAGTAGGTTGATTATAAGCATGCATATTGAGGTTCATCCGCCGGTACGACAGCTATGCATTCCGTTTCGATCAGCCAGCCCGGACGGCACACGGGAGCATGTACGATCAGATGAGGGAACGACGGATACCGGCTTTCGATATATTGCTTGACCACGACATAATCGGCCGGGTCACGCAAGTAGACGATCGCCTGCATAATGTCTTGCAATCCGGCACCCGCTTCCTGCAATAAGACGTCGATATTTTCCAGCATACGTTCCGTCTGTTTCAGGATATCCCCCGGATATACGATCTCGCCTTTGTTGTCGATGCTCGCGGTTCCGGAGATGAAGATTTGTTTCCGGTCGCCATAGGTTACGGCTGTCCCCCGTTCGAAAGTCACCCCGTATTCGTAGGTCGGATTCAGATGGGTGGGAGCATAGAGGAACTGGATTTGCCCGGGTTGCAAACCTTTTACGGCATAGGTATCCATCTGGACAAAAACGTTCGGATCGGCATGGCGTCCTTCTATTCCCGTACTGGAAATATAATGAGTCTTTTCCGTCAGGTCTTGCGTGACGAAAACCTCTTTGCGAGCCTTGACGACACCGGCATAGTTGACATCCACATTTTGGACGAAGAACCAAGTACGGATGCAATCGTTTGCCAATTTGCATCTCTGTTCGGTCAGTTGCAACACGTAATCGTTCAGCAAAAGTCGTGTCTGGTATTCGGAGTTGGAAGCTCTGTTGCAAGAGCCTCCGGTCCAGTATTGTGTATAGTGGTTGTGTTTGGCCTTCGACATTCCGTTTTTGATCGTTTCGACGGTGATATCGGTCTGGAACCAAATCCACATGGCTATTTTGCTCCCGTTCAGTGGAGCCTGTTCCACAACGGAAAGCGGGCAATAGGAATTTTCGCATTCCCAGGCCATCACTAAATCGGCCTGGTTGGCTGTGTCGCTCAGGAAATAGCGTCGGAAAACGGCAGTCGCATTCTTGGGTAATGCCTCTTGGACAACTGCCGCATAGGCCTGCTGGAGGTTCTGAAGTTGTCCGGAAAACGGCAATGTTTGGTCTGTAATAGCGAGCAGGACGTGATATTCGGTTACCCCGCCTTTCCCGGCAAAAGAAGAAATTTGAACTTCGACAGCTTTGTCTGTATATGTCTTTTTGATATAATCCATGTAATATGTGCTTTCTCTTATTCTTTAGCTCCGTTATTGATCCAATCGTCAAGCAACGTCAGGGTGCTGGACGTTGTAATGATGTTGGTATGATCGTATTTGACAGTGTTCTCGTGCAAGATGACGTGCAAGAAACTTTCCTCCGCACTTCCCGGCTTGACCAGCTTCAGCCCTTCCTCGCTTTTATCGGCTACGACATCGACCAGCGCCTTGTAGCTTTTACCTTCCGTAAGGTACAGCCCTGCAGCAGGTTCCGTACTCCCTCCGTGGCAAGCCGTACAGGAACGGTTGAAGATTTCGGTCTGGACGCTGTTGAACATACCGGCGTCCAGATTTCCGGCGTTCAGCCGTATGGTATCCGCCTGTTCCGTATAGTCGGCGGCATAAAAACTAGCGATCCTTTTGCGCAGCTTGTTGATGACACAAACTTCGATCTGTGTGACCTCGCTGGGAATACCGGCCAAGACCATGTCTATCGTCCCGTCGTCTGTCTGGCTAATCCCTTTTGCCGTTTGGGCGAAAGCATTGTCGGGAGTGAATCCGGCCAGCACGACGCTGTAGCCGCCCGGCCAGGAATCTACCCCGCTGATTTTGGCGGTCAACTTCACCGTCCCTCCCTCTCTTTCCGTCTGATTGTTTTCATCATATATCTTGCCGTCGTCACAGGAGATGGTAAGACCGGAAAAGAGCAACAGCCCGGAGATGAATGAATAAATTTCTTTTTTCATGACGTTGAGATTAGAAAGTGTACTGAAGTAAGACAGTTCCGGAATGCATGGCCAATCCTAAGTCGTCGTTGTCGCGATCAAGCTGTGTGTCGTGTCCGGTACGCCCGATGAATTGATACATGGCTTGCAGTTTCAGGTTACAGCCGGTGAAGAAATAGTTGAATCCGACGGCCGGCATATTCAGGAAACCGTTTGTGTCCAATCCATTGCGGTTGAAGAAGTCATAGCGGGCTGTCGCCTGCAATTTATTGGTAACGAAATAACCGCCTTGCACATACCCTCCTAAGTAATTATAGCTCTCGTTGATTTTCTGCCGTTTGGTAAAACCTACGTTCATATAATAGATTTCAGCACCGAGGTACAGGCGGTTCTTCAGCATGGCGAATTCGGCTCCTGCACGGAAGTCGTTCGTACTTTCGCTCTCGCTCTCCACATTCAATGAAGTGGAAAGGCCGAACAGCATTTTGTCTTCCTTCAAACGGTTCGGACTGCCCTGGTTGGACGGCATGACGCCTTTCGGCATGTAAGTGACGCGGCCGGCATACAGCAATGACGGGATATGCCAGTCGTCGCTGAACGTTTTGGACGCTACGTTGACGGTACTTCCCGTTCCGTTGAAGATCCCCACTTCGTAGCCGAACTTCTCCTTTACCAATCCATGCACTTCCACTCCGAGATCGAATCCCATGCCGATATTCGGTGTCACGGCATTAAGAGAATAAGGCAGGATAACGGATGAGGTGAGCGATGTCGGCAATGTCGGCATTAACGTTTCGCCCAACGTAGTCAGGTAAGCGTGTGAGAACGGAGTCTTGAACTTGCCGACACGTATAGCAAAACTTTTCTTCATCTCTACGTCGAACCAAGCCTGTTGCAAGATGTTCCCTCCGCTTCCGGCTGCATTGATGGAGAGATTGAATGTCACCCGGTTGAATGCCTTGCCCGTAAAACCGAGGATGGCATAAGGGATCGAGAAACCGCTGTTGTGTATATTATCCTGATTGTAGGCCGGGTCCAGTCCTTCATCATCGTAGTAATTGATATTGGCACTGGTCTGAACCAGCATATAAGGTTTGAAAACGAAATCCCCCTTTTTGGTGGCGATCGTAAAACCTTCTTTGCCGTTTAGTGATACGACACCGTTTTCCGTATCTTCCTCATATTGGGCTATGGCGGACAACGGCAAGAGTAATAATGCTGCAATTATGATTATCAGTTGTTTCATTTTAGTTTGTCTTATGGATAAATTATAAGGAGTTGAGGAATGCGATCACTGCCTCACGCTCTTCCTTGCTCATTTGTTTGAATAAATTTTTGGAGGCTTCTCCTTCGCCACCGTGCCACATGATGGCTTCGGTCAGGTTGCGGGCGCGTCCATCGTGGAGGAAATAGGTATGACCGTTGACTTTCTCCTGCAGTCCGATACCCCAGAGCGGCGTGGTACGCCATTCGTTTCCTCGTGCCAAGCCGCTGACATAATTGTCGTTCAACCCGACTCCCATGATTTCCGACCCCATGTCATGTAGCAGGAAATCCGAATAAGGATGAATGGTTTGTCCGCCGAGCCAAGGCAAACGTGTGCCGTTGAGCAGAGTGGAACCGCCCGCTTGCGTATGCAATGTAGTGACGTGGCAGAGATGACATTTTGCCTCGTAAAACTTTTGTTCTCCCAAGATGACCTGCGGATCATTTATGTTGCGTCGCGCCGGAACGCCGAGGCTTTGCATATAAAGGTCCACATCTTCCATATCGGCGGTCGATATGTCGAGCTGGTCGTACGAGAGTCCCATCATGCTGCCCTGGTTGATCTGAGCCTGCCCTTCGCAAATCTCTTCCGGATAGCGGCTGTTTGTCACACCCATATCGCTTGAGAAGCCCAGTTCGACGGTCAGGTCGAGATGCTGTGCCTTGTTACCGGAAAGGCCGACACCGGTGACGCCCTTTTCGGTGATATAGTTGCAACGTCCGCTGATGCCATATTCAGGATAATTGCTTTTGGCTGCGAGCGCTTCGATTTCCCGGCGGTCGATAGCCATCATCTGTCCCATGCCGACGTGGCGTAACGGGATGCGTACGGTACAGAACAAATCTTCCGGGGCGATACTGTCTTTATACCATTCGGTTATCGTGTAATTAGGTTTGCATAGTTCGTAAGTCTCCCCGTCGGGGAAAGAAAAAGTCTGTTTGTCGTATGTGACGGACAGCTTACCTTCTGGTTTGACGCCGTAGATGGCCTGATCGTGCAATACACGCCCATAGTCGCGGAAGAAAGCACCGTTGCGACGGGAGATATAAACCAGCATGGAAGAGAAACCGTAGTTGCCTGATCCGCCGTTCTCCCACAATGTCGGTTTGGTTCTTCCTGCATTGCGGTGGCAACTGCCGCAAGAATAACCGGCATAGACAGGTCCGAGGCCACCTCCGTCGCCGTTGTTACTGGTGCGTACGTCGTCGTAGAGGCCGTCGCCGTTGTTGAAACGGATCGAGTTGGCTCCTGTTATCCAGTCGGCGTTCGTGTCATAGGCGACCGATGAGTTTAGGAAAATCGTTGAAGTCCCTGCTGACAGCGCATATCCGTTCGGGACATCTATTTTATCCATATCCATTTTATCGTCCTCTTCACAAGCTATGCATGAAAAGAGCAGGAATAGCGAGGATGCTAACAGGTAAGATTGCTTCATATCATTTTATTGGTTTTCTGAATTTGTTTCCGAATAACGCGAGTCACATTGTGTAATAACTCTGAAACCTTGAAACAGCGGGCATTTGTCTGCTGCTTCAAGGTTTGTCATGATCTATTATCAAGTTTGTAGTCTCAGAGGCATATTTATTTTGCTCCGTCGACAGTACGGGGTTGTCCGTCTTTGAACAGGAGATATTCCAATGTATGGTAACCACGTACACTCTGTGCAGCTCCGATGGCTTCGTCTTCTTCGTCGAAGTTTCCGCTCCATTCCAGATCATCCCAGTTCTGGGAATTCAATACCTGTACGATACCGTTCTGGTCCAGAGGCCAGCTGTCCATGTTCGGGTCCAAGCCTAAGTTGGCAACCGGGCCGATAAGGAAAGCTTCGCTCTTTTCCCACGGTTCGCGGGCCGTAATCCATAAGTTGCAGGCCTTTTCGAAGTTGTCGTTGCTCGGGTTCTGTCTGAACTGGTTTACCGCATCCAGCAAAAGCTTGTTCTTTTCCTGCAAGTCTTTATAAGTCGGAAGAACGACTGCATCGACAAACTGTTCGGCTATCGCATCCAAATCATCGTCGTATTCAGGGTCGCCGAAAGTCTGGTTTACATACGGTTTTACTTCGTTCAACAGCAGGTTGGCCAGTTCCATGCAGGTGTTCATTGCAGCAACAGCCTCTTCGCTGTCAATGTTATTGCGGAACGGTTGCGGAATAGCCTGAATCGCCTTTGCAGAAGCGAAAATCAGTGTTTTGATTTCTTCGTCGAGATCCGGATTGGTAGAAGCGATCAGTTTAGAAAGCGAGTGCTCTGCGATATCCCCTTCATCGTCGAAATCCTTGTAAGAGTTGAAAGCGCTCAGGTTTCCGTCTACTTTGGACACGTCGTTGTCGTCGATACGGCCGTAGTAGGTGTTACGGATGGAGAAAATATTGTTCGTATAGTCGTCTCGCGAGTGCCAGCTATACCATGATTCGACGGCATAAAGACCGCCTTCCTTGTCACCGCTGGTATATTTGGTATACGGGTCTTTGATCTTGGCGTCACCGACTTCGTTGGCGATGTTCCACATACCGCTTTCGATCATTTCCTCGATACACGAAAGAGGGCTTTGGTAAGCGCCGGCAGTCTGATCTTTGAAGATCGTGGCGTATGGACCGTGTGAACCTTGCTCGTCGACATAATCCGTTACCCAGGAATTGTAGAGCGTGGTCGCATCGTTGTTCAGCAACATTGCCACGTTGTACATATAGTTACCCCATGCAACGGCGTTTTCAGAACTGTAGTCCAGGCTGACCGGATCTTTTCCGCCACCATCAGGCGTGGGATCGTCGTTGTCGCTACATGCTCCCATTGAGAATGTCATGGCGAGCGATAAGGCTGCCAGATAGAAATAATTTTTCTTTTTCATTTTATTGATAAGTTATTAAATTGTTTATGTTGTTTTTATTTGCTGAGGAACCAGCCGATGTAGGCGATAGCCAGGCTGAATTCGTTTTCACTGTTATATTTACCGCCTCCGATTTTGCGTGTCGTGTAGTCCGCTTTTACGACAAGGTTAGGTAGAGCGTACCAGTTGGCGCCGGCTGTCCACATACTTACTTTGTTGCGTAAGTCCATCGTGTGTTTGCCTTCGCCTTTCTCCTGCGGGTTGTAGTATTCGTAGCGAACGAACGGATAGATTACAGGCACATTCCTGTTGTCTTTGCAAACCGCACGCAGGTTGAAGCCCACTTCACCACCGTAGCTGACTGCACGTTTGGCGATCGGGGTTGTCTGTGTGTAAGGAGAACCGCCACTCTGGTGGTTGTTGACGTTGCTGAGGTCGTCGGCTTTACTCAGATTACCGTATATCATGTTGGCACGTGCGGTGACATATTTGTTTTTGTATTGCAGGTCGGCCGTATAGATGCGCAAAGGTATGTTCCCATATTTGACGTAGGTCTCTGGTTTGTCGGAATTGGCTCCTGTGTTGTGGCAATAGTAGAAGGAACCGCCTATTTTCAATCCCGGTACCCCTAAATAGTTCAGGCGGGCCACGTAGCCCGGCGAGGTGAAGTTGTCTGTTTCGAACAGTCCTTGCTTGCCGCCGGCAACCCATGTATTACGGTCGAAACCGTTGGCGTTCAATCCGGCAACGACCAAAGCCTGATAGTTGAAACGTGTGTAGCCTCGGCCGAACGTACCGAACACTTCGATACCGTTTTCATGCCAGGTGGAAGGAAGGAGAGTCGTTTCGCCTTCCGGACGGGAAGTCCCGAAGAAGTTGATCGGCTCGTGCTGCTCGTTGGTCAAGCCGACCGGGACGATCAGGTGGCCGGCGCGGACATTGAAGGCCGGATGGACAAGACGTGTGATGTGGAATTGTTCCAAAGCGACTTCACCGCCTTTTTCCACCTCCATTTCATATTCTCCGTTTTCTGTGTTCTCTATTTCATAGGCACTTCCCGTACCTCCTGCCTCAAATTCTATTTCTGCTCCTAATATCCATTGGGAATTGAATTTGTAATCGAAAGCCAGGACAAAACGAGGAATGGAGATCGAATTGCGATGGTCTTTCTTGCTTCCGTTGTCCGTACCCCGGAAGCGGTTGATGCCGTAGTCCATAAAGTTCGCGAGGATTTCCCCATATCCGCCGAAGCGGAATTTGTTATATCCGGAGGCATAAATATCTGCGGATTGTTCCACTGCGGATTTTCCTGTCGTTGTTTCTTCTTGTTCCTGTGCAAAAGCCGTTGCACAAGAGGTTAGTAGAGTGATTGCTAATAAATTAGTTAACCTTTTCATTGCGTTTTTTAATTTTTGGCAAAATTAGAGGGGCTACGAACGGTGTGCAATCGCAATTAGTAGGTAAAAAGGTGTCGATGTTACCTATTTGTAGGTATTGTGTGCATTTTCACAAGAAAAATATCATGAAATCCCTATAATTAGGGAGGGTAAAGACAAATATACATATTTGTAGGTATTGTGTTAATGATTGTCCGCTCATACCTTTGCTTCTGTCAATTATGTATCATGATTAGGTATAATCGTCGACCGGAACCTTATCGATAGAATGTCAATGTAATGTTTATTTTAAAGTAAATAACAACAGCGGGGATTTTTATTGGTTTTCCTTGCAACAAAAGAAGAACTGTTTTGAGAAAAACGGTTCTTTTTGTTTAAATATCACCCTGATTAGGTAGCAAAAGGCATTTTTTTACTCACATATAGGTATTGTAGGAGGCCGGAGGTGCCCGTATCTTTGCAATGTCATTAAGAAAGTAACACTATTAGTATAATCGCTATATCAAAACCTTTTGCTAATTATGTAAGCATATAAGATGATTAACTATATCGGAAAGTTTTTATTGGTTATTTTCGATATAAAAAAGAAGCCCCTCTGTGAAGAGAGGCTTCTTTTTTATTAGGGGGTCGGTTCCTTTTTTAACAGGTGGATCGATTGCCCGATAAGGGGTAATTTCTGTGGCATAGTTGTGTCATGAAAATTCCATCAGCATGGCACAGCAGTTTCCTCGGCATGGCACAGTCGTTCCCTCGGCAGGAAACAGCCGTTACATAGGTATGGCACAACTGTTACATAGGTATGTAATTGGCCACAGACTACCAGTCGTATGTTTCGAAATAGGTATCGAACTTGCCTGGATCACCGATGCCACACTGTTCCAGTATATTCAAAATGCTTTTTTGCTCGTTCGGTGAGAGAGGCCGTTCGCCTTTGCGCACTCGATAGTATGTTCTGCGCCCGAAATGGTTCAAGAGCCTGCTGGCAGCTTCTTGCATTTGCCGGTAGGGCATCTGCTCCAGCATCCCGATGAAACCGAGTGCATAAGTCTGCTTGCCGGAAGGGCGGAAATAGGGGCAGTCGCCGGTTTGGTTCTTTTGGTATTTGGGACTGATGACCCGCCATAGTCTCACTTTATCACTGATTTGTTGCTCGGCGATGCGCCTCAGGCAGCCAGTGGCTTTCGGGCAGTCTTGGTTCAGGCAGAGCAGGTAAGCGTCCGGGATGGCGGAGGCGTTGATTTTTTCTTTCATATATTATATAATGTGTTGTAGTCATTTGATCCGTTTGTGACGGACGCTGATGTAAAGATATATAATAATGTAAGGTTTTGCAAGTCTTGATACCATTATTATGCTAAGCAGCCAATACTCCGTATTTTGTATATCTTTAACAAAAGGGGAGGCTTTTCCAAGAGGAAATTACGAAATCTGCAGTTTTTGCCGTTTTTCGCCTCCGATGAGGATAAAAGGAAATTATTTTGTATATGATTGATAATCTTTATTTTAATGGAGATATGTGGAGACTTGGCGAGTGGTTGAAAACAGTTACTTTTCTGTATGGTTTTAGTTGCTTTTTTGTAATGTAAGTCGTTATTAATAAGAAGTATAGGTATGTGAAAAGAAAAATGGCGAAAAAACGTACGTTTTTTTTAGTCATTTTTTTTGGATTTCAGGCAGTTCGTGGTAAAAAGGCGATAGGTTTGTACAAGATAAGCTATCTGATTGATAAGAAAGAATATAGAAAAGGAAAAATAATTGGGAGAAAGGATTGCAGGTTTAAAAAGTAGTTGTATTTTTGTGCAGTGAAAATGGCGAAAAAAAACGTACGTTTTCTCTCGTCAAAATACAGGAATTTGGTAAAAACCTGTTAAACAGGAAGTAAGAACGATATTCAATATACATATTATTATTAATTAAACATTTTAGATTATGAACAAGAAGTTTTCTACTCTGATGGCAGGGTTCCTGCTGACAAGTGCGTTCGCTTCTGCGCAGGTAACACTGGATCCTGCAAACTTAAAAATTGCGGATAAAGTAGAACCTGGGAAGGAGTATCTCGTTATCCAAAGTAAGGATAACAAAATTGATGGTCAAGATCGTGTATTGTCAGTTGTGGCAGATGAAGATGGCAATTTGATTTACAAGGCTTTTCTCTTGAATTCTTATGCAGAAAAAGACGGTTATGAAAAAGCCAATCTGCTTTGGGTTTTAGGAGAATCTAAAGTTGGTTTGGGAACCACTACGCCTTATTACACGTTGAAGAACAGTGAAGCTGGCTCCTATTTATCTTTTACTAAGAGCAAAAACTTAATTCAGACAGTAGAGGATTCCAAGGATGCCCTGAATGGAGTCGGTGCGGATGGAAAAGCGAAGGATGTATATAGCTATTTTATTAACCAAACATCTGCAACTGCCAGTACCACTCTAAAGCAAGGTGATTATTTGTATTCTGAAAATGGAGACTATAACGCTCACCAGTTGCAATTCGGAAGCAGTGGTTTAGTAAGTCTGAGCAGTCAGAATAATGATGCCAAATTGTATTTCTGTACTTATGACATTGTCGAAGCCGACCTCGATGACATCATTGAGATGAACAAAACAATGGGAGGCGAAGGTTTCAACCTGAATTTCACGAATGACAAACTGAAAGATTGCGAAGAAAACGTAATTTACGAGCAGAAGTTCAAGGCTTTCTATGTTGAAGATGAATTAGAAGTGGAATTAGGAGATAAAGGTGTTACCCACGTGATACCGGCTGGTTTCTATTTGGCAACCTCTTATCCTGAAACATTGATTGGCACAGCTGAAATCAAAGATGCAAAAGATTTCTTGGCTTGCTCTTTCTTAGCTGTTAGCCCGACTGAAAACGACAAGATTAATGGTTTGGCTCCGAAAGATGGTAAGGGTTTCAAATTGGCTATTGTCAAAGCTGAAGATATGAACTATGTGGAAGATTTCGATCTGGACCAGGCAGCCGTAAAAGGACAGACTTATGTGGGCAATGCTTGTTTCACTATCGAAATTCCTGATTTTGCGAACAACGAAGAAGCTTACCAGTTCAAAGCTAAAGATATCCGTGTTTGGGTAGATGGAAAATTGGCGAAAGCTGACGACATGTATATCTCTTCTGTTACATCTGAAGGTAAGTCTCGTGTTGTAACCAGTGATTCTGGTGTAACATTCGAAACAGACAATTCTTCAATTCTGAATCCGAAAAAACTGTTGAGTACGGAAGATATACCTTCTATCTTTACAATCCAATTTGTAAGTGGTGAGAATAAAGAAGAAAACAGCGAGTATGGTCAGTACCTGACAGTCGGAAATCAGACAGTAAGTGGTAATTTCACATTCTTCTCGACAACAGATGAAAATGTAGGAAGCGACCCGTTGTATCAGTTTGTTATTACTGATATCGATACGGTAAAACACACGATTACATTTGCAAACCGTCAGACTAAAAAGACGTTGACAGCTTCTTTGTATACTGAAGATGCAGATAATATGATCTATACAATCTATGCTGAAAACGTGAAATATCAGCAGGAAAATGTAACGGATAAGAGTAATGAAAAAGTCAAATTCGACAGTAAGGCTCTGAGCGTAAAGAAAATTCAATTAGCTCCTGTGACAGTAGAAGACAAGTTCGCGACTTTCAACGCTGCTGAAT
>ERZ1036455.279-NODE-279-length-17258-cov-3.538046_pt1 | contig 17258 bp, 16 predicted proteins | sample MGYA00514228_ERZ1036455 | MGnify/ENA primary metagenome ERZ1036455 (study PRJEB33795, sample SAMN09464920) | human gut metagenome | host: Homo sapiens | place: USA: Stanford, California | collected 2016-07 | study: EMG produced TPA metagenomics assembly of the... | reverse complement strand
GTTCCGGGAAGCCCTTCAACGTGGGCAATACCGTCGGCAGTTTCGGTAACATGACCGACTTCATCGGTCGCAACCTGTGCAGGTTGATACGATTCCACGAAAGAGTCGAGCGCCGCCCGTACTTCCTCGGGGCTAATGGACAGATCAGCCATTGAGCATTCCTTCTATCTATTCCTCAGACACATCGGGCTTAACCGACGATCGAACGTTTTAGAGCACCAACTCGCGTGGCCAGTGATGCATCGACTCGCTCCGTCCCCATTCGGATGACGAGGCCGCCGAGCAGGTCAGGGCGCAGCGTGTAGGTTGCCGAAACGGGGCTTGCCAGCTTGGTCTCAAGAATCTTCTCGAGACGCATCTTCTGGTCGTCGCTCAGCTCGTGTGCCGACTCAACGAATACGAAGCGTCGACCAGAGAGGTTTGCCGCGCGAACAGCCAATTCCCGCAGCTTTCCCAAGAGGTGGCCATGCGAGGTCCGTCCCACGCATCGGCGCAAAAGACGCAGACTCGGCTGACCAAGAACACTCTGGAACACCGTCTGGGCAAGATCTGCGCGTCCCTTTGGAGAAAGGGCAGACAGGTCAGAGAGTTCATTTCTGAGATCGCGATGTGACTGAAGGAAAACAGAAACCGCAACAAGCTGAGCTTCTGTTTCTTCCAATTCCCCATCAAATTGCGCGCTGAGCAGCACTGCATCGCAGCCTGTTTCTTCGACAGCGTGCACGATGTCACGCGGACGGGACCAGTGACCCGCTACCAGGTCATGCAGACACTGAATCGAGACAGCAGATACAACCGGAGCGAAAAGACGATCAACAAGAGCGTCTCTATCACTCTGTTCACGCGAGGGGTCAGTGAGTGCACGTTGGACGGAAGAATTCGTACGCAAAAAATCTGCGACGCCGAAAAGATCTTCCGCTACCTTCATACGCTCATCACCCGCCTGCGCAAGACGTTCGCGTAACAACTCAGGAGTCATCAGTTCGCACCACCAACGGGAACTTCTTCAGCCTCGAGTTCATCCAAGAAGCGATCCACAACGCGAGCAGTGAGATCAGTATTCTCCAGATGCTCACCCACAAGCTTCTCTGCGAGCTCGCTAGCGAGCAAACCAACATCGCTACGCAGGCTAATCTGCGCGGCCTGCCGCTCGGCAAGAATCTGACGCTGAGCGGCATCTTGCACGCGCTGTGCCTCTACCTGTGCATCAAGACGTGCCTGTGCGACGATCTGCTGGGCCTGAGCACGTGCATCTTCACGGATCTGGTGAGCCTCAGCCTGAGCATCACGAAGCATCTCATCTTTCTTACGCGAAGCAAGAGAGAGATCTTCGCGAGCCTTCTCAGCGTTATCGAGGCCTTCCTGAATGGCGTCGCGTCGCTGGTCGATCATTGAGTAGATCCGCGGCAACGCGTACAAACCGACGACCAAGAGGATGACCAGAAGAATCAGCGCTGACCAGAAAATCTCATAGAGAGGCGGCAGAACAACGCCAATTCCTCCGACCGATCCCTCGGACATAGGAACAAGCTGTGCGAACATCAGACGATGAAGGGCAGAACGAAGCCGATCAGGCCAAGAGCCTCAGCAAGTGCTGCACCAATAATCATGTTGGTGAAGAGCCTACCGGCGATCTCAGGCTGGCGTGCGGTTGCTTCCTGGGTCTTTCCCACGAGGAGGCCAATACCAATACCAGGGCCAATCGCAGCCAGGCCGTAGCCGATGTAGGCAAGGGATCCGGTCATTTTTCTTTCCTTTTCCTTTGGTGAATCAGTCGAAGGCGCAAGAAGCCTTTAGTGTTCTTCGACTGAAAGCTTGATGTAGACCGCTGTCAGCATGGCGAAAATGTACGCCTGCAAGACAGCTACGAAAATTTCGAAGAGCGTCGCCGCAACCGCGCCAGCTCCGGTTAAGAGGGCACCAGTCTGTTTCATACCGGCAGCGATGAGTAGATTCGACGTTCCAAAATAGGTCAGTGCAAGAAGCAGATGCCCTGAAATCATGTTGCACAGAAGACGAATAGCCAAGGTTGCGGGACGAACAATGAAAGTCGAGAAGAACTCGATGGGGGTAATGAGGAAATAGATCGGCCAGGGCAATCCCTTGGGGAAAAGCTGCGACTTGAAGAAATGGAAGAAACCGTACTGTTTAATTCCGGCACCCACGAATGAAACGTAGGCGATGACAGCGAAAACAATCGGTACAGCCATCACAGAGGAAGCTGCGATATTCATCCCGGGGATAATTCCCTGAATATTCATAAAAAGAACGCCGAAGAAAACAACACCGATAAAGGCAGCCCAACGACGGCCTCGGCCTTCACCCAGCATCGCGACGGAAATACCATTGCGAACAAACTCGGCTGCCATTTCGAGGAGGACCTGTCCCCGCCCCGGCATGAGCTTGACGCTGCGCGCACCGAGCCAGAAAACCAAGCACAGTGTAATTCCAGCGACCACACGCACCAGTGTCAGCCGGTTGAATTGGAAGAGCGTGCCCTCACCAAAAAATGCATCGGGGAAGAAATCATGGATACCGGGAGCGTGGGGCGCCTGTGTAACAGCGGGAATACAGGTTGCGGCAGCAATCAGCGCGACAATACCGATGAGAACCTTGTACCACAAAGGCATAGCGTAGCTGCGCTGTGCGGTCTTCTCTTCGCCGAGAACTGTCGATTCCACGTGCTCCACTTCCTCACTAGGGCCAACCCGACCCAGTGTAACCCAGCTAACCAGAGATCAAGAACTTATCCCTAGGAATTTTGTTCCTCCGTCAACGACGACGAAAAATCGGCATCTACGATCACTGGCTCTTCCTCAACCACAACCTCACGAATTATGCGTGATAAAGCGATCCCAAGACCACCAAAAACCACAAAGTGCTCACAAATCAGAACAAGTCCGGTGACAATCGCAGATGCCCCCAAGGCTTTGCTCAGGAACAATCCACCGATCAAGATGGCAAATGTTCCGAACATATGGACCCATATCCACATCGGTCGGGTAGTTGCATCACTACGAATCATGGCACCGAGGCACAGATGCGTAACAGCACCCAATGCCAACATAAGTACAGGAAGAAGCAAGCTACGCAGGCTGTATCCGACGCATGCCTGCCATACACCGACGATCAGGGCGCCAGCAGCAATGGCACCCCAGAGGCGGCGCATGACCAGCTGAATATCCTTCTGATGCACCTGCAAAGAATCACTCATGCATTTTCCTTGGGGCGTTCGGGAGCGGTAGCTTCAATGCGGTCATGATGCGCACGCCGACGTGCGCGCGTAAAAGCAGGGAATTCTGAAGCGGTGAGCCAGATGCCCAAGGCCAGTGCCGGAAGTGCACACAGTGCAACACGTTTCCAGTCATGGACAAGAATGGCGACCGGAGGAAAAGCCACTAGTGCTGTCCACATCCACAAGATTGCGACAACACCTCGGTGCGAGTGTCCCCTAGCAAGCAGACGGTCGTGGAAGTGCGAGCGATCTGCATGGAAGGGGCTCTTCCCCCTGAGCATTCGTCGAATCGTAGTGACGACAAGATCTCCAATGGGTACGCAGATGACCGAAATAGGAAGCAATAGCGGGAGGAAGGAAACCAACAGCTGCTGTCCACCTAAAACAGAGGGGTCAACCTGTCCCGTAACGATGATTCCCGCAGCGGCTAGAACCAAGCCCATTGTCTCGGAGCCTCCACCCATCATGATTGAAGATGGGTGGAAGTTGAACCACAAAAAGCCCAAGCAGACTCCGACCAAGGTAATGACCGCCAAAGATGCAGTCGTTGCGTATGAAGCTGCCCCCATGATCCGCGTGAGCACGTAGGAGTAGACGAAGAATGCCGCAGCTCCAATACCGACGACACCAGCGGCCAGACCATCCAGACCGTCAATGAAGTTGACCGCATTCATGATTCCGACGATGAGGAAAACAGTAAGCATCAAGGACAGGCGTGAGGAGCCAATGGTGACACCAAAAATTGGGAAACTTACCAATTGCACGCCATTGAAAGCCATCGAGCCGGCGATCAGAATCTGTCCGGAAAGTTTCGTCAGCCAGTCCAATTCCACGACATCATCAACAACGCCGAGAATGCACATCGCGAGCGCTCCCACGACAACAGCCCAGGCGGCATTCGTTTCAAAGAGGGGCGCCATATAGGGAATCCGTGCACTGATGAGCATCGTGATCACCAGAGCAATGGTGATCGCGATTCCCCCAAGTCGAGGAATCGGAGTGGATTGGATATCTCTGCTGCGCAGCTTTGGGACAATTCCCCAACGCAGGCATGCCCAGCGGACCAGCGGTGTCAGCAGCACGGTGAGTGCGCCAGCCACAACCATCAGCAGGACATAAACCTTCACGGCGTCGATGTCTCCTCCCTCAGCGAGCTAGGGGCTGATAGTCCAGCACCCTGGCGATATCTTCTACGCTCAGTGCTCCTTCGCGAAGTACGCGAGCCTGACCGTGTGCACAATCGATAATTGTGGACGGTTGTGCGCTCTGGGTCGGCCCCGAATTCACGTAGTAGTCTACCGTGCCACGGAAGTATCCGAGCGCTTCATCAATATTTGTCGCAGGAGGCTGTCCCGTTAGGTTGGCTGAGGTCACTGCCATCGGCCCCACGGCCTCGAGCAGCTCACACACTTGCGGATGATTGGGCATGCGAAGCGCGACGGTACCGTGAGTTTTTCCAAGGTCCCAGTTCACACTGGGGTTTGCACGCACAATCAAGGTCAGCGCACCCGGCCAAAATGCTTTCATCAGCCCAATGGCATCGTTATCAAGGTCAATAGAGACGCTCCGCGCTTGCTCAACAGAGGCGACTAGGACGGGAGGCGGCATTGTCTCTCCGCGGCCTTTCGCAGCAAGAAGACGACGAACACCCTGGTGATCATCAGCGGATACGCCGATTCCATAAACGGTATCCGTTGGCAGGACAACCAACGCTCCCTGCTCAATCTGTCCTTTAAGGAGGTCAAGCTCGTCCTTTGCCCAACCATGAGCGCACTCAAAAATATGTTCCACTGTGGATTACTTTCTCTGTGTTTTCCAAGCGATAAGGAAACGCTCAACTCCGCTTAAGTCACTGCGAGTATGAACCTGAGTAAAACCATTCATCACCGCGATTTGCCGGAGCGCCTGTGCCTGCGAGGGAGAGTGCTCCATAGCCAGCACTCCTCCGCTAACAAGCAGTTCACGCGAGCGTTCAATAATTCGACGAGGAATCTCCGTACCGTCGTCTCCCCCACCATAGAGGGCGCACTCCGGATCCCACTGTGCCTCAATCTGTGTCGGTGCTTCCTGAGCCGGCACATAGGGCGGGTTTGTCACGACCAATGCGGTTTTTCCATTGAGGTCGCGGATAGTGTCAGGATCTGTCACATCCCCCTTGACGAGGCGAATCTGGGCTTTCGGGTATCGAGCGAGGTTGCGCTCGGCGTAAGCAAAGGCATCTGAGTCAATTTCAACAGCGGTTACCTGATGCCCAGTTTCAGTAGAAAGCGCAAGCGCGATCGCTCCAGACCCAGTACACAGATCAACCCATTCGCCTTCAGGAAGCGCTCCGGAGCGCGCCAGCTCTTCAACATGTTCGACAAGCATCTCGGTTTCGGGCCGTACAGTGAAGACCCCTTCACCACCTGAAAGAACAAGGCTTCTGAAATACATTTCACCGGTCACATGGCTTCGTGGGTGGCGAAGGGCGCGTTGGGTGACTGCAGCGCGGTAGGCGGCCTCGTTGGTCGGAGGAACCTCGCGGGGCGCAAATAGCAAAGAATCGACGCCCAAGGCCCACGTCAAGAGGTAGCGTGCCTCGGCCAAGGGCGTTGCTCCCCCCTCGTCGCTCTCAAGAGTGCTCAGGAGGGATGAACCCCACGCAATAAGCTCAGCTTGCGAACTCATACATGTGCGTCGGCGGAGGCGAGACGTTCGGCCTCATCTGCGCTTTGAAGAGATTCAATAACCGGGTCAAGCGCGCCGTCAAGCACCTGATCAAGGTTGTATGCCTTGAAGCCGCTACGGTGATCAGCAATGCGGTTCTCCGGGAAGTTGTACGTACGAACACGTTCCGAACGGTCAACAGTACGAACCTGAGAAAGGCGCTGTGCCGAGGCCTCGGCCTCGCGCTTGGCTTTTGCTTCAGCTGCTAAGCGCGAAGCAAGAACACGAAGCGCGGCCTCTTTATTTTGAAGCTGAGACTTCTCATTTTGCATCGAAACGACGATGCCCGATGGAAGGTGGGTAATGCGGACAGCTGAATCGGTGGTATTCACCGACTGTCCACCCGGACCTGAGGAACGATAGACATCAATTCGCAAATCATTGGGGTCAATGACAATCTCATCATCGACTTCAAGTTCGGGCATGACGAAAACGCCCGCAGCACTGGTGTGCACACGTCCCTGCGACTCGGTGACAGGAACACGCTGTACTCGGTGTACTCCCCCTTCATACTTCAGGTGTGCCCATACGCCTTCATCCGGTGCGGGATTACCAGATGCTCTAATCGCAAGGGTGACTTCTTTGAAACCGCCTAGCTCGGTGTAAGTGGAGGACAGCTCCGTAGTCTTCCACCCCTTCGAATCCGCATAGCGCAGATACATCCGGGCGAGATCTGCGGCAAAGAGTGCGGATTCTTCACCGCCTTCACCTGCTTTGATTTCCAAGATGACGTCACAGGCATCATCGGGGTCTCGCGGCGCAAGGATAGACAGAAGATGTTCGTGAGCGGTTCGCTCTGCTTCTTCCAATGCGGGGATTTCCTCTGCGAATGAGGAATCGTCTTCAGCAAGTTCCCGAGCTGCCTCGAGATCCCCCTGTGCATGCTCAAGCTGATCCGCAGCGGCTTTAATGCGCGAAAGCTCCGCATAACGACGAGAGACTTGCTTGAGAAGTTTGGGGGAAGAAAGGACATCCGGATCTGACATTCGAGTTTCAAGCTGCGCGTGTTCGTCAAGTAGCGCGTCCAATGCGGAGAATTCTTCTCCAAGAGCACTCATGTCTGATCCTTCCTGCGGGAGTAGTTCAAGGGTAGCCGTTTAAACACATCGGCGCCGACGACTATAAGTCGTCGGCGCCGAGTAAAAGCTCACTTGGAGGGGCGTACGCGCTTTCCGTAACGCGCCTCGAAACGGGCGACGCGACCGCCGGTGTCGAGGATCTTCTGCTTGCCGGTGTAGAACGGGTGGCAGGCGGAGCAGACGTCCACGCGCATCTCGCCAGAGGTGATGATGGAACGGGTGTGGAAGGTGTTGCCGCAGGTGCAGGTCACAACGGTATCCACATATTCGGGGTGAATGCCCTTCTTCATGGAAAATCTCCTGGATCGTTTGGTGCTCCGGGTCCGAAATGCAGCGCTCATTGCATCTGGCAATGAGTCACCTTCTTCGATTTTCTCAAAGAAGCACTCCGGTGAGGCGGAAGCCGACATGACATTATGCCATGCGAATCGCTATTTTTTCACGCTCAGTTCATTCGCCATGCGTGAAATAGGTAATGCTCTGGCCTAGAACGAGGAGGAAGACCCAGATCCCGAGAAGCCCCCTCCTGAGCTTCCATAGTCGCTACTCGATGAATCGCTGCTGGGCGTCCACGAGTGAGCGGACTGATAATACGTACGATCGGTCGACAGAGATTGATAAACCCACCAGTTATCCGTAGAGGAGTTCCGACCTGCAAAGGTACCGAATGCGGCAGCCTTCAAGGCGGCAAGATCGATACCCGCTGACTGAGAGTTCAAGCGGATCGTTTTCGCGGGGTCGTAGTTATGCAGGACACCGTTCAGGTGGTAGTACCCGGTGTAATCGGCAGAATCGGCTGCTTCGCGTTCCTTCTGGGAGTTCTCCCACTGCTCGTACCGCTTATCGCTATTCGAGGAGGGATCAGCTTTCAAGGACGCAAGAATAATTCCCTTTGCCCAGCGGCGGGTACCTTCAGCAATTTCATCGAGCTTTTCAAGAGCCGCGATTGGAGTAATACCACCCTTTGCCAATTGCTCTTTAAGGGAGTCGATCAGCGCCATTTGCTGGCTGGACCACTGAAGGATTTCATCACGGCCACGTATGGCATCTGGAGTGCCCAATTCCTCACTCACAGAAGTCACCAATTCGCAGAGGACCTCGAGGTCTTCCATGACCGGACCAATCTCTTTCAGCCAGACGTCAACCCATCCGGCTCCCAGATTGAAGAACTCAGCCGCGGCAGCGAAGGTGTCATCGCTCGCATCCATAGATTCGGTACGCTGTCGCAAGTCGCCACTGGCGTTATTGAGCGCCGCGCTGAGGGTTTGCAAGAAGGTGGGATTACCGATTTCATCCCATTCTTTCCCGGCCTCGACGAAATCTGACTGATAGCGCTTGTAGCGCATATCAAGTCCGGTCTTGTATTTACCTGCGTCCCCGATACCCGCAAATGCTTGCTCTGCACGGTAGCGATCAGCCTGAACAACATCCCAGTGCGCTCGCGCTTCACGAAGGTTGCGCTTTGTCGAGGAACGCAGACGGAATCCCCGAAGCAAGTTCGCGGCACCGGCAATCAGCAAGACGAAAGAGTAGAAGGGCGGAACAGAGTCTTCCCCACCGTTACCGGAAGAGTCAGGCACATACTTGGCAGCCGCCTGAGCTGCCTGAAGCATCCCTTGACTCCACTCCCCTGATCGAAAGTCGTCTTTCGCAGCCTCTTGGATTTTGCTTTGTTTTGAGGAAGAAACCTTGACGTCTTCACCAAAATACGTCCCAACTTTTCGGTAGCTGGGGGAAACCGCAAGAATCACCAGGCCGTCTGCCCACTTATCTCGGCTCGCAGATAACCATTCTTTGTGGTTTGAGCGAGCATAGTTCAAGACTGCTTCGTTGAGATTGCCTGTCGGTACGTTATCGGTTGAGAGAATCACCAGTTTAATAGGCTGACGAAAGCCAATGGATTCCATTGCAGTACCCAAGGATTGCCCGTTGACATCTTCAAAGACTGACGATTGGTCTTCAACAACAACCTCAGGAGCGAAATCGGCCTTACTTGCTCCGCTGATCCCGTTTTGAATAAAAGAACTCAGGAAAAACAGCGGACACACAGCCATCAGCACTAGCGAAAGCACTAATCGGATTACGCCACGTCGATGCGTGTTCTGAGATTTTTCGGGAGTTCCGGGTGAAGCTTGAGGTGTATTCGACATGAAGCTATTTCTCCTAACGCAGACTCACTGAGGATACGCGCACCGTCAAAGAGTAAACAAACGGAAGCTAGCTAACCGCGCGTGTCTGCACGCTGGCCTCGTCGCTAGAAAGAAGAGGAAGAACCGGCTCCAGAGAAGCCACCACCGGAGGCTCCATATCCTCCAGAGCTCCCGTCTACTGAGTCAGAAGTTCCGCTGCCTGCTTTCCAGGTCTGAGCAGACAAGTAGGCCCTGCGATTGACCTCAATCGGCGAATAAATTGCCCAATTATGCCCGCCATCACTTGGCTCAATGTAGGTACCGCTTGAAGAAAACTTAATCGACCCGAGATTGACTCCCGCCGATTGCGAATTCAGGAGGATCGTTGTCGATGGCTCATAAAAGCAGACTATTCCACCGAGGTAATGGCGTCCCATGTAGGGAACAATCGTGGAATCCCCCCGCTTACTTTGCTGTTCTTTCCAGTATCGATAGCGCTCTTCTCCGCGACTCGAGGGATCTGCCTTTAAAGCCAATAAAATAACGCGCTGAGCTCGTCGCCGAGTATCCCGAGAAATTTCCTCAAGTTTTTCGAGGCCACCTGCGGGAGTGATGCTCCCCTGTCGGATTCCTTCTTTAAGCTCGTGGAGCCTCGCCTGTTGTTCACAGATCCACTGCGCAGTTGTATCGCACGCTTGTGACACCTCCGCTGTGTGCACGCGTTTCTTCGCTTCGTCTGCGAGTCGAGCCAGACCTTCGAGATCTTCAACAACAGGACCAATTTCATTCATCCATACGCCCTCCCAACCGGGACGACGATTGAAGAACTCAGCCGCGCGGATAAAGACATCATTCACATGATCTAAAGAAATTGCGCGTCGCATCAATGCTGCTGAGCGATCGTTCACGCCTTGAGTGAGAGCTTCACAGAACGCCGGAACTTTGAATTCGTCTAAATGCTCTTGCAATCGCGGGAGGCTCCGCGCGTTGCGTGCGTGACGCATTGCCATGAGCTTTTGATATTGGCCAGCATCATGAATATCTGCGAACGCTTTTTCTGCCTGCCCTCGACGATTCTTCGCATGCTCAACGCATTCGTGCGCGCGACGTAGATTCTTGCGAGTGGAGAAACACAGCCACAATCCCCAGATCAAATTTCCAGCGCCAAGGAGCGAGAGTCCCCAACACCATACGGGTGGATTCACAAGATAGGCATCAGAAGGACCATAGATACCCGGAACATCATGTGCTGATCTTTTCGCCGCGGCGATTACTCCCCCGCTCCAATCCCCCGCGCGAAAATAAGCTTTGGCTGATTGCTGAATATCACTTTGTTGCTGCTGAGGAACTTTAACGTTTTCACCAAAATAAGTCCCAACAAGTCGATGTTGAGGAGATACAGAAATGAGAACCAAACCCTGCGCCCATTTCTTTCCATTACTGTCCAGCCACTCATTATGCTGAGCGCGCGCATAGTTCAAGGTCGCTTCATTGAGATTTCCCGTCGGCACATCATTTGTCGACAAGATTGCAAGCTTGACAGGTTGGCCAAAACTTAATTGCTCAAGCTCATTTTTTAGAGAATTCCCACGAATATCAGAAAAAACCCGTACATCATCGTAGATTTCCACCTCCGGATGGTGGCTACCGTAACCACGAAGCACGACCTGATTGAGGACAAAAGAAACAAGGAAGACCGCTGGGACTACTGCAAGAAGTAGACACGAGAGAAGAAGACGATAAGCTCCGCGTTGCTTTGCAGTGAGCTTTTTCTTCTGCCCTACTTCAGAAGAAGGATGAGGTTTACGCGCCACGCTTGCTGTTCTCCTCACTCGGTATTTTTAGAGTCTCTAAGCAACCCAAAACAAACGGGGGCGAAAGGATTTGTCCTTCCGTCCCCGTAAGTCCCGCCGATCAGTCGGCAGATGGTACTTGCTTTTGAACCAGCATGAGGAATTCTGCGTTCGACTGCGTTTCCTTCAAACGATCCAAAACTGCTTCCAGCGCACTTTGCTGATCCAAAGTGCCCAAAACGCGGCGAAGCTTCCACATAATGCGCAATTCTTCGGGCTTAAGCAGCATTTCTTCGCGACGTGTTCCCGAGGCATTGATGTCGATAGCTGGGAAGATTCGGCGGTCGGCAAGCTGGCGCGACAGACGCAGTTCCATGTTGCCAGTCCCCTTGAACTCTTCGAAGATCACCTCGTCCATCTTTGAACCGGTCTCAACAAGAGCCGAAGCGATGATGGTCAGCGATCCACCCTCGCGCAGGTTACGTGCGCCGCCAAAGAAATCCTTGGGCGGGTAGAGCGCCGAGGCGTCAACACCACCGGAGAGAATTCGACCCGAGGCCGGCGCTGCGAGGTTGTACGCACGCGAAAGCCTGGTGATTGAGTCAAGAAGGACGACAACATCTTGACCGAGCTCGACCAGACGCTTGGCGCGTTCAATCGCCAGCTCTGCGACAATTGCGTGATCCGATGCGGGACGGTCAAAGGTCGAAGCAATAACCTCACCCTTGACGATGGAGCGCATATCGGTCACTTCTTCAGGACGCTCATCAACCAGAACAACCATGAGGTGAACCTCGGGGTTATTCAATTCGATTGCCTTGGCAATCTGCTGAATAACCATAGTCTTGCCGGCCTTCGGAGGCGAAACGATCAAACCACGCTGTCCCTTACCAATGGGGGCAACCAAGTCGATGACGCGAGGAGTGAAAGCCTTTGCCGAAGTCTCCATTCGCAGTTGCTGGTCGGGGTAAATCGGAGTGAGCTTAGAGAACTCGCGGCGCGCCTGCGCGTCCTCAATGCTCATACCATTGACTGAGTCAACGCGAACCAGCGCGTTGTACTTCTGGCGCTGACGCTCGCCTTCACGGGGTGCACGAACCGCGCCTGCGACAGCGTCACCGGGACGCAATCCCCAGCGACGGACATTGCCGAGGGTGACATAAACATCGTTGGGCCCGGGCAGGTATCCGGAGGTACGAACGAATGCGTGGTTTTCTTGAACGTCCAAGATGCCCGCAATCGGTGCAAGGTTTTCTTCGGAGACCGGGGCTGACTCGCGGCGCTCGCCACGCTCCACGCGTTCATTGCGCTCGCCGCGTTCACGACGGCCCTCTCGTCCGCGTCCCCGGCGGCGTCCTTCGCGATCACGACGGGAACGATCGCGGGCCTCGGGATCATCACTATCGGGAAGGGCAATCTCAATGTGCTGCGCCGGCGCGGGAGCACTTTCCTCTTCTTCGTGACGGGTCGGGGTCGGCAGATCCAGGGTAACGGCCTGTGGTTCTGCAGCTTCACTAGAGACAACGCGACGACGACGGCTCTTTCGCGGAAGGCCAGTGTCGTTCGATGAACGCTCTTCCGAGGCTGACTGCGAAACAGGAGCGGGCAGTTCAATATTGATCTGCGGGGCCTCGCTCGCTTCCTCACGCGCAACGCGACGGCGACGCGAACGCGAGGCCTCTTCTTGCTTGGGCGCGCCACCTTGCGCAGCGCTGAGCGCCTCAATCAGCTGTGGCTTACGCATTGCAGAAACACCTTTAAGGCCAAGTTCGGTGGCCATGGCTTTGAGTTCCACCAACTTCATGCGCGACAATTCGCGCTCTTGGGTGGTCACATCGTTGCTCAACTGATAATCCTCACATGCATGGTCTCACAACAGACCAGGTGAACTTCTCAATCAACATGAGATGAATAGAAAGGACATGTCCCAACAGGAACACGGAAGAATTTCCACATTTGGAGATCGAAGGATTTCCTTCAGTGCGATAGTAGCAAGCAAAACGCGTTTTCTCACTACTTTCACGCAAGCAGTTTTGCTCTGCGCGCTAAATCACACAAATATGCATCCACCGTTAATTTTTGAAAGATTGCCTCGAGTGATTTGAAGACCTGACGTAGCAAGTTTCAAAGGACGCACTGCCCACCCTGCTGCCTGAGCGTCAGCTTGAACCTTGGGATCAATACTTTCAAGACTGAGCACTGTCGGTCCCGCACCAGAGATCACCGCTGCTTTACCAGCACCACGAAGCCAAGTCACCAAGGCATGAGAAGGTTGCATTGATTGACGTCGGTAGTCTTGGTGCAGGCGATCTTCCGTCGCAGCCATGAGCAGTTCATGAATGTTCCTTCCCGCCCCAATCACATGGTTTTGTCCACTGAGGACTGCAGCCAAAATGCCAGCACGTGAAAGATTAAACTTTGCATCATCGAAGGGGACCTGCTGCGGAAGCACAGCACGCGCTTTCGAGGTCGCCAGCTCAAAATCAGGGATAAAGGCAACGGGCTCAATCGGCGCCTCCCCCGAAAGACGCAGCATGCCCGGCAGCTCACCATCCATCCATGAAATCGTCACTCCGCCAGAGATAGCTGGGGCGACGTTATCCGGATGGCCTTCCATCTCGGTCGCAATCGAAAGGATGTCCTCCGCGGTAAGTGCCTCGGGATCTCCAATAAGCGCACGAGCAAGCCCAAGACCAGCGACGATTGCCGAGGCAGAGGAACCGAGGCCTCGAGAATGAGGAATCCGGTTCATACAGCGCATCTGGATACCAACCTGCGCAACGCCTGCTGCCTCCAAGCCCATACGCAGCGCCTGAACAACAAGGTGGTTTTCGCCTTCGTCGAGGACGCCTGCCCCTTCACCCTCAATAGTTACGTGGGTTGCCCCGGCGGTTGCATGGACGCTCACCTCATCCCACAGGTCTAAGGCAAGACCGAAGGAATCAAAACCGGGTCCGAGATTGGCCGAGGTAGCGGGAACGCGAACAGCGACGAAATCTTGAGTGATGCGCATGGAGGGTCACTTTCCAGAATTTAGATATCCAGGAGCGGGAAGATTGCGGGTGGGACATGGTTGTTGAGTTCGTGCACTAGAGCCTTAACGAGGCCATGGGCGCGGTCTCGCGCGATAGCCTGGGTCGTCAGAGTCACAACGCTTTCTCCTTCAGTATCACCCGCTTCGATATCGATCCCCTGTAGCGACACTTCGAGTGAGGAACACACCCGGCTCACAGACTCACTAACACCCGAAGTCGTCAGGACGCTCAAACGGATAATGAATGGCGAAACAACACTCCAGTTATCTGAGAGCTTCACAGGCAACTCATCTTCTTCACGCATCGCCCCCAGCCCATTGAGGCGATCACGTGCGGCAGCAACAATGTCACCCAAAACAGCCGAGGCCGTCGGGAAACCACCCGCACCGAGGCCTAGGAAAGACAAAGTTCCCGCGGCTCGAGCATTGACAAAAACTCCATTCGCGGGCCCATGGAGAGAAGCAAAGGCATGATCGAGAGGAACAAAAGTCGGCTCAACTCCAAGACGAAGAACGCACTCCCCTTCTACCTCGTCATATTGAGCGCGGGCAACAAGCTTAATGACGTAGCCCAAACGTGCGGCCAAAGCGATGTCATCGATTGATAGCGCGGTGATCCCCTGACGCGGCACGCTCTCAACGCTGACCCAACGCCCAAAGGAGAGAGAGGACATAATCGCGCATTTAGCTGAGGCATCATAGCCCTCAACATCAGCACTTGGATCAGCCTCCGCAAAACCCAATTCCTGGGCCTGAGCCAATGCTTCGCTATAGTCCGCGCCTTCAGTCGTCATTTGATCAAGAATAAAGTTCGTCGTCCCATTGACGACTCCAGCAATCTGGCGGACCCGATCACCGCGCAGGGATGACATCAGAGCACCAATCACGGGAATTGCACCAGCAACGGCAGCTTCGAAGTAGAGTCGGGTATTCGCCTCGCGCGCAGCGGCAAAAAGCTCGGGTCCACGAGAAGCAATGAGGGCCTTATTACCCGTGATGACTGCGCTGCCATTCTTCAGGGCAGCCATGACATACTCATAAGCCGGATCGACCCCGCCGATCAATTCAACGACGAGGTCTTTCCCTGCAATGACCTCGTAGGGGTCAGTCGTTAGCAATGAAGAATCAATTGGGAAGGCACGCTTGGCGTCTAGGCGTCGAACGAGCACGGATTGAACCTCGAGCCGAGTACCCAAACGTCGTTCATACTCATCCGACCACTCTTGAAGAAGGTGGATCACATGAGCGCCAACAGTGCCTGCACCCAAAACTCCAATACGGATCGGGGATGGTGTCGTGTTCACATTTCCTCCTCATGGGCGCCGAATCGGCACGTATATAAAATCAGCTGAAATTGCTCATGGATCAGTGACGAGTCTACTGTGCACACGCCCTGAAGGCACAGACTCATCAAGTGTTGAACGGCTTGCAGTGCACTCAAAGACTAAAAAGGACTTTTGTCCTACACTATGAGTGACCGGAGCGACAAAAGTCCCAGATTGTTAGACATGGCATATACACAGAACCGGCATAAAGATGCTGTCCATGCACCAAGTGCGAGAGACTATTATCAGATGCCCGATACGGCACCAAAGATGAGGCCGATGCCTTATCAACCGGAGGTTTTCAGTCCGAAAGCCACGGCAACCGAGAAGAGGGAACATGACTGATCAGCAGACCGCCGACGTCACGACCGACGCCTGGGACGGTTTCGTCAAGGGCCATTGGTCCGAAGCAATCGACGTGCGCGACTTTATCCAGCACAACTACACCCCTTACGAAGGAGATGCCTCCTTCCTGGCCGGGCCGACCGAAAAGACCCTGCGCGTCTGGGAGACGCTCGAAAAGGATTACCTGTCCAAGGAGCGTAAGGTTCGCATCCTCGATGTTGACACCCACATCCCCGCCGATATTGACGCTTTCAAGCCCGGTTACATCAGCGATGATGACGACGTCATCGTCGGCCTCCAGACCGATGCACCTCTGAAGCGCGCAATGATGCCAAACGGCGGCTGGCGTATGGTCGAGACCGCCATTAAGGAAGCTGGCAAGGAGGTCGACCCCGAGGTCAAGAAGATCTTCACCCAGTACCGCAAGACTCACAACGACGCGGTCTTCGATATCTACACGCCTCGTATCCGCGCAGCGCGTTCTTCCCACATCATCACCGGTCTTCCCGATGCATACGGCCGTGGCCGCATCATTGGTGACTACCGTCGTGTTGCACTGTACGGTGTTGACCACCTGATCGAGGAGAAGCAGAAGGACAAGGATCTCTACGCAGATCAGCCCTTCTCAGAGCACTGGGCACGCTACCGCGAGGAGCACTCGGAGCAGATCAAGGCTCTGAAGAAGCTCAAGAAGATGGCAGCCGACTACGGCTTCGACATCTCCGGCCCCGCTCGCAACGCGCACGAAGCAGTCCAGTGGACCTACTTCGGCTACCTGGCCTCTGTGAAGTCCCAGGACGGCGCCGCAATGTCGATCGGCCGCCTCTCCGCATTCTTCGACTGCTACTTCGAGCGCGATCTTAAGCGCGGAACCCTCACCGAGCTCGAGGCTCAGGAGATCATCGACTCTCTGGTCATCAAGCTCCGCATCACCCGCTTCCTGCGCACGATCGATTACGATCAGATCTTCTCTGGCGATCCCTACTGGGCAACCTGGTCGGATGCAGGCTTCGGCGAAGACGGACGCACCTTGGTCACCAAGACCGCCTTCCGTCTTCTGCAGACCCTGCGTAACCTGGGCCCCGCGCCCGAGCCGAACATCACCATCTTCTGGGATGAGAAGCTCCCCAAGGGCTACAAGGAATTCTGTGCACTGATCTCGATCGAGACCTCCTCCATTCAGTACGAGTCCGACGAGCAGATTCGTGAGCACTGGGGCGATGACGCAGCCATCGCTTGCTGTGTCTCCCCCATGCGCGTTGGCAAGCAGATGCAGTTCTTCGGCGCCCGCGTGAACTCTGCAAAGGCTCTCCTCTACGCCATCAACGGTGGCCGCGATGAAATGAGCGGAAAGCAGGTCATGGAAGGCTACGAGCCCATTAAGGGTGACGGCCCGCTCGACTTCGACGAGGTCTGGGCAAAGTACGAAGAGATGCTGGACTGGGTTGTTGGCACCTACGTCGAGGCCCTGAACATCATCCACTACTGCCACGATCGCTACGCCTACGAGTCAGTCGAGATGGCGCTGCACGATTCCGAGATCATTCGCACCATGGGTTGCGGCATTGCTGGCCTGTCCATCGTTGCTGACTCCCTGTCCGCTATCAAGTAC
>ERZ1036455.274-NODE-274-length-17660-cov-4.273899_pt1 | contig 17660 bp, 9 predicted proteins | sample MGYA00514228_ERZ1036455 | MGnify/ENA primary metagenome ERZ1036455 (study PRJEB33795, sample SAMN09464920) | human gut metagenome | host: Homo sapiens | place: USA: Stanford, California | collected 2016-07 | study: EMG produced TPA metagenomics assembly of the... | reverse complement strand
CATCCAGTCCGTGACGGTTTTGGCGATTACCCTAGTGGGCTACTCGGCAATGATGGGCGTTGTTGGTGCGGGCGGCCTCGGAAAGATGGCGAACGACTACGGGTATCACCGTTTCCAGACGGACACGATGATCTGCTCGGTCGTTGTGATCATCATCATCGTTCAGTTAATTCAAATGATTGGCGACATGCTCAGCCGGCTGGTGGATCACCGCTGAGCATCCACCAGCCGGGTCGCGAACTCTGCTTGGTAATTAGGTAAAAATACGCGGGATTATCCCGGGTCAGCAAGGCCCCCCGCTTTGTAGGAAATAGACAATCTAAGGAATTACTCTCATGCGTCACTCTCGTTCTCTTCGTACTCTCGCCGGTCTTGGCGTTGCGGCAGCACTGGTCCTCTCGGCCTGCTCCAGCGGTTCTACGGGCTCTTCATCGTCCTCGAACGGTGCAACCACCATCACCGTTGCAGCCAGCCCCTCACCTCACGCAAAGATCCTCAAGTACATCCAGGACAACCTGGCAAAGGACGCGGGAATCAACATCAACATCAAGGAGTTCACCGACTACGATCTGCCCAACCGTGCGCTGGATCAGGGTGAAGTTGATGCCACCTACCACCAGACTGTTCCCTACTTGGAGAAGGCCGAGCAGCAGTTCAACTACGCCTTCACTCCCGGTAAGGGCATCCACCTCGAGCCCCTGGCTGTCTATTCCTCCAAGCACAAGTCCCTGGATGAGCTTCCCGAAAAGGGCGGAATTATTGGCGTGATCTCCGATGTCACCAATCAGGAGCGCGCACTTCGCCTTCTTGCTGCAAACGGTTTTGTTGAGATCCCCGCAAGCGGTGACGTCAATGTTTACACCGTTAAGAAGCTGAAGAACTTCGACTTCAAGGAAATTGACGGACCTATTCTGGTCTCTAACCTGGGCGAGACTGACTACTCGGTGATCAATGGCAACTTCGCACAGGAAGGTGGCCTGGCACCCTCGCGCGATGGTCTGGCTGTTGAGTCCCCCGAAAACAACCCTTCGGTGAATGTCCTTGTGTGGAAGACCAATGTTTCAGGAGATAAGGCCGAGGCAGTGAAGAAGCTGGACGAGCTTTTGCACTCTGACCAGGTGAAGAAGTACATCGAGGACACCTGGAAGGATGGCTCGGTGATTCCGGCCTTCTGATCAAGGGCTTTCACGATTAACTGATCGTTACTTGTGTGTGGGGCGCGGCTTGGCCGCGCCCCACACATGTTCCACACGCATAAAGGTGGCCATGTCCAGAGGACATGGCCACCTTGAGTGTTTAAAACCGGTCGTTAAACTCAGTCGACAATGCCGTAGAGGCGGTCGCCAGCGTCACCCAGACCGGGGACGATGTAGGACTTTTCGTTGAGGCGCTCGTCAACCGAAGCGACAACGACGGTCACATCTGCACGATCGCCCACGAAGTCTTCTAGAACCTTCAGGCCCTCGGGAGCAGCCAGCAGGCAGACGCAGGTCACGTCTTTAGCTCCGCGATCGAAAAGGTACTTGGTTGCGGCAACCATGGTGTGACCGGTTGCGAGCATCGGATCCAGAACGAAGCACTGGCGGCCCGACAGATCTTCGGGAAGACGGTTTGCGTAGGTCTCGACCTCAAGAGTCTTTTCATCGCGCTTCATTCCCAAGAAGCCAACCTCGGCGGTGGGGAGAAGACGGGTCATTCCTTCGAGCATTCCCAGCCCAGCACGAAGTACGGGGACTACGATGGGGCGCGGCTCGCTAATGCGCTTGCCAACGGTAGGCGCAACAGGAGTGTTGATTGCGATCTCAGTGGTTGAGACGTGGCGTGTGGCCTCGTACGCAAGAAGGGTGACCAATTCGTCAACCAGTTGGCGGAAAGTTGCCGAGTGGGTGTCGCGGTCACGCAGAACGGTGAGCTTGTGGGCAATGAGCGGGTGATCAGCAATATGAAGGCGCATGGTTCAAGAGTAACCCGCGAAGTAGGGTTTACGCGATAGGCTGAAGGGGTGGCAACTATGGATCAGTACAAAGAAGCGATGGCCCGCGCACTCTTCCTGGCGAATAAAGCACGCGAACTGGGAGATGTCCCCGTGGGTGCGGTCGTTATTGACTCAGTAGGACGGATTATCGGCCGCGGTTGGAATTGCCGCGAGGCCGAGCACGATCCCTGCGGTCACGCTGAGATTATGGCCCTGCGCGAGGCCGGAAAGCGTTTGAATCGATGGAATCTCATCGGTTGTACACTGGTTGTCACCCTGGAGCCCTGCACGATGTGCGCGGGTGCAATTGTTTCATCTCGCGTTGATCGCGTCGTCTTTGGCGCGTGGGACCCCAAGGCTGGAGCAGCTGGGTCACTGCGCGATGTTCTTCGTGACTCTCGCCTCAATCACCAGGTTGAGGTCGTCCCCGGAGTTCTGGCTCAGGAAGCAACCGTCCAGCTTCGTGCATTCTTCGAAACGCGTCGGGATCGTCCGGACAATCCCTTCGTTGGAATCCCTCCGCGTGAACGTGAATCTAAAGAACCTGAAATTGAAACCCTGAGTGGCTGGGCGGCTTCTCATGCCCAGCCGGAAATTTCCATTCCCGAGGCCTCTGCCGCGCAGGAAACCCCAGACGTCGACCCGACCGCTGCAGCTCCGCACAATGGCCACAGCTCGGTGCCGCCTCGTCGGGTGCGCTCGTACGCGGCTACGAACGACGCCCCTCAGACGAGCTCCCAGGCTCAGCAGGCTCCTCAAAGAGCTACACAGCCCGCTGCTCAAGCGAAGCAGCCTCTGGTGCTTCCTCAGCTCAAGCCCGCTGAGTTTGCCCCTGGAACGGCCGGGATTGTTGTTCGTACACGCGCGTCAAAGCATGGAAGGGCCACTCAGGAGTAGTCCGACCGTGAGGAAAGCGCCGAGCGCTCCTCATCAAACGATATGGGTGTGGCCCGCGCACAACGCGCGGGCCACACCCATCGAAACTGTCGACGTGGTTTATCGATCGAGTCCCACGTGACCGACTGCCTTCCACAGGCTTCCAATCACAGCGGCTCCGGCAATCGCCTTAATGATTCCACCCACGATAAAGGGCGTGAATCCTGCATTCATGGTCTGTGCGAAAGACATACTGACACCACCCATGCGGACAACCAACCACATGTAGGGGATGCCAACCAGGAAGGGAACTAGGGTTGCGCCACCAAATGCCGCGAGAGACAGCCAGAGGCGACGATCCCATGCGCGCTCAGAGAGCTTTCCGATCAACCATGCAGCCGGAATGAAGCCAATGATGAAACCAAAAGACGGTTTTGCAAGTGCTGCAATACCGCCACTTGCGGAGGAGAACCATGGCACTCCAGCAAGGCCAAGTACCAGATAAGACACAAGTGAGAGGGCTCCACGACGTGCGCCCAGAATAGCGCCGACCAGCAGAACACCAAGAGTTTGACCGGTGATGGGCACAGGCCACATAGGAATGGCGACCTGTGCCAGGATGCCTACGAGTCCCGCGCCAGCAAGAACGGCAAGAGCATCTCGACGAAGCGATGCGTTACCAAAATGGTCAGCGAGTACCGGTGAGAAAGTCGAAGAAGCCAGTGGTGTCGTCATGAGAAATCCTTTGAAGAGTGTGATTCGGATGGGTACGCATGAATCCATGCGATCGCGTAGTTACCGTCGTGGGATAAAGAAACAAGCCATGTGAGTGAAGCTGAAATCTCGCGTTCTGTTTGCTTAAGCGCGTTGGCAATTGCTCCGTGAAAGCGAAGGGAAGGACGCCCCCAGCGGTCATTCGCTACTTCAATTTCGGCCCAATCAACCTGGTCACGCTCAAGTGGATCCTCGTGACCGTAGTGCAGCGAGGACCAAGCCTTGATGAAGGCTTCCTTCGCTGCCCAGCGAGCTGCAAGGGACTGAATCGAACGCATCGATAGTCCGGAAGCCGCGCGGGAAGGCGAAAGGGCCTCAGAAGCTTCGCAGGCGGATGCCCCCTGTTCGGGAGTGAAACGCGCTGCTGCATTCCACTCCCGAGCAGTGAAGACTTGATGAAATACCGAGCCTTCCTGGCCGAGTTGCTCCCCGAAAGAAGCAACATCGACCAGGTCGACACCGATAGCTGCCGGTTTCATGCCGGTTCTCAGTTCTGAGCTTCCTGTGAATCCGAAGCCGCCGATGCGTAGGTGCCATCTGCACCCAAGCGAGCGGAAGGATCCAGGAGCAGGGCAACCTCGGCCTCGTGAGTGTCGGTTGCCGGAAGGCGACGTCCCTCAATGGGAACGAAGAGCTCCGCGTGTCCGATCATTCCCTGCTCCAGGTGACGACGTCCCTCTTCCAATCGCTTCTGGGCGCGTTCGCGCCACTGAGCCAGAGCAGCCTCGCCGCGCTCGGCACGCAGCGCAGCCTCAAAGGCAGCGGGGTGAACAAGGACGACCATCGCGGCGATGTGGCCGAAGCCCAGCGAGGTCAGGACACCGGCGCGGACGGGAGAAGCGGACATGTCCAGCGGCTGACGCAGCCACAGAAGCGGCATCCACTGAGCCATTTCCGGATCCAAGCAATCCAGCGCGCGGTTTGCGGGCAGTTCCTGGCGACGGAAGATATCGATCAAACCTGCCGCTTGGAAGAGCGCAGCGCCACCCTTTGCGTGACCGGTCAGGGTCTTCTGCGACACGACATACAGCGGGTTACCCGCTGAACGTCCGAGTGCAGCCGATAGGCGTGAGTGAAGCTCGGCCTCGTTCGGGTCATTCGCGCGAGTTGAGGTGTCGTGCTTGGAGACAACCGCGATATCGTCCGCGCTCAGACCGAGGTCCTCAAGGGCGCGCGCCAGCGCGGAATTACGGCCACCACGTGCTGCCGCCAGGGCGCCGAGGCCGGGGGCGGGGATCGAGGTGTGTGCACCGTCTGCGAAGGAACGTGCGAAGGCGATAACCGCTTGGACCGGCAGGCCCAGATCCGCTGCGATATCGCCGCGGGTGACCAGCAGGGTGCCGCCACCAGCGGCCTCGAGGAAGCCTGCACGACGACGGTCTCCGGCGCGAGAGAAGTGACGCGGGGTAATTCCACGTGCTTCAAGCGCGGCGGACTCGGCGGTCGCGTTCATGTTGCCGAAACCGGTGAGCGATTCGACTGAAATATCGTCGATACCGCCGGCGACAACGAAGTCAGACTTGCCCAGACGAATCTTATCGACAGCTTCCTCGATGGAAACCGCGGCAGTTGCGCAGGCACCCACCGAGTGGATCATCTGGCCGTAGCCGCCAATGAAGGACTGCATGGTGTGTGCGGCCACAACATTGGGCAGGGCCTCTTGAAGGATGTCCTGCGGACGATCTTCACCCAGGAAGCGCGAGAGGAAGACCTGGCGCAGGGACTCCATGCCACCGATACCCGTGCCCTGTGTCGAGGACACGTCCGCGGGGTGGACGGCCTGCAGGAGCTCAGCGGGGGAGAAGCCCGACGAGATGAAGGCATCCACTGCGGTGACCAAGTTCCAGACAGCAATGCGGTCCAAGGCCTCGACCATGGAAGCGGGAATTCCCCACTGAGCCGGATCGAAGTCTTCGGGGATCTGGCCGCCGACCGTACGGGTCAGAGTTGCACGAGCGGGGACCTGGACGGGGGAGCCAGCGGACTTGGTGACATGCCACGTACCGTTTTCTTCCCAGATCGTCGTGTGCGAAGGATCTGCCAAGACGTAGTCTTCGGCTTCAGCCTTGGTATCCACGGTGAAGGTCTGCTCGCTGGTCAAGAAGACTGTGCGAACGTCGTTTGAACCGCAATCGACCAGGGTTGAATCGTCGTTGAAGCGACGGATACCCGAGCGGGCAACAACTTCATCGCGGAAACGATCGTAGATCTCGGCCTCGTCAACCGGTGCGCCAGAAGCGTCGTACCAGCCGGGCTGCGGGCTATCAGACCAGTTGATGAGCTTCATCATCCAGGCCATCTCCAAGACGCCGGCAGCGGTCAGATCAAAGTCCTGACCGAATTCGGCCTCTTCACGGGTACGTCCCGAACCCCAGGTGCCGATCTCACCGGTGCCAACAATGACGATCTGATCGCGCAGTTGCGCGCGAGGAGTTGCCCACTCGATCGGTGCAGCCAGCGAAGGAACAACCGGGTTGGGCAATGCCCGCAGGGTTGCTTGATTCTCTGCCTGAGTTTCCTGTGCCGAGGCCGTCGCCTGCTCGCGTGCTTGGCGAGCCAGCGCGGGAAGGTCAAGTCCCGCCTCGGCCAAGCCGCCGGTCAGGTCAGCGTGAACAGGAGCCTGAGCGGCCTGCTCGCGGACCTCACGGGTGAGGAGCTGGGCGAGTTCGCCGGCGATTTCTTCGGTCGTGTAGACGTGTACGCCTGCCGCCTCAGCCGCGGGAACCAGGATGTCGTTTCCACCCATGAGGGAGGTTCCCTGAACCCAACCGATCAGCGGGTGGGCGATGCTCGTGCGCGTCGGCCAACCGGACTCGTGCTCCCACTTGGTTGCAATCGCGTCGAAGGCCGCCTTCGCTTCGCCGTATGCACCGTCGCCACCGAAGATTCCGCGGTTCGGCGAGCCGGGAAGCAAGATGTGAGTGCGGTGGTTGGGAGCCGTGTCTGCACCCAAGCCGGACAGCAGGTGGATTGCGCGTTCGACGCTCCACAGAAGCAGGCGTTCTTGAGCAAGAGCACCCTGGGGATCCGAACCAACGGTCCCGGAAACGCGAGGCGCTGCGAAGGGAACGAAAAGATTGGGAAGAAGCGCGGGCTTGACGACCTCGGTCGTTGCTCCGTGCGTCTCGGTCTGTTCGCTACCAACCCAGGAGATCAGCGCGTCAACATCGCGGAAGGATGCCATGTTTGCGGGGACGATCCACAGGGTTGCGCCGATTGCGGCGTGTGTGCGGTACAGCTCCTTGGCGAATGCCAGTCGTGCATCGTTGACTCGCGATGAGGTCATGATGACGGTTGCGCCACCAGCAAGAAGCTCACCGACGACTGCGGCCGCAATCGAGTGGGGGGCAGCGCCGGTCACAAGTGCGACGTCTCCAGCGAAGCGGCCTTCAGCTGTCTCAAGAGCAGCGTGGGCGACGCGGGCGAAGTAATCCTTGAGACCTGCATCCGAAGTGTTGGCGCTGTACCACTTCGCCAGTTCACTCAGCGATTGTCCTGCGCCGCGTAGGCGTTCAGGCGCAAGGCTTTCAGCGGAAGCAGCACCGGCAAAGATGCGGGCGAGGTCTTCACGAGCAGTCGCCCAGCGGTCGTCAAGGAGGACCGCGCGGCCTTCGTCAAAGGCCGGGCGCACGGAGGCTTCCCAATTTGCTCCAAGTTCGGCCTCGACAGCCGCGATCAGTGCGGAGGAATTGTCGCTTTCCACTGCTGCGGGGGCAGTGGAGATACCCAGAACCTTGAGAATGTCGCGTGCTTGGTTGGCCAAGATTCCGCGCTCACCGAGGATGCGATCTTCCAGGTCGTGCAGAGCAGCAGAATCAACGACCTCACCGCCGGCGCCACCACCGGAGCTTGGACGCGAGAGAGTCAAGCCCTCGCGCGCTGCGATCAAAGCCAGAGCCTGATCGATGAGAGCCGAAGCATCCTTTGCAGAGGAAACCGATCCGGGCAGAGTCGAGAGGCTGCCACCGCGAATCGAGTCACCTTCACGGGTGCCCAGCAGGATTTCTGCGTTCACGCGTGCGGCCCACTGCTCGCTCAGGCCCCAATTGTCCTTGACGTAACCGGTTGTGAAGCTTGCGGGAAGGCCGGCAGAACCGAAGATCTTGCGCAGCTTGGAGTTGATTGCGTCGCTGAGGACCGGACCAAAAGGCGTGTAGCTGGGGACCAGAGTGTCGATAGTTGCGAAGAGATCGCCCATCGATGCTTCGGCCGCGCCTTCGATGGTCGAGAGCGAGAGCTCAGCGGCCATGTCCATGAGCAGCTGGTTGCGCTTTGACGACACGCCATTTGTCAGGGTTTCGACCGTGTCGGAGGCATCGATCTGCTCGGGCAGGAGCTTGTTCGAGAAGGCGAGAAGAACGCGGATAGCATCCGAGGCCGAGAGCGGGAGTTCCGGCATGGTTCCGCTTGCTGCAGCCGCGGGAGCTGCCGCCGGGGCGACGGAAGGCGCTTCGGCCGCAGGAGTGCTTGCCGCGGGAGCTTCCGCTGCCGAGGCCTTGCTTTCGGGTGCAGAGGGAGCGGCCTCGTCGCTGGGCGCCGACGCGTCGGATTGTGCGCGTTCGGGCTGAGCAACCGCGTCCTCGTTGCGGGCGCGTGCGGCGTCGCGCTCGACGTTCAGTACATCGATATTTGTCTGCGCGAACTTAGGCTGTGAAAGCGTCCGCGAAGCCATGTTTGCCAGGGTCGGCGAGGATGCCAAACCGATCTCAATCACGCGCTCAACGCCCAAGCCTTGCGGGGGAGCACTGAAGAGCAGATCCTGAGTCTCAATCCAACGAACCGGCGAAGCAAACTGCCACGAGAGGAGCTCGATGAGCAGGGTACGCGCGGTAGCCTGCGGATGAGCGATCGATTCTTCCCAATTGTCGACGATCTTTTGAGTTGCCTCAGAGGGAACAACGTCAAGGATCGACTGGGCAAAATCTTGGGTGAGTTCGAAGGGGCGAGCAACCAAGTTCGGGATGTAGCGTCCTTCGAGAACCTCAAGGTTAATGTCCTGGGGAAGCAGAGAATCGAGCTTGTCGCGGAAGGCCGGGACACCAGCGCGTAGGCGCGAGGAGTGGAAGGGAACATCGATTCCGGGGATCATGATGAGCGCTCGGCGACCACCGTGTTCGCGGGCACGCTGTGCGGTGTCCTCTTCCAAGGCCTTCAGGCCGGCGACCGTTCCAGCAACTGAGTACTGAGAACCAGCCAGGTTGTAGTTAACGATCTCCAAGAACTCGCCGGACTTTTCAGCGATCGAGGCCACGTAGTCGCGGACCTCTGCGTCGCCCATACCGAATTGGTTGGGGCGAAGAGCTCCCATTGCGTAGTTCGATCGACCCTGTGCGTCGCGTTCGACCAAGTGGTGCATGGCTGAACCGCGCTGGAAGACGATTTCCAGAACCTGTTCGAGGGGGAAAATCCGCGCGTAGGCGGAGAGGGCGGTGTATTCGCCCAAAGAGTGTCCCGCGTAGAAGGAGTGATTGACAAGGGCGTTATCCGCGCGGAGTTCCTCGGTCTGGGCGTAGGCCAAAGTTGCCAGAGCGACCTGGGTGAATTGCGTGAGGTTGAGGACGCCCTTGGGGTGGCGGAAGACCTCGTTGCCGACGCGAAGTTCGGTCGGGTTTGTGCGAACAATGGCCTCGATGGAGAAGCCCAGTGCCTTGCGAGTATGTGCATCGGCTTGTGCCCACACCGCGCGAGCGGTTGAGCTCATGTGCTCCAAGCCCATCATCTTTCGCTGGATACCCTGACCGGGGTAGACATAGGCGGTGCGGGGTGCGCGAGTGAGTGCACGCGCGATGGAGACGACCTCATCGCCAATGCGGCATGTAGCTTCAAGGACCAATTCGCCACCGATACGACCCACGCGCTCAATCGTGATATCGACGATGTCCGAGAGCTGAACCATGCCGAACATGCGGTAGGACCATGCTTCAATCTCGACCTCGGGCATGTCAACGGAACGAATAACGCCCAGTCGATCAGCGCTGTCAACCGGCTGAGTTGAGTGAGCGCACAGCAGATGCTGAACGGTTGCGGACAACCACATTCCGTGAACCAGCGGAGCACTCAGACCAGACAGGCGTGCAGCAGCGTAGGAGGTGTGAATGGGGTTGAAGTCTCCGGAAACAATGGCGAAGGCCGTCATGTTTTCGGGAGCCTGAACGCGCACGTGACGCAGGAATGAACGCGGTGTATCCGTGTAGGAATCTGCGACCTCGGGCGCCGGTGCGGGCGGCTGGGTCGAGGCGATGCGGCCTCGGATGGCGAAACGCTCAACCAGGCGGGCAAAAACTGTGCCTTCAGCGCTCAACTCAAGTTCAACGCGCACCACGCGACCGGCCGAAGACTCAGCGAGCTCAGCGCAGCGTCCCACGACCTCGACGCGGGTCCCGAAAGTGGGAAGCGGGGCATCGAAGAAGATCGAGTGATCCAGGTGAACGGCATTGACCAGACCTTCAATGACCGGGACTCCCTGGTACATTGCCGAGCCCAGTGCGGCATAAATCGCGGGCCAGCACGGGCCAACAAGGGCATCGGGAACTCCCGAGGCGAGCTGCGTCGACAGCGCGCCACCGGTCACCGCGCCATGAGCGTAGCCCAGGTTCTCGGTGAAAGTGAAGGAATCGCGAACCGTGCCAAAACCTTCGCCGGGGATGACAGCGGGCATCTTCTCAATGTGGTCGCCATTCACGGTCGTCGTGCCCACACCAGCGGCGCCGGCAAGCAGATCGTAAGCGGTGACGGACAGTCGCGACATGTCAACAACCGGGTAAGCGCCGGTCATGCACGCGCTGGAGAGAAGAACGGGAATGTCGATGTACTCAACTGAGTGGTGGGAGCTATTCGGGGTCTCATCCCACATTGAATCGCAGTGAATACGGATCGAGTATCCGCCCTCATTGTGAAGGATTTCCGTGGCCTCGACCGAGGTGTAGGCCGGGTTATCGACCAGGTTGCCCGCCCACTGGATGTGGGAAATTTCCCGCAGGAACGAGGCCGCGTCAGTCAAATCGTGGAAACGAGACCAGACCTGGGGAATGCGCGCGTCGTCTGTGGAGACAGCATCGACGACAGCCTGCTCGAAACGGGCAAACATTTCACCGATGGGCTCATCAACGCGATCAATTCCGGCAACCGAACGGGGACCGGGGATGATGCGGACTGCGTCTGCATCGAAACGTGCGTCTTGGGACTGCCACAGAGTGTCGGTTCCCCACCAGCGAGCAAGATCGCCGTCCAGAACGGGAACGAAGGGCATGGGCTTGTGGTGCTTGCGGCACAGGACCGGGAACCATGCGACATCGGCGGGAATGACGCGGGTGGTCTCGGCCTGAGGGTAGGCCTCGAGCAGGCGGGCCAAAGCGGCCTGTCCGTCTTCAAGATCATCGCGGCTTTCAAAAAGCGTCGGGATGTCACCGTGGTCGGCCGGGTTCAGGCGAGACTCAATACGGTGGAAGAGATCCAGAGTGCGATCCGTCCAGGTCCAATCGGCCCAGGGGTAGGACAGATCAATGACGCGGCGTGCCCAATCGGCGTAGGTCATCTCGGAGAGCTCACCGAAGTAGGGCTTCGCAGTCTTGTTCATGGCCTCAATGAGTTCATCGCGGTGTGCATCGATGGACTCCTGGTCGGAGCCGACCTCGTGAATGAGGCGTGAAGCGCGAGCAGAGGAGTTCTCAATCTCGTGCATGTCCGCATTCAGGTGGGACAAACCGGAGGTCATGCCACCGCGTACCTGTCCGGTACCGACCCAGCCATCACCGCCAACACCGGGGGTGTCCTTGAGCAATTGCTTCACCTGAGGAGAAGTTTCGGCTTCTAGTGTCGCCATCGAGGCCGTACCTACCAGAACCGCGTCGACGGGCATCGGTGCTGAGCCCAGATCGACGGACCACTGTCCGGTGATGTAACGAGCGGCGTCTGCAGCCGAACCAATACCGCCGCCAACAGCAAGAACGAGGTTGGGAGTGCGACGGATTTGCGCGTAGGTAGCCAGAAGTAGATCGTCGAGGTTTTCCCACGAGTGGTGGCCGCCAGAGTGTCCGTCTTCCACCTGAATAATCAGAGTCTGATCCGGGTTTGCCTGTGCAATACGGACGACCTGTTCGATCTGCTCGACGGTTCCGGGCTTGAGGCACAGGTATTCAAAGCCATCGGCGCGCAACTGAGCGATCAACTCGCGGGCCTCATCCAATTCGGGGATACCGGCGGCGATCGTCACCGCATCGATGGGCGCACCTGCGCGGCGGGCCTTGGGAACAATACGGTTGACACCGAATTGCAGGTTCCACATGAAACGATCAAAGAACATCGTGTTGAATCCCGCGGTACGGCCGGGTTCAAGGAGCTTTTGAAGCTCAAGACGGTGCTCGGTGAAGACCTCTTCGGAGTACTGGCCGCCACCGGCCATTTCTGCCCAGTGACCAGCGTTTGCAGCCGCAGCAACAATACGAGGTCCGACGGTCGTGGGAGTCATACCCGGAAGGATGATGGGAGAGCGTCCCGTCAAGCGGGTGAATGCCGTTGAAACCACGCGTCGTCCGTCGGGAAGAGCAACGACCTTGGGAGCAAACTGTGACCAGTCTGCGGCTGCTTCGATTGACGAACCTTCTTCATCGAGTTCGGTGCGGCGCGATGCGGTCGATGCATCCACGATCTGTGCGCCGGTTCCATCCAGGAGATCCTGGGTCAGGCGGGTGAGCATATTCGAAGGCCCAAGATCAACGAAGGTCTTCACGCCCTGGTTGAGGGCTGCACAAATCGCTGCAGACCAGTCATCGCGCTCAACGAGGATCGCGCGGGCAACGCGCTCGGCCTCGGCATCATCAATTCCGTGACCGGCTGCTGCCAAGCTCCGTGCCCACGAAGCCACCTGCGCGGCTGCTTCCTCCAACAGGGGTGAATGGAAGGGGGCGGAGACAGGCAGGAACTCGACGATTAGCTCAAGAGGAGTGCCACCGGTCAAGTGCTCGTCCAAAGCGCGGTTCGAGGCTGCAACCTGTGCCTCAAGCTGGCGGCGGCAGGCTTCAAGATCATCCGGACGACCGGAAAGGACAACGGAACGCGGGCCGTTGACAACGGCCAGGGAAACGGGAGAACCCTCAACGGCCTCGGTAATCATCGAGGCCGGCAGCCCGCGAACGGAAAGCATCGGGGTTGCTTCGCCCAAGTTTGTCGCGCCCAAACGGATGCTGACCGATTGCGCAGAGGCACCGATGAGCACTGCGAGGGCCAAGACGTGGGTGAGGCGCTGGTCATCGCGGGTGATCCACGCACGGGCAACCTCGGCGCCCAAGATGCCTTGGGAATGACCGAGCAGCAAGGGGGAAGTCGTGTGGACATCCAACTGGGTTGCATCGAGATCAGCCAAAGCTGCTAGCTGAGCCAAGGTAATACCCGGCACTGAGACGGACGCGGAGCGGTCCAGAGGAAGGTCCTGCGTATTGCCGTCCAGAAGAGCGTTCAGGCGCTCCAATGAGCCGGGTGCGCTGGTCAGAAGCTCACCGGCAACGGGAGCAAGAAGCTCACGCATCGCCTGGTAGTGCTTGCGCAGCAGTGCGGCGTGAGGGGGGAAGGACAGGGAGGTCGAAAGAGCAGGGCGCCACGCGGACCCCTGTCCCGCAAAAGTCAATGCGTAGGGAGTGGGGATTTCGGCAAAAAATGCGGTCATGATTAATCTACTTTCCTCATCACATAGGGGCGTTATCGTGGACGCGCGGGGTCGTTACGGTGCGGTCCTTGAGGTGAAGGACCGATAGGGCTCGGCAAATGTTCTGGCGGGTTGTTGAAGGCTCGATCAGAGCATCGAGCTCTCCGTTTTTCAGAGAAAGATTCGGGTTCATCGCCTGGCGCTCATACATTTCCTGGTAGTGCGCTCGCTGCTGGGCAATATCGCGCCCTTCCTTCCCGGCCGCGGCAAGCTGACGACGGAAGACGATATCCACCGCCCCTTCAGAGCCCATCACGGCAATTTGAGAAGCCGGCCATGAGAAGTTCACATCTGCGCCCAGCGACTTCGAGCCCATGACGATGTAGGCGCCGCCAAATGCCTTGCGCAAAATAACGGTGATCATGGGGACGGTTGCGGTCGCATAGGCGGTGATCAATTTAGCGCCACGGCGAATGATTCCCGCTCGTTCCTGTTCAGAACCGGGACGATATCCAGGGACGTCAACAAGGGTGATAATCGGGATCCCGAAGGCATCAAGGAATTGAACAAAACGTGCGGCCTTTTCAGAGGCGTTCACATCCAGAGTTCCTGCATCGATGCTGGGCTGGTTGGCAACAATTCCAACCGGCCGTCCTTCAAAGCAGGCGAAGCCAACAACGATGGAAGGAGAGAACAGGGGCTGAACCTCAAGGAATTCCCCGTGATCGACAAGCGCTTCAATGACCTCGACCATGTCGTAGTCCTGCTTGGGGGATTCCGGAACCAGGGATGCGACCTCGTGTGCGCGTTCTTCGGTGCCATCGTTTTCGAAGAGGTAGCGCGGAGGCTTCTTATCGCAGTTCTGCGGCAGGTAGGACAGCAGAGTACGTGCGTAATCCAGGGCCTCGTTCTCATCTTCGGCAAGGAAGTGCGCAACGCCCGACACCGAGTTATGCAGGTCGCCACCACCCAGGTCTTCAGAGGAGATTTCCTCGCCGGTCGCAGCCTTCACAACAGAGGGACCGGTAACAAACATGTACGAGGAGTTCTTCGTCATGATGATGAAGTCGGTGAGCGCGGGCCCGTAGACCGCGCCACCCGCACAGGGACCCAAGATCACCGAAATCTGAGGGACGACTCCCGAGGCTTCGGTGGTCTTTCGGAAAATTCGACCGTATTGTGCAAGCGCGGTGACGCCTTCTTGGATACGAGCGCCGCCCGAATCCAAAAGCGCAATGATCGGAATTCGCATGGAGAGAGCACGATCCATGAGGAGAAGGATCTTATCGCCTTCCACCTTGCCCAGTGTGCCGCCGCGGATTGAGAAATCCTGTGCATAAACGGCGACTGGGCGACCATCCAGCGTACCGATACCCGTGATGACGGCAGAACCGAGCTCGCCGGCTTCGATGTCGCCGCCGGCGTAGCGGTTGAGCTCGCTGAAGGAGCCCTCGTCAAGCAGGTAGTCCAAGCGCTCGCGGGCGGTTTGGCGTCCGCGAGCATGCTGTGCCTTGCGTGCTTTTTCTTCCGCCGCTTCCAAGATGCTGTGCGTGCGATCGTAGAAGTTTCGGCGGCTGATGGCTTCGTGCTCTTCGGTCTCGTCGATTCGCTTGGCGCTCGATGGGGTCATGCTTCCTCCTTAATGCTCACCAAGACGTCTCCTGCTTTGACGGTGTCGCCCGCGCAGACGTGAATCGCCGAGATCGTTCCCGAGCAACCCGCGTTCAGGGCCTTTTCCATCTTCATGGACTCAATGACTGCAACCAGTTCGCCCTCTTCGACCTCTTGGCCTTCTTCTACGGCGATGCGGATGACAGTTGCTTGGATGGGGGAGGTGACGTTCGGGCCCTCGTCGTTCGCCCCAGTGCGTGGGCGCAGTGAGCGTCGCAGTGGTTGACGAGGCCGAAGCGTGCGGCCCCCCGATTCACCCCCGGCAGCGGCCAATAGTTCCGCAGGAAGGCTCAGTGTTGTGCGCTTTCCGTCAATTTCGATGACGAAGGAGCGCAGTGAGCGTGCTTCGCTTCCTTCTTCCGAGGCCTCACGTGATTGCGTGCTACCTGCAGCTGAGAGCTCGCGCGCAACCTCTTCGAGAACTCCTTCGCGTTCCAACCACTGGGTATAAACACCCAAGCTGTCGCTATCTTCGCTTCGGAACTCGGGGGTTGCGAGGATGTGGGAGAGCAGGGGAGCAGAGGTCGGCAGGCCCTCGACGCGAAACTCTTCCAGCGCACGCTGAAGGCGAATAATTGCCTGAATACGCGTCGGTGCATGAACGGTGATTTTTGCAATGAGAGAGTCGAAATCGGTTCCGATTTCTTCACCGGGACGGATGAAAGAATCGACACGGACTCCGGGGCCGCCTGGCCATTGGATTGCGCTCAGTCGACCGGTTGCGGGCATTAGTTCTTGAGCGGGATCTTCACTGGTGACTCGCACTTCGATTGCATGACCGTGAGTAGAGGGGATCTCGCTGAGCGGAAGACCTTGAGCAATTCGGATCTGTTCGCGAACCAGATCGATTCCGGTGACCTCTTCGGAAACCGTGTGTTCGACTTGCAGTCGAGGGTTGACTTCCAAGAAATAGGCGTTGCCATCTTCGACCAAGAACTCGCAGGTACCGACACCCACGTACTGGACTGCGTCAAAGAGTGCGCGGGAGTACTCCTCAAGTGCTGCGTGGAGTTCTTCGGAGATGAAAGGAGCAGGTGCTTCTTCAACAACCTTCTGGTTGCGGCGCTGGACCGAGCAGTCTCGCGTTGAAACGACTGCGAAGGTTCCGAAAGAATCGCGAGCGCATTGGGTTTCGACGTGACGACCGTGAGAAATGAATTTCTCCATGAAGCACAGTGTCAACGTCGACGGATCGATCAGGTTCGTGTAGAAATCACGGATATCTGAGTCGGAATTCATGCGAGTGATTCCGCGTCCGCCGCCGCCATCGGCACGCTTGATCAGGACTGGGTAGCCAATGGACTGGGCCAGCTCAAGTGCGTCCTCGACGCTGCTTCCTTCCAAGGAACGCCCAGTGATCGTTGGGACCTTGCACGAATCAGCCAATTCGCGGGCCCGAATCTTGTCCCCCAAGGCCTCAATGGCCTCGGCGGAAGGACCAATCCACACCAAGCCGGCTTCTGCGACGCGCGAGGCGAAATCGGCGTTCTCGGAAAGGAAGCCGTATCCGGGGTGGATTGCTCGCGCGCCCGACTTTGCGGCGGCCTCGAGAATCGCTTCCGGATTCAGGTATGTCTCAGCAGCACTCTTCCCACCCAGGCTGTAGGCGGAGGTTGCGAGCTCGCAGGCCAAGGTATCCCGATCGGCCTCAGCGTAGACAGCGACGGAATCCAAACCCATTTCGCGAAGGGTACGGATGACGCGAACCGCAATTTCACCTCGGTTCGCAACCAGAACGGGAGAAAGGGCAATCGTCATGACAGGTGTCCTTCCACTAGTGGGGTGGGGGAAATTTCCCCCGTAGTGACGGTGAGAATTTCGCCTTCCGTGGAGCGGCAGATCAGGTGCGCGTGCTCATCGATGCTGATCGGAGTCGCGGTGAAGCGAATGCCCCCGGGAAGGTGCAGTGGACATTGCGTGCCGAAGATGCGCATGTATGAGCTGTACTCCTCGCACCAGGATTCGGGTGCGCCGGGTAGCGTGAAGAGCCGCTGGAGGTTCATGCGCAGTTCGCGGATGAATGATTCGCGTTCCTCGCTGCTCATTGAGGTGTCAAAGCTTGCGGCGAAGTCACGAACTTCAAGCGGTAGTGCGCCGATGTTTAACCCGATGCCAACGATCACACGGTGGGTGTCGACGCTTGTGTCGAGGTGTTCGCAAAGAATTCCAGCGGCTTTACGTCCGTTGATGAGCAGATCGTTTGGCCACTTGAGTGAAAGTGCGTCCTCACCGCCTGCTGCTGCGTCGAGCCCTGCGGCGCGGATCGTGCGCAGGAGTGCGACCCCAGCCAGCGCGGTCAGCCATTCCAATTCGCTTTCCGAGGCCTCAACCATGAGAGAGAAAGTCAGTGCTTCATCGGAAGAGAGCCAGACGCGTCCATCGCGTCCGCGACCCTTGTTCTGGCGGCTTGCCCACAGCGCTATCCCCGAAGGCGCAGTTGACCCCTCGCCGAGCACGATGTGGGCAAGGTGAGTGTTCGTTGAGTCAACTTCGTCGCAGTGAAGGACGGGTGCTTCTTGATCAATCTGCATTACACCCATCGTTCAATTCGCCGCATGAGCGGACAAATACAGGGGTGCATATTGTGAGGGATGCGCCCGGAACGCCGATGAGGTGCTATGAGTTTTCGGTGTAATTCTGCGACTCTTGAAGTTTCCTTCGAAAACGCTTGAGAGCGATACCGATGTGTATTTTCAGGCGATTTCGCGCGAGCAAGCGTAGAGC
>ERZ1036455.264-NODE-264-length-18066-cov-3.996891_pt1 | contig 18066 bp, 16 predicted proteins | sample MGYA00514228_ERZ1036455 | MGnify/ENA primary metagenome ERZ1036455 (study PRJEB33795, sample SAMN09464920) | human gut metagenome | host: Homo sapiens | place: USA: Stanford, California | collected 2016-07 | study: EMG produced TPA metagenomics assembly of the... | reverse complement strand
GGTTCTCTGTGTTATTCGATGAAACTCAACTTCCCGAGACGCACTCGGCACTTCACTTTCCGGCCGACGAATGGTGGAAGAGCGCGGTTGTTTACCAGATCTATCCCCGCTCATTTAACGACGCGAACGGAGACGGTTTCGGCGATCTCCAAGGGATCCGCTCCAGGTTGGGATACCTGAAGGAACTCGGCGTTGATGTCCTGTGGCTCTCGCCGATCTACCGCTCGCCCCAAGCCGACAACGGCTACGACATCTCCGATTATCAGGACATCGATCCCGCTTTCGGGGCCATGGACGATTTCAATGAACTCATCGCCGACGTTCATGCCCTTGGAATGAAACTGGTCATGGACCTTGTCGTCAACCATACGTCGGACGAGCACCCGTGGTTCATTGAGTCGCGTTCCTCGATCGATAATCCGAAGCGCGATTGGTACTACTGGCGTGACCCGCGTCCGGGTTTTGAAGGCGGAACCCCTGGAGCCGAACCCACGAATTGGGGGTCATTCTTCTCTGGCCCCGTGTGGAAATACGACCCGCACACCGGTCAGTACTACCTCCATCTTTTCGCAGAAAAACAGCCCGACCTGAACTGGGAGAACCCCGAAGTTCGCCAGGCTGTCTACGAAATGATGCGCTGGTGGCTAGACCGCGGGGTCGATGGCTTCCGAATGGACGTCATCAACCTGATCTCCAAGGTCCCCGGCCTTCCCGATGGCACCTGCCAGCCGGGTCAGGATCTTGCCGACGGAAGCCCCTTCTACATGGAGGGACCGCGCCTGCATGAATTTCTCCAGGAAATGCACGGCGAGGTTTTCGAAGGCCGCGGAGCGATCTTCACCGTCGGGGAAACCCCCGGAGTACTCCTCAAAAATGCGCCTCTCTACTCCGATCCTGCGCGCCACGAAGTCAACATGATCTTCCAATTCGAGCACGTCAGCCTGGGGCTACCTGAAGGAAAATTCGGCCGACGAACCCTAGAAGCGGGAGACCTTGCGGATTCGCTTACGCGCTGGCAAGAAGGCCTCGCCGAGCGGGGGTGGAACAGCCTCTACCTGTGCAACCACGATCAACCGCGTACGGTCAGTCGTTTCGGCGACGAAAAGTACTGGTATGACAGTGCGACTGCGCTTGCGACGATTCTTCACCTCCTGCGCGGAACCCCGTATATCTACCAGGGTGAAGAACTGGGCATGACGAACACGGTCTTCGCGGGAATTGAGGACTTTGAGGACATTGAGTCCACCAACTACTACCGTGTGGCCATCGAACATGGAGACGATCCCGAGCGCATCCTTGAGGGCCTGCGTGCGATGGGCCGCGATAACGCACGTACTCCCGTCCAGTGGGATGCGTCGGACAATGCTGGTTTTACGACGGGTACGCCGTGGATTGCTCTGAACCCGAACTATCCGGTGATCAACGCCTCCGAGCAGGTGGGGGACCCGGTTTCGATATTCTCCTACTTCCGTGCGCTCATTCGTCTGCGTCACCACCTCCCGGTTGTCGCTGATGGGCGCTTCGAGCGCATCGATGCGGGGCATCGTGAGATCTTCGCTTTCCGCCGTACCTTGGGTGAGCGCCAGCTGGTAGTTATTGCAAATCTTTCCTCGAAAGATCTGGCTCCGGTTCTTCCTTCAGAGATTTCCGAGGCCGTGCCTGCGTTCGTCCCAGTTCTGACCAATGCAAATGTCTGGGAAGAGATGGGTGCGCCGCTTGCTCCGTGGAGGGCGCGGGTTTTTCTTGCCTGAGTTCTCGCCGCCTTTTGGAGCTTGGTCCTGGTTGGAGTCAACGCAAAGTACAAAATGCGAGGACTGAAAAAACTCTGGCAGTTCGGGAGGACTCTGCCGAAAATGGGAATGTCATCTGCGCAAGCATTTGACAAGCCACGCACACTGACAGTGGGACGCGAACGTTAGCTGTTCAAGTTCCATCAGGCTGTGGCCCCATCTTCTAGGAGGGAGAGATGGGGCCACAGTCTTATTATCAGGTATTTTTTAGGTTAATCAAAGGTTATCTTAGGGTTTGGAATTGATGCGTGCAGAGTCACAGTGCTGAACTTTGCGCTGGATGCGTTGCGCGCGGTAATCTATTGACAATTTGGCCTAGATCCAATCTTGTTCATCACGCCATTACCCAGTCTGCACATGCATGAAAACCGGGTGTGCCTAGGTGACAGAGGTGACGGACCAAACAAGACAGATAACGAACGACGCGCTACGAAACCTCAGAACCTGGAAGGATAACCGATGAGCACAATCGCACCTGAACGACACAAAGAAGAAGTCATTCGACATGATGATGACTTCTCATTTGAAGCAGTTCCATCAAAGAACCGACGGTCATTTTGGGCCGTCGGTTTTGTTATGCTCGGCTTCACTTTCTTCTCGGCCTCGATGAGCGTCGGTGCCAAGCTCGGAAACGGCCTGAACTACACCCAATACGTGTGGGCAGTCATCGTCGGTGGCGCAATCCTCGCGGTCTACACGGGCGCGCTGGGCTACATCGGTGCAAAGACCGGTCTGAGCTTCGACCTCATGTCCCGTCGCACCTTCGGCCGCATCGGTTCCTTCCTGCCCTCAGCGCTGATCTCCTTCACTCAGATGGGGTGGTTTGGCGTGGGCGTTGCGATGTTCGCAATCCCCACCGCTGAGACCCTGCACATCAACGCGTGGCCCGTCGTCATCATCGCGGGCGGCCTGATGACCGCCTCGGCCTACTTCGGAATCAAGGCCATTGAGATCGTCTCCTTCGTCTCAGTACCTCTGATCGCAATCCTCGGAAGCTACTCCATGATCAGTGCGGTCAACGCAGGCGGCGGTATTGCCGCAGTCTTCGGCCAAAACCAAGGCATGACCACCGTTGCAGCCATCGGCCTCGTGATCGGAAGCTTCGTCTCCGGCGGTAGCGCAACCCCCAACTTCACTCGCTTCGCAAAGTCCACAACCTCGGCAGTCATCACCACTGTGATCGCATTCTTCATCGGTAACACCCTGATGTTCACTTTCGGAGCAGTTGGCGGAGCCTTCACCGGTAAGGACGATATCTTCTATGTGATGATCGCCCAGGGCCTGCTGATTCCTGCACTGATCGTCTTGGGTGCAAACATCTGGACAACAAACAACAACGCCCTGTACACCACCGGTCTGGGCTACGCGAACATCACTGGAATCAACAAGAAGCCTCTGGTTTTGATCGCGGGTATCATCGGAACTCTTGGAGCCCTGTGGCTCTACGACAACTTTGTCGGCTGGCTCAGCTTGCTCAATGCCACCCTGCCCCCCATCGGCGCAGTTCTGGTTGCCGATTACTTCGCACGTCGCCGTAGCTACATGGATCTGGGCTCGAATGAACCCGAGGTCAAATGGGCGCCGATCGTCGCCCTGATCGCGGGTGCGCTCACCGGCTGGCTGACCCCTGGCTTTGGCATCGTTTCGATTAACGCCATGGTCGTCGCCATCCTCGTCTACTTCATCGGTAGCGCAATCGAGAAGGGAATCCGTCGATGAGCGCGGATACTCAGGGCAGCAGCGCACCCCGCAATCAGGCCTCGGCAACGGCCGGAAATGGTGCGAATCTTCTCATCAAGGGCGTCCGCATTGAAGACGGCCCCGCCGGAGTCGACATCCGCATTACGGACGGAAAGTTCGCCGAAATCGGCGCGGGGCTGGCGCCACGTGAAGGCGAAGAAGTTCGCGACTACACAGGCAAGCTGGTTCTGCCTCCCTATATCGAGTCGCACGTGCACCTGGATACTGCGCTCACCTCGGGGCAACCGCGCTACAACGAAAGCGGCACCCTCTTCGAAGGTATCGAGGTGTGGAGTGAACGCAAGCAGACCCTGACCTACGAGGACGTCAAAGATCGCGCCGGCCGGGCACTTCGCCAGCAGGCACAGTTCGGTATCCAGTACGTACGCTCGCACGTCGACGTCACTGACCCGGACCTGACAGCCCTGCGCGCGCTCATTGACCTGCGTGAGGAACTCAAGGACTCCATGACCCTGCAGTTGGTCGCCTTCCCGCAGGAGGGCATCGAGTCCTTCCCCAACGGTCGCGACCTCATGCGTCGCGCGGCCGAAATGGGTGTGGATGCTATCGGTGCAATCCCGCACTTTGAGTTCACCCGCGAGTACTCCGTGTCCTCGCTGAACTTCGCAGTTGAGCTCGCCCAGGAATACGGGCTGCTCATGGACGTGCACTGCGACGAAATCGACGACGAGGCCTCGCGCGGGCTGGAAACCCTGGCCACGCGCGCGCTCGAGGCCGGGATTGGTCCGCGAGTCACCGCCTCGCACACGACGGCGATGCACTCGTATAACAACGCCTACTTCCTGCGTCTGGTGCGCCTGCTCAAGATGAGTGGCATCAACTTCGTGTCGAATCCGCTGGTCAATACGCACCTGCAGGGGCGCGTCGACACCTACCCGAAGCGCCGAGGCGTCACTCGCGTGAAGGAACTGACCGAGGCGGGGATCAACGTCTCCTTCGGGCAGGACGACATCGAGGATCCGTGGAATCCCATGGGTACTGGAAACTTGCGAGATGTCGTGCTCAACGGTCTGTACGTCACGCAGATGATGGCGCGCCCGGAGATCACGGGCTCGTACAACTTCATCACTCACAATGCTGCGCGCACGCTCAATCTCTCCGATTACGGCATCGAGGTTGGAAACACGGCGAACTTCATTGTGCTGGACGCCGAGGATTGGTTCCACGCACTGAGCTTCGGTGCCCCCGTGCTTGCGAACTTCCGCGCTGGTCGGGTTTTGACCGAGTCCGAGGCCGTGGTGCGTAAGGTGAATTTCTGAGGTCTGCATAAAAGTCCCGGGGCGCAGTTCAGTTCAAACTGCGCTCCGGGATTTTTGTATGAGTGGGAAGGCTAGTACCTGCCTCTGGTGGATGCTGATTCATTGAGAGTGACCGGTTCTGCGTGGCCCCTGACCTGATCGATGGTCAAGGTTGCTTGCACCCGAGTTGAGTAGGTGACTTCGCTTTCCTCGATGCATGCCCCGTTGTGGTCGTAGGTAGAGCCCGTGAGGTGAAGAAGGCAACGGGTACCCGCCGGTTCGCCAAGGATCGTTCGGGTTTCTTGGTCGATGCTTTGGGCGCGCAGTGAGACAACAGAGAACTTTGGAGAGCTCTTATAGATGTCACGCAGAACGTGATAGATGGACAGATCTGTGAAGTCGATATCTTGGATACCGGGCAGCAGATCGATTGGAATGAACGACAGATCAAGGCTAACGGGGAATACTCCCGTATTGCTTTCGATCAAGCGAAGTCGCTTGAGTCGTAGGAATGGGCGATTTTGCCGGGTGACTACGCCGTGCTCAATAACGCGAGCACGTGCCTGGTCACTGCTTCCCTGAAGGCGGTCTGTCAGTGAACCGAAACCCCACAGAATTCTCTTGTCATCCTGTGCGGTAACAAAAGTCCCCTTGCCTTGGTATGAGCGTAAGTGGCCTTCGTGGGTGAGGACCTGCAAAGCGCGGCGTACGGTGCCGCGCGTGACGGAGAAGCGCTCGCAGAGAATACTTTCGGACGGAAGTCTGGAACCGGGTGGAAGATCGCCATCCAGAATCTGACGCCGGATCGCCTGAGCGATCTGCTCGTATACCGGAGGAGAAATACTGGTCACCTGTTGCTCCTTTGCACATTGCTGACAGGCGCCCATGTTAGGTGACTCACACTCTAAAGGTCAATAGACGTTCTCCGCATCTCCGTACAGATTGTTGCGAAATCGATGGAAATGACAAAAATCCCGGGGAATAGGTATGCCCTATTCCCCGGGAGAAAGTGTGAATCGAAGTGAGACTCAGTTGCTGCCTTCAACGACCTCAAGCGGGATCGTGTATTCGGTGCCGCTGGCATCGGTGACCTTCAGAGTGGTTTCACCGACCTTCTTGGGGTGGACGCGAAGGTTCTTTGAGCCCTTGACCTGCTCGGCGACCTCGGTGTCAGCGACCTCAACCTTGGCCTTAGACGCATCACCGTTGAGCTTGAACTCAAGGTCACGCTTCTCGGGAAGGGTGACGCCTGTCTGAGTCACCGTTGCGGGATCCTTAGTGATGATCTTTTCGTTGGTTGCTGACTGGGGACCGCTGGAGCAAGCAGCGAGGCCGGTTGCTGCCATGACAGCAATGCACATTGTTGCAATGAGAGATTTACGCATGAGTCTCAGTCTAGCCATCCTTGAAAAAGCGTCCATCTCAGACTCCATATTTCGGAAGTCTGCACCGAAACTGCGACCAAATTGTGATGAAGCAATACTGCCAAAGTCCCAGGGAGAGGGCGATTCTTGGTTGACGCAAAAGTGGGATGCACTGGCGAAAAATAGCCGAAAAACGGACAATAAGAGCAAGCGTCGCCACCAAAGGAGCAAAAATGCAGGCCGATGACTACCGCAAGGTCCCCGAAGTTGGAGTGACCAATCCAACGATTGATGTGCTGCGTGCGCACCGCACAATTCGTAAGTTTGAGGACTCTCCGTTGAGCGCACAGGACCGCGATGCACTGATTGATGTTGCGCGTCGCGCCCCCACCTCGTCATTCCGTCAGCAGTTCTCGATCATTCACGTGACCGATGTAGCCTTGCGCGATCAGCTTGCCGAGGTTGCACAGCAGCCCTACGTGGGCACCTCCAAGGGCGACCTTTTCATGTTCGTCGTTGACCTGTACCGCAATGCGCGCATCCGTGAAGAAGCCGGCTTGGATATCGCTCCCTTGCAGCGGACCAACCTCTTCCTTGCTGCGATGGAAGACGCGGTCCTTGCCGCACACAATATGGAGGTTGCCGCCGAATCGATGGGCTTGGGCACGGTCTACCTCGGTTCTCTTCTGAGAGGACCCCAGCGCACAATTGAGCTCTTGAAGCTTCCGCGCATGACCTTCCCAATTCTGGGCCTCCTGGTTGGCCACCCGCTTCAAGATCCCCCGTACCGGCCTCGTCTGCCCAAGCACCTTGCTGTTTCCGAGAACACCTACCCGGTGGTCGAGGGTTCGTATCTCGAGGAGCTTGCCGAGTACGACGAAGACGTGCGCGCATACTACGAACTGCGTAAGGCCGGCCTGGGTGCGACCAATGCCTTCACTCAGCAGATTAGCGAGCAGATGGGCCTGCCAGATACCTTTGATACCGCGCCCGTCCTTGAGGTTTTGCACTCTCAGGGGTTGTGCTTGAACTGATTGAGAATTGCCGAGGCCGGACGTGCCCTTGGGTATTTCCCGGCCTCGGCGATTTTTCTTGTATGTCTGAGCGGATATGCCTTTTGAAGGGGAGTTAGAGGAGGAAGAATGAGCACGCAGATTACAAAAGAGTTGGGATTCTCTACCTACGTTTTCGTTGAAAGACTGGGAAAGAACGCCGCAATTCTTCATCCCTTCCCCGAATACAACATTTCTTTAGTCGCGCAGGCGCTTGAAGAGGCGGGACTGCCCATCAAAATCATGGGCGAGCATGCCCCCGAACGCGGTGAAGGAATCTACTTCCAAGAGGATGCTTTCCCGGATGAATTCTTGGGGATTCTTGCTGATGCCTTGAGTGTCCGGGGCATTGGTGCCTACGCATATTGCCTTGTCGATGGCTCAATGGGGGACTTGGATCTTCATCTTTTCACGCGTGTCGGTGAGAGTTTCCCGCGTGCTGGCAAGAAGGTTGTGCTGATGCGCCTCTACCTTGGGCGTTCCAGCGAGGGGCCTGCCGCAACGACCTGGATTTTTGGTTCCCCATGCGATCTGGAAGAAGTCAACCGTCTTCTGGGAGAAAAGTACGATACTCAGCCAGTTTCCGACCCTGCCGGATTCGCGGCGATCGAAATTAAGCACCCTGAGTTTTCTGCGGGATTGCTGGAACCATCGCAGATTATGGATGATATTTTCCAAACCCTTGGCGGTCATGGTTATGAAGGCCCAGCATTTGTAGAAGATCATTTTTCTCAGCAAAATGACGCAAATTTATAAGTGGCTGTAGACGCTCTGGTAGCGAAGTTGACACTTCGTGAAATTCGTTCAGAAAAGTCCCAGCAAACGCGCGTTTTTCTTGCAGTAAAACTTCATAAACTGATCTGCATCAGACAACGAGCGATGAAAGTTGCTCGTATCTCTCCGGAAGACTTTCTGGAAGACTGCTCTGTGTTGATGGGATAACGAAAAAGGGCTGACCACGGCGGTCAGTCCTTTTTCGTATTGTCTAGGGCTATGACTTTCGACCCATCGCCGGTTATGCTGAAGCATCCTCACTCAAGCAAAGGAGATTTTGTGAGCGCCGATTCTGTTCTGATTACACGTCAGCACCTGTTGGATCCCTCTTTGGAACACACCCTTATTTTGGTGAAGCCAGACGGTTACGCCCGCGGTTTAACCGGTGAGATCCTGCGCCGCATTGAAGCGAAGGGCTACATCATCAAGGGTCTGAAGATCATGGTTGCCTCGCGCGAAATCCTCGCAGAGCACTACCGTGACCACGCGGGTAAGCCATTCTTTGAAGGGCTTCTTGATTTCATGAGTGCGGGTCCGCTGGTTGCCATCATTGTTGAAGGCCAGCGCGTCATTGAAGGCATGCGCACCATGATGGGATCAACGGATCCGACAACTGCGCCTGCCGGTACCATTCGCGGCGACTTGGGTCGCGCATGGGATACCCCGAACATGGAGAACATCATCCACGGTTCAGATTGCGCAGAATCTGCCCTTCGTGAGATTCAGATTTGGTTCCCTGAAATCGACTGATTTGGGATAGTAAGGGCCATCGAGGCCTAAAGAGGGCTAGGGAGTACGCGCTTCCTAGCCCTCTTGGGTTTGCTCGCAATCATCACCGTTTTCGGCCAGCTGCGCGCGGGCAAGATCGCTTGGTGTATCGATATCTGCGACCCATGATTCTGGGACCTCGACATTAATCGTGTCGAGCTCTTTCAATAGGTCGCGCATCGAACGATTCACCCACTGGGACACGGTGAAGTTGCGGACTGCATCCAGAGAAAAAACACCGATCAAGTTCTGGCGGTGTCCCGCCGCGCATGCGAGCACGCCATCTACGTGACGTCCCTGAGCAATCGACTCTTCCACGGCCTCGAGAAGGAGGGGAAAAGTCAGGGTGGCCAAGGGTGCGTCAACGGGAACAAGGCCAATCCAGCGAGACAGGGTGTCCTCGGGGAGAACTTTAAGAAGTGCCTGAATGCCTGCAATAAAGCCGGCGGCGGGGCCAGAGCGCGGCGGCTCCTCCATGACGCGGATAACGTCGCGTGGAACTGTGACGGTCTCGGGTACCACGCATACGTGAGGAATCCCGGGCTCAGAGGCGAGCGCCCACTCAAGCGCACGTCGGCCTCGGACCACGAGGTCGGGCTTTGACGCCCCTCCCAGTCGCTGGCCGGTGCCCCCGCCGAGGATCACTAATCCACTGAGTGCTAGGCGCTGGGGCGAGTCCATGTTCCGCTCCGACCGCCGCTTTTCTCTTCGACATAGCACTCACGAATCGCAACTAACTTATCGATGCCCTTCACCATGTCGATGATGGTCAGTGCAGCGACGGTTACGGCGGTGAGAGCTTCCATCTCGATGCCCGTTCGATCTGCGGTTCGAACGGTCGAACGGATCTCTACCCCGTCTTCAGCCAATGATAAATCGACCGCGCAGTAGTGAACTGCGATCGGGTGTGCCAGGGGGAGTAGCTCGGGAGTGCGCTTCGAAGCCTGAATTCCCGCGATTCGTGCGACTGCAAGAGCGTCGCCCTTGGGGACCGAATCATCACGGAGAGCCGCCATGATTTTTGGTGAGCACTCGACAAAACCGCGTGCTCGCGCCTGACGCACGGTCGGTGTTTTCGCCGTGATATCAACCATGTGTGCCTCACCGCGATCGGTGAGGTGGGTGAATGGACTGGTTTCGCTCATTGCTAGCCTTTCGGCGCTCGTTTGACGGGAAGAGAACGAGAAAGTGATCAGACTCGAACCGCAGTCAGGATCGACCAGGGCTCAACCGACGTGACCTCTTCGGGGACGATTGCCAGCGCGTTCACCGAGTGCAAAGAGGCAACAAGGTGAGAACGCGAACCCAATCTGTGTGTTGGGACCACAACCGGAGTTTGTTCGGGGCCATCGGGCTCAGAAAGAATGACCGGTACAAACTGGCGCTTGCCTGCAGGAGAAATCCAGCCGTTCGGTGTGGTGACGACAATGGGACGCAGCAGTTCGCGTCCGTTTCGTCCGGTAAATTCGGCCAGAACTGGGCGAACAAACATGTGGAAGGAGACGAAGACCGATACCGGGTTGCCCGGCAGAGTCGCCAAGTAGACATCGCGTCCGTCACTTGCCTGAAGGACGCCGAAGCCCTGCGGCTTCCCGGGCTGCATGGCGACGCGAACGAAGTCCACTCCCTTGCCCAAGCCAACTTCCTTGACGACGTCGTAGGCCCCGGCACTGACGCCTCCCGAGGTGATGATGAGGTCAGCGACCTCACCTGCCTGGCGCAAAACTTCAGCAAAGTGAGCAGGGTCGTCGTTGGAGCGGAAAATTCCCGTGACTTGGGCACCTGCACGGCGAGCCAGCGCAGCGATCATCACGGAGTTTGAATCAGGAATCTGAGCGCCCTTGAGGTCTTCGCCCGGTGCGCGCAGTTCGTCACCCGTTGAGACGATGGCGATGCGGGGGGTGGGGTAGACCTTCACGCTTGCATAACCAACCGATACTGCCGAGGCGATGGCTGCGGGCGTGAGAACGTCACCGGCATGCAAAATGACGTCTCCGGGCGTGCAGTCCTCGCCCTGACGGCGCAGGTGAGCGCCGACCTTTGCAGGGGCGTAGATGCTGATGCTTTCGGGGAGGGGATTGGGACCGGGTTCTTCGGAGGTATGCTCCACGGGAACGATGGTGTTTGCGCCCTCGGGAATTCGAGCGCCCGTCATGATTCGCCATGCGGTTCCGGGTTCAAGAACGTGGGACTCGTTATCTCCTGCCGCGATGTCGCCAGCGACCGCGATGGTGACGGGGCTCTCAGGGGAGGCCTCGAGATCGTGATCGAGGTGAAGTGCGTAGCCATCCATTCCCGAATTTGAGAAAGGTGGGACTGCAAAGCGCGCGACAAGATCATCGACGAGGACGTGATCAAGTGCCTGATCGATGGGAAGTTCAACGGGGGCTAGAGGGTGTACGCGCCCCAAGATGGAGTTCAAATAGTCTTCAAGAAGTTGCATCGTAGTCTCCTTCGCGCGGTCCGCATGGGGCCAAGGCTCAGTTTATGGCTTATTCAATCGGTTCGGGGGTGGCCTCGGCGGGAGTTACCGAGGGAACTTTCGCGGGGGTGGTTCGAGGCCGGAATGGGACGACGTTCCAGCGACCTGCAGCCGTATCAACAATGAGCAGGCGCCCGATTAAGGGCTCACCGACTCCGGTGACCCACTTCAGACATTCTGTGGCGAGGACCGATCCGCCCTGCCCGCAGACGGCACCCAGAACGCCGACGGTTTTTGAACTCATCGTTTCGACGGTGGGGGGTTCGGGATAGACGTCGCGAAGAGTCAGGCCATCGGTGAAAAGCGAAGCCTGGAAGGACATTGATACCAAAGTGCCCCACATGTGCGGGCGCCCAACGCGTGCACAGGTATCTGAAATCGCGTATTTTGCGGTGAAATTGTCTGTTGCGTCCACAACGAAGTCGTAGGCCGCAACGGTCTCATCACTCTGGCCATCAATAATCTTTGGTTCGATGTTGACCTGGATATCGGGGTTGAGTGCGAGGACAGTCATCTTGGCAGATTCGGCCTTATTCATTCCCAAGCGCGCGACGCCGTGAATGACTTGCCGCTGGAGGTTAGACTCCTCCAGATTGTCCGGGTCGGAGATGCCGATCGTTCCAATCCCCGCTGCCGCCAAATAGGCCAAGACGGGCGATCCCAAGCCGCCGGCGCCGACAACAAGGACCTTCGCAGCGCGGATCTTTTCGATGCCGCTCTCACCGATTCCGGGGATACGAGCGGTCATAATGTCTCGCTGCGCTACCATGTCTGTGTCCCTTCACGACCATTTAAATAAGGGGAGTCCCGTGATTATTGATACCGATATTGTCTCTGTTCCAACGGAGATGTGCTCGGGGGAAGTACCCCTTATTCCAGCTCATTCCGGTGCGCGCGTCGTTTTTGAGGGTGTTGTTCGCGATCACGATGGTGGTGAAGGAGTTCACTACTTGGAATACTCCGCTCACCCTGCGGCAGCCAAGTTCCTTCGTGCAAGTGTTGAGAAATCACTAGAGGTACTTGGAAATCCTGAGGTAGATGGCATCTACGTCCGTCATCGTGTGGGACACCTAGAAATTGGGGACGTTGCGCTTCTTGTTGTCGTCGATAGTGCCCACCGCAAGGAAGCCTTCGCGCTGTGCGGTCAAATTGTCGACGACATTAAAGCCAGCGTACCGATCTGGAAAGATCAGTATTTCAGTGATGGTCACAATGAGTGGAGCAATACTCCGTAATTCGGATATGCCTTGTCAGTGTCAGAGGCGCTAGGCAAGGGATGACGTGGTACATAACAAATTGGGCTGAGCACATTGCTCAGCCCAATTGCGCATCTCAGCCACCTGCAAAAGGCGGAAGGACGTCAAGGCGAATCCCACTGCGATCGGCCACAGAGGTCACGGCCTCGTCGCTCAGGGATGAGGCGCCCAAGGCTTGGGCAAGAGTTGCCTGAGCGTCAACAAGTTCTTCGTTCACCAGGAAGGACGAGGCCGCCAGAAGATCGTCGATATCGCGATCAGTTGAGCGACGAACAAGGTCGACGACTGTCTCATTTGAGTCGTCCGCAACCTCGATCACTGCGCTCTCTGTGCCTACTGCAGCGCTCGCGGCAGCGAAATAACGGATCGTGATCCTCATGGGGACTTTCAACCTCCAATTTTCGACATGGAATAGGACTGGGGGACCGGAGCAAGAAGCTGGTGACCAGCGGGTTTAGCCCACATGGCATCCTTCCATAGCTCGGCTAATTCTTCATCGCTTGCACCCGCGCGCATGGGGGTATGCAGGTCAACACTGTCCACGCTGAACAGACAGGAATAGATCTTTCCATCTGCACTCAGGCGAGTTCGGGTGCACGAGGCGCAGAAGGGAGACGTCATCGAGGCAATCACACCGATGATGCCTCCCGGATGGGTGTCGCTTGGAGCAACTGACCATCGGCGCGCGGGTTCCGAAGCTGCGGTAATGACATCGGTCAGCTCGAAGGATTCGCGAAGAACCCGCTGGATGTCATGCGCCGTTGGGCGGGACGAGAAGGAGGCAGCCAAGGGGCCGATTGGCATAAATTCGATGGCGCGCCACTGATAGCCGCGCTCTAAGGCGAAGGTCACCAGTGCAGGGATTTCCGCCAGAGACTGCTGATCAACGACGACAGTATTGAGTTTGATGGTTCCGGGAAGTGCGGATGCATCGACCGCATCAAGGCCTCGTAGGACATCGCTTGAGCGTTTGCGGCGCGAAAGCTCGGCAAAGCGGATCGGATCCAAACTGTCGATGGACACATTGAGACGTTGAAGACCAGCGTCAACCAGGGAATCGATGACTCGATCAAGGCCAATGCCATTCGTCGTCAAGGCCAAATCGGGCTCAACCCCGGCGTCTTCGAAGCCCTCGCGGACGGCCTCGACAATCTGGGGAAGGTCGGGGCGTAACAGGGGTTCGCCGCCGGTGATACGCGCCTGGGTGACGCCAAGAGTCGCAGCGATTTTTGCCAGGCGACGGAATTCTTCAGGACGCAAGAGGTCGCTGCGCTTCAGCCAGTCCGTCACCTTTTCGGGCAGGCAGTACACGCAGCGGAGATTGCATCGATCGGTGACCGAGATCCGCAGATCTGTGGCCGTTCGACCGAAGGTGTCCAGAAGAAGAGGTTCGTACATCAAATCAGTCAGTAACCAAGTCGAGCTGTTCAAGAACGTGGGGGACCAGGGGGCCGATCACGCTGATCGTGTCCTTCACGCCTCCGCGTGAACCCGGAGCGTTCACGATGAAGCACGGAGTTTCGCCCTGGCGGCTGACACCGACTAGGCCACGAGACAGTGAAGCAAGAGGTGTGTTGACCAAGCCGACCTGCGCAATTTGCATGGCGATCGCGTCCATGCGCGCATCCAGAAGGGGAGCGGTGGCTTCGGGAGTAAGGTCGCGATCCGTAACGCCGGTTCCTCCGGTGGTCACGATGACGCGCGCGCCCTGAGCCATTGCATCGAGGATCGCGTTTCGCACAGAAGCGATGCCATCGGGGACAACACGAACCTGATCGACAATAACGCCCCAATCGGCCAAAAGAGCAGCAGCTAGAGGTCCGGATTGATCTTCGGTTTCTCCGCGGAAGCAACGATCTGAAGCGGTAATTACCGCACCTGCGACAGTCCCCTCCATTTTCTGCAAACCCTTCTGCTGAATCTTTGCATGGGGGTCGGGACGTACCGACTGAGCGTCAGAGCTATTACGCAAAACAAACCTCCCGAAATAGGTCCTTAAATGGCGTTTTTGGAGTTGACAGGAATCGACGTTCTTGCAAGCGTTTTCGCGTAATTTCGCGCAAATCTCAATTAGAACGAGTTGTCCCTTATATATTAGCGACAAGTATGCGTTTAGGTAGGAAAGGGAGAGTGTCAATGACTACCTCACATGCTGATTCTTCAGCCGCACCCGCGGAAAAACAAGCCAGTAAATATGTCCTTCAGGATTGGGAGCCGAACAACCCCGAAAAGTGGGATTCGAAGCTTGCGTGGAGGACGCTGACCATCACCACGTACTCGCTCATTCTGGGCTTCTGTGTGTGGTTCCTGCCAAGCGCAATCGCGCCTAAGCTGACGCTTCTTGGATTCAACCTCAGCGCTTCTCAGCTCTACTGGTTGACCGCATTGCCCGGCTTGGCCGCAGGCCTTCTGCGTCTGGTCTACATGTTCCTGCCCCCGGTGATCGGTACGCGCAAGATGGTGGGCATCACCTCGCTGCTCTTCGTGATCCCCATGCTGGGTTGGTTCTACGTTGTCCAGGACAACACAACCCCCTACTGGGTCCTGCTGACCCTGGCCTTCATGTGTGGCATCGGCAGCGGCGCGTTCTCCGGCTACATGCCCTCCACCGGCTACTTCTTCCCCAAGCGCCTCTCCGGCACGGCCCTCGGCCTGCAGGGCGGCATCGGTAACCTCGGTATGTCCGTCATCCAGCTGGTCGGCCCGATTCTCATGGGATTTGGTCTTTTCGGTATGACGTGGCTGGCTCCCCAGACTCAGGTCGGCGAGCACGCCGGCGAGCAGATCTGGGTGTACAACGCCGCAATCTTCTTCGTCCCGTGGTGCGTCATCGCCGCGATCCTTGCCTTCATCTACCTGCGTGATGTTCCGGTCAAGGCCAACATCAAGCAGCAGCTGGATATCTTCTCGAACCCGAACACCTGGTACATGACCATTCTCTACGTCATGACCTTCGGTCTGTTCTCCGGATTCTCTGCAGTCTTCGGCCTGCTCATTAACAACCAGTTCGGTCGTGCCTCCTCGATCGGCCTGCCCGTCCTGGGCGCGACCTTCGCCTTCCTCGGCCCGCTCATCGGTTCGCTTATCCGTATGTCGTGGGGTCCCTTCTGCGACCGCATGGGTGGTGCAATCTGGACCTTCATCTCGGGCGTTGGTATGGCCATCACCCTCGGCGGTATTGCGTGGGTTCTCTACAACCCCAAGGGCTGGACTGATTTCTACATCTTCATAGCGCTCATGCTGCTCATGTTCCTGTTCTCCGGCTTCGGTAACGCAGGTACCTTCAAGCAGATGCCCATGATCATGCCCGCGCGTCAAGCAGGTGGTGCCATTGGCTTCACCTCCGCGATAGCTTCTCTTGGCCCCTTCTTGGTCGGCGTTGCCCTTTCGGCAGTCGGCGCGAAGGGTGCATGGACCTTCTTCCTGGGATGCGCAATCTTCTGCCTCCTGGCCTCGGCACTGTGCTGGCGCCAGTACGCACGCAAAGGCGCACCCTTCCCGGGCTGATCGCTCACCGATCCTTCGGGAGTGGCGGACCCCGTTTCTCTCCCCGAGTTCGCCACCCCTGAACTTCATAACTTCACGAGCTGGCCGCATCGCGCGGCTAGCACCCGCATCGAGCGGAATGTCCCGCTCGGATACCAACCGTGACACAGCCTCGGACAATCTCGAGGCCTTGCCGATGAGGAAGCACCACAATGATTGACCACAAACTTCTGACCCTGGGCGGCCGACTTCGCCGCGGCCAGGTCAGTGCTGATGCCCGCCAGATGTTCCTGGTCGGCGGCCGCGAGGCCGATGCCTTTTACCGTCAGCGCTTTAGCCACGATCGCGTCGTTCGTTCTACTCACGGCGTGAACTGCACGGGTTCCTGCTCCTGGAAGGTGTACGTCAAGGACGGAATCATCACCTGGGAATCGCAGCAGGTTGATTACCCTTCGACCGGCCCGGATATGCCCGACTACGAGCCTCGTGGATGCCCGCGTGGTGCGGCCTTCTCTTGGTACGAGTACTCGCCGACGCGTATTCGCCACCCCTACGTCCGTTCAGCGCTGCTTGAGCCCTATCGCGAGGCCAAGGCTCGCCTGGGTGATCCCGTTGAGGCATGGCGCGCAGTCACTTCCGACCCCGAGATTTCCCGCGCATACAAGCGTGCCCGTGGTAAGGGTGGCCTGGTCCGCACGACCTGGGAAGAAGCAATGGAGATTGTTGCAGCAGCGAATGTTGCGACCATTTCCGACTGGGGCCCGGACCGAATTGCCGGCTTCTCGGTGCTTCCTGCGATGTCGATGGTTTCCTTCGGTGCGGGTGCCCGCTACCTTCAGCTCATTGGCGGCGTGAACCTCTCCTTCTACGACTGGTACGCAGACCTTCCCGTTGCCTCGCCTCAGGTTTTCGGCGATCAGACCGACGTTCCCGAGGCCGGCGACTGGTACAACTCGCAGTACCTCATCGTGTGGGGTTCAAACCTGCCGCTGACCCGTACCCCTGATGCTCACTTCATGACCGAGGCCCGCTACCACGGCCAGAAGGTCGTTTCGGTTGCTCCCGACTACTCGGACAACACGAAGTTTGCCGATGAGTGGCTTCGCGTGAACCCCGGTACCGACGGCGCTCTTGCAATGGCCATGGGCCACGTGATCCTCAAGGAATTCCACGTCGAGCACCCGACCGAGCGTTTCCAGGACTACATGCTTCGCTACACGGACTCGCCATTCCTTCTGGAATTGGACGAGACCCCCGAGGGCTTGGTTCCCGGCAAGTTCCTCTCCGTTGCTGACGTTCCCGAGGCCGTGGATGAGGAAACCCGTAACCGCCCGAACCCCGAATTCCGCTTCCTTGTCATGGACAAGTCGGGTGCTGTGCGTGACCCGCGCGGAACCTTGGCGGATCGTTACACCGATGAGGGTAAGGGCAAGTGGAACCTCACCATGGAGGGCGTCGACGCACGTCTGTCCCTCTACGATGAAGGTTGCGAGGCCGTTGAGGTCAGCCTTCCGCGATTCGACTTGGTCGCAGACCAAGCTCCGACCGCGGCGGTTGGTGCTGGCGTTGTGACCCGAGGCGTTCCGGTTCGTCGCGTCGGTGGCAAGCTTGTCACCACCGTGTACGATCTCATGCTCGCTCAGTATGGTGTTCCTCGCCCGGGCCTTCCCGGCGTGTGGCCGACCGACTACACCGATGCCTCGACCCCCGGAACTCCCGCATGGCAGGAAGAACTCACCGGTGTTTCCGCTAATGCGGCAATCCGTATTGGTCGCGAATTTGCACAGAATGCGATCGATTCAAACGGTCGTTCGCAGATCATCTTCGGCGCGGGCGTCAACCACTTCTACCACGCTGACCAGATCTACCGCACGATGCTGGCTCTGACCACCTTCTGTGGAACTCAGGGCGTTAACGGTGGTGGATGGGCACACTACGTCGGCCAGGAAAAGGTTCGTCCTTTGACCGGCTGGACCCAGTTCTCCTTCGCCCTTGACTGGCAGCGTCCCGCACGCCAGATGATCGCGACCGGTTTCTGGTACCTCACCACCGATCAGTGGCGCTACGACGGTCTGGGCGCTCAGCGTCTGGCCTC
>ERZ1036455.262-NODE-262-length-18095-cov-4.847339_pt1 | contig 18095 bp, 24 predicted proteins | sample MGYA00514228_ERZ1036455 | MGnify/ENA primary metagenome ERZ1036455 (study PRJEB33795, sample SAMN09464920) | human gut metagenome | host: Homo sapiens | place: USA: Stanford, California | collected 2016-07 | study: EMG produced TPA metagenomics assembly of the... | reverse complement strand
CCGGTCAGCAGTCCGGCAGCGTGATCCATAGCGGCTATGTCCAAAGGCTGCGATAGAAAATGTGCATATTTTCGGAAAAAAACGTCCGGAAATGCCGAGCAGATGATGCGGTATTCATAAGTACGAGAGCGGGCATTCAATTCTGCATGAAAACGATCCGCAGTCTCAACTGCTTCAGATACGACAATATCCTGCGGGAGATAATGGTTCAGGTAAGTCCGGATCTCTCCGACGGATAATGCGGAATCCGTTTTGAAATTTACGGTCTGTTGCAGTGCATGAACGCCCGGGGCAGTCCGTTCTCCGCAAAACAGAGCCGAAAAACCGGTGGAAAGATCTGTGGGAAAATCTATGGGAAGATCTGTGGCAGTATCCGCAGTAGTATTTGTGGCAGTATTTGCAACAGTATCCGCAGACTCCATCCGTGACAAGACATCGGTGATCTTGCCGGAGACGGTTGTTTTATTTCCTTTTTTCGGAGGCTGTATAAAACCGTTGTAACGGGAACCATCGTATTCAAGCGTTAATTTTATATTTCGCATAAGGCAATCCTCTTTCATAGTTTATCATGTTCATTCAAGCATAACGCTATTTTACTCGATGTGAAATGACTTTGCAAGCAGGCTGGATCGTTTGGCTGAATCATTCGTTTGTAGGGCGTTTGTGTGATGCGGTGTGGATTGGATGATCAGAGGGGGACAGGCTGGAGAAAACGGATAAACTTGTACGATATGAAAGTTGCGAAAGCAGGGAAAAAAGTCTATAATTTAATGAAGAATACAGACGAGGAGGATATTATGACAGAAGAGAGAACAGTCGGGGAATCGAGAGTAGAAACGGTGCATATTGTAAGACCGAATCATTTGAATGCGGCAGGGCGTTTGTTTGGCGGTATTTTGATGCAGTGGATCGATGAGGTGGCGGGAATCGTTGCAATGCGGCACACCCGATGTAATTGTACGACGGCTTCGGTGGACAACCTGCGTTTTATCAGAGGGGCATATCAGCAGGATCTTCTCGTGATCATCGGAAAAGTAACTTATGTGGGAACCACATCCATGGAAGTACGCGTAGATACTTATATAGAAGACACGGAGGGAATGAGAAGACCGATCAACCGGGCATATTTTACGATGGTTGCGTTGGATGAAAATGATAAACCGTGTCCGGTCCCGAAGCTGCTTTTGGAAAGCGAGGAAGAAAAAGCAGAATGGGAAGCAGCAAAGAAACGGAGAGATATGCGTAAAAAGCGAAAAGAAGAGGGATTCTGAAAATAAATTCAGGCTGCTTTCAGCGGACAAGGGAGCGTAAGCTCCCGTGCTCACCGACCTCAACTGCAGATAATTCGGTGATTTTCAAGGCAGACGATTGAAGCGTACTGAGGACGTACGCTGATTGAGGATAACGCTGAAAATCACCGGAATTACGCGGTTTGAGGCGTTTTTCCCTTGTACATCGACGCTAGCCTTTTTTGAGGAGCAGGCTTTTTACCATGTTCATTGTGCGTTCGATCTGCGCCTGTTCTTCCGCAGATTTTCCGTCTTTTAGAATTTCCAGGATCAGTTGGATTTCTTCGGCTGTAAAGCGGATTCCTTTTTTATTTGCGCTGGTGATCAGGGCAAGCATGACTGGGGCAAGATCTTTTCCGGATTTCCCGGAAGTCTGTGAAGCAGCCATTTTGATCAGCTCTAATTTGGCAGGATCAATATCTTTTAAAAGTGGACTGTTAATCCAATCGTTCATATTTATATTCATTCCTTTCTTTATAATTTTATAATGATTTAGAAAATATATGGAGAATAGTGTAGGATCAGGTTGCGGAGTTTTCCGATGGTTGCTCCGAAGAATCGGAAGCGTCGGAAAACAGATCCTGATACATTTGGAACATTTCTTTTTGTTCATCGGAGAGCATATTCATCATAAGATCGGCAGGATTGAAAGTTCCGAAAGGATTTGAACCGGGATTCTCCGGATCCGGCGACGCTGAGCCGGTGGTATCGGAAGCGGTTTCTGCTTGGAACATTTGTACAATTTCCATCATGTTCATTACATTTTGAAATTGTTCTATGGTCTGTGTCTGTTCCGGTGAAAGATAGGGAGTCAGAATATCCAGTATTTCCGTGGGCGACTGCGGGAGAGATTGGGCGGTGAGACCTAAGGTCGTTTGGATGTGTTCGGGATGTTTAAAAAAGCGGATCGTATTTTTTAATTCCATCAGTTTTATGAGGATCCATACAGTCTGTTCTTTGGCGGCAGAAGTATAGGGTAAAATAAGTTTCAGAAGAGTCAGTTCAAATGGTATCGTCACTTCGTCAAATGGCGTCATTGGTTTTGTTGGTTTCTTTTCCATGAATACACTCCCGATCTTGGCAATCATATCCCACATTCGATATATATGTGGAGTAGAAATGAAATATGAGGAAAGACTAAGGACAGAGTCTCTACATATTATAGTAGAGAAAAGAAAAACAGGAGTGTATGGACCATGAAGCGAAAATTGATCATCGACGGAAATGCAGTGTATGAGATTGATGAAGATTGTATGCTGAAACGTAAGATCAGGGAAAAGGAAATACTGGAAGAACAAAGCATGCAACGTAAGGAGGGACAGAAAAGTTCTTTGAAAAATGAGAGGTGAATGGATCTGCCGCAAATACGGAAATGAAAAAACTCCCCGATGCAGGATGTGCACCGGGGAGTTTTTAGAGAGAGGAGAGTCAGAATCCGCATCCACCGCAGCAGCAAAGGAGCAGGATGATCCACAGACAGGAGTTGTTTCCGCCGAAATTGTCGCCGCATCCGCATCCGCCGCCGTTACATCCGCCGCCAAAACCACCGCAGCAGCAAAGGAGCAGGATGATCCACAGACAAGAGTTGTTTCCGTTGGAGATTCCGCCGTTTTCGCATCCGCATCCACAGTTCGTTGCACTTAATTCACTCATTAATAAATCCTCCGACAAATAAATTGTTTACACTTCATAATATGTGCCGAATGCAGATGTGTGCAGGATTTTTTGAAGTTTGTAAATATTCTCCAAAGCCTTGTTCATGCATATTCTAATGAAAAAGGAGTTCATTATGAACGCGGCGAAAGAGACGATCAACTACTATTGTGATGATATTATCAAAGACGGATATCTGGGACAGGGGATCACGGCTGCTGTTCTGGATACAGGAATTTCCCTCCATCCGGATTTTGACAGCAGGATAGTGGCATTCAGAGATTTTGTGGATCACAGAGAGGAAGTGTATGATGACAGCGGACATGGGACTCATGTGGCAGGGATCTTGGGCGGCAGTGGGAAAATGTCAGATGGCAGGTATGCAGGAATGGCGCCAAATGTGAAACTGGTGATCGCAAAGGTATTAGATAAAGACGGAAATGGAAATGTAGATGCAGTCGTAAATGGGATCGACTGGATTTTGAAATTGATCCAAACACAGGATATCCATATTGTAAATATTTCGGTTGGTACACATCCCGGATTGGAGAGAAAAGAGGAAGAAAGGCTGATACAGAGTGTTGAAAAGCTTTGGGATGCGGGAGTGACAGTTGTAGTTTCATCAGGTAATTACGGACCAAAAGAAAGAACGGTGGCTGCGCCGGGAAGCAGCCGGAAAGTGATCACTGTAGGGGCTGTGAATCTGCCGGAGCGAAATGGTGTGGGAAAAAGGCGATGGGATTATTCCGGGAGAGGTCCGACGGAAAATTGCGTGGTTAAGCCGGATTTAGTTGCACCGGGAACATACATTACGAGCTGTAACGGAGCATATATAAATAAATGGAAACAGCCGTATACAGAGAAGAGCGGCACATCTATGGCAACACCGATCGTATCCGGAGCGGTAGCCTGCGTGCTTTCCAAATATCCTGATATGTCAAATGTAGAGGTGAAACTTCGTCTGCGGGAAAGCTGCGTACCATATAACAGCAGTGTTGGCGGATGGGGAATACTGAATATGAAATGGTTCATGGAGGGGAAGCGATGACTTCCCCTTTACACCGACGCTAATACTTACTAATGAAGTATATAACATATTTTGGAACGGAAAAATATAAAAAGTTGCAAAAATCTTCCCTAAAATTACGTCCCCATATTGAATTGTAGGGAGAGATACGGTAGTATGGAACTGAAAAGTATATAAAATTGCAAAAATCTTTCCTGAGGAGGCTGCTATATGGAAATTTGTAGAGATTTTTATTTGGATAAATTGATTAAAAGAAAAAACAATGGGCTGATCAAGGTGATCACCGGAATTCGTAGGTGTGGAAAGTCTTATTTGTTGAATAACATTTTCTATAACCATTTGCTGGAATCCGGTATTACTGATGACCATATTATTCGTTTTGCTTTTGACTCAGCAGATGACCTATATTTGATTGGTGAAAGTCTTATTCAGATTGAAAAGGAAAAACGTGGAGTTGATCCGGAAAAATTCATGGCATATATTCATTCTAAGGTTACTGCTGATGGTATGTACTATTTACTTTTAGATGAAGTACAATTGATGGATTGCTTTGAAGCTGTATTGAACGGTTACCTCCGTAATGATAATATGGATGTTTTTGTGACAGGGAGCAATGCAAAATTTTTGTCCAAAGATATTGTGACAGAGTTTGCCGGACGTGGAGACGAAATTCATATGTATCCATTGAGTTTTGCAGAATTTATGTCTGTATACAAAGGTGATAAGTATATGGGGTTGTCAGAATATATGCTTTATGGTGGTATTCCGCTTGTTGTACTTCGAGAAGATGCCGGAGACAAGGCGGCGACATTGCAGAATTTGTTCAGCGAAATATATATTCGAGATATTTTTAAACGTAACCGTATCAAGAATATTGGAGAACTGGAAGATTTGCTGAATATCCTTTCTTCTGCCATTGGTTCTCTTACCAATCCTGAAAAGTTAAAGAACACGTTTAAGACTGTAAAGAAGTCTAAAATAACTGCTAAGACTATAAAAAAATATCTGGATTGTTTTGAGGATTCTTTCTTGATCGAATCGGCACAGAGATATGACATCAAAGGAAAGGCATATATTGAAACCCCAAAGAAATATTATTTTTCTGATCTCGGGCTCCGCAATGCCAGAATCAATTTTCGTCAGTTTGAACAGACTCATTCTATGGAGAATGTAATTTACAATGAATTGCGTATGCGTGGTTATAGTGTGGATGTTGGTGTTGTTACGATTACAGGGAAAGATGCGGATGGTAAGGTAAAACGAAAACAACTGGAAGTTGATTTTGTATGTAATCTTGGCTCTTCCAGATATTACATCCAGTCAGCATATTCATTGCCGGATGAAGCAAAACGTACTCAGGAGATTAGACCGTTCAGAAAGATTGATGATTCTTTTAAAAAGATTGTTATTACGAAAGATATTGTACAGCCCTATTATGACGATTATGGTATCTTGACTGTGAATATTTATGATTTTCTTCTTGATCCGCAGATTCTTGAAAAATAATCAGGTTCTATATAGCAGTTATGTACTTCGTCAAAGCGACAGCTTCCCCTTTACACTGCAAAGTGTCAAGAAAAAACACTTGATATGCAGGCTTTGAGAAATGGCGTATATACGTTGGTTTTAGAGTTTTTTTGTATCAGTTTGTTGCAAATATGTTGTAAATTAAATATTTTGAGTGTGAGAAAAGACTATCAGTGGTTACCGATAGTCTTTTTGAATGTTAAAAAATCTTCTTGTGATTTATTGGTTTCTTAATCTTGCATATTCGTTTTCTAACCACTTTTGATAATCAGCATTTGTTTTTATATCGTCAAGATACCAATTCTTTTTAGGTGTTTTAGGCTTTTTTCCTTGAATTATCGCCCAATAATAGTTGCTTTCTTCTCGGAATATTTCAGAAGCATGTTCATTATCTCCATAAGTATTGAGAAAATCTGTTATTTTTTTGTGAATATACCTTGGCACATTTTCTTTTCTTTTTTTCTGTCTGATAATTTCTTTGCAACTTGGACAATGTTTTTGATTTCCATGTGTAGTAGCAAACATGCATCCGCATTCGGGGCAGATCTTAAAAGAATGGCTTGTCTGGTGTGTCATAAAACGTAAAAAATCTTCACATACGAGCCATAAAAAGTTTGCAACATCGTATTCTTTTGCAACTATTGATGAAGTGACACCGTTTTCAATTTCTAAATAAGTACTTCCAACATATCGAAACATGGAAACAAATCTTTTTTCGAGATTTTCAGAGCTAATTTCATCAATCTCTTTTTTGCTAAAACATGAATACTCATCAGGAGAAATGTAATCTGCTTTACGTTGGATAATGAGCCAAACCTTAAAGACAAATTTTTGAAAATATCTATAATAATCAATTAGTATTTTCGGTTCAATAACATTGTTGCTTGATATATATTCTGCTGCGTTTCCAATTGGCTTGAAATCGTCACTTATAGCATCGCTTAACCAGTGGAAATTTCCATAAACAGATTCAGGGGTATCATTTTCCTCAAAAAAGAACCTGAAAATACAATTTCTATCAAAAGTGGGGCTTATGCTTTTTTCGTTTTTTGCACCCGTGAAAATACGTTTCCAGTAAGTAAGAAATGCTTCTTTGCTATTCAATACATTTAGTTGATTAAAGTAATCACAAAAGAAAAAACCAAATGGATAAGTTATAAAGGAGTTATCTGAAGCAAGTTGGATAAACCAACATTTATTTTCTGAATCTTCATATACAGTATCGTGATTTAGTTTTAAATTTTCTTGCTGTTTCAAATATTGGAAAATACAATTCCAACTTTCAAGTTTATTCTTAGAAATTCGATCACATTCTTTTAGAATTTCGTCATGTGTCATAGTTAAACCTCCTATTCAGACGCAATATATTAAAAAAATAATGCGTATTGTGTGTATTTTACAATTATGCTACAACATGGTACTGTATGGTTAAAGACGCAATAAAAAAAATATATTTAGCGTCTGAATTATAAATAAAGTATAGTCCGAACAATGCAAAACGTCAAGGAAAAAGGAGGCATATAACAATGAATAAAGCGGGATATACCAATAAAATTGAAAAATTAGCAACAGTGCCACAAGCAGTAGAAAGGTATAAGTTAGGAAGAACTAAGTTGATGCAGATTGCAGAAGCTAATGGGGCAGTGCGTCGGATTGGACGGGCGGTAAGGATAGATATACCTGAAATGGATAGAGTCATTGATTTGTATTAGAGGTAGTAAGAATGAAACAAGATTTTACACTTGCTAAAGAGGAATTAAATAGTGTTGGTATCGTTAAAATATCACAAGATTTTTATTTAAAGCCAGAAAAAAGAGGACGTTGTTATTTTGTTAGATCGCCGGCAACACACGATAAAACAGCGAGCCTTGCGCTTTATCCTAATACTAATAGGTTTTGTGATTTTGCTAATGGTAATTTATCGGGTGACAGTATTTCTTTTGTGGCTTATGTGCGAGGATGTAATAATTGGCATGCATTGAAAGCGTTGCAAACTTATTATGGTTTGATGGACGCAAAGGAACAGGATAGAGAAGAAATGAGGAGGCGTATAGAGTTACAGAAGCATGAGGAACGCCGTAGGAAAGAACGCAAACAAGCTTTTTATATGGCATTATTGGGCGAAATAGAGCGTCTGAGGTGTTTGGCGGTAATTTATTCAACTGCAATAGAAAAAACGGTATTTGAGCCATTTAGCGAATCATTTGTATACTGCGTGGGAGAACTTCAGAAAGTGAATTATAAGCTTGATATATTGACTGCTGCCGACATGAGCACTTACAGGAGGATGAAATATAGTGATGTGCTTGTTTCAGACCGTCCGCAATGGCTTTTAGATGTTTTGATGATACTTTCAGAGTGTGGAGCATTTCAAGCCACAGAAGATGAAATAAGTGAGATTAAGGCGCAAAGAGATTTTGAATTGACAAGGGAAGTGGGAGAACAAAGGAGGTGCAAAATTGACTGGTGATGATAAATATAGAACATATGCTAAAAGATATACATGCTGAAAAGTTTGAAACAACAGATAAGGGGTTCGGGCGGCTGTACGCTACGGTATTCAAAGATAAACACAGATATAACCCAAGTAGAAAAGATTTTATGATGTATGATGGAAAACGCTGGGTTGATGATGTTGAGGGGCTAGCTGCAAAGGCATCCGCGAAAGATTTGTCTGACGCATTAATTAAATATGCAGTTACCGTTGATAATGACGGGAAATATTTAAAAGAAGTTGCTCCATTGTGTAATATCAGAAATAGAAATAATATGTTACAAGATAGCAAGGATATATATTATTTTACAAATGAGGAATTAGACCGAAACGATTATTTGCTTAACTTGCAAAACGGAACGCTTGACTTATCAGAAAATGATCCTAAGTTTTTAGAACACAATCCGGATATGCTGCTTTCTAAAATATGTAATGTTGAATATGATCCTGCTGCTGATTGTAGTGAATGGAAAAATTTTCTATTGGAAATCATGCAAGGAGACACAGAGAAAATAACGTATCTTCAAAAAATAGCAGGGTTGTCATTAACGGGGAATACAGAACAAGAAACGTGCTTTATTCTTTATGGAAGTACAACAAGAAATGGAAAAAGTACGCTTTGTGAAACGCTTTTGTATCTGCTAGGCGATTATGGGCTGACTATGAAACCGGAAACATTGGCAATCAAGCAAAATTTAGATAGTAGGCAGGCATCGGGAGATATTGCACGATTGGCTGGGTGTAGGTTTTGTAATGCGTCTGAACCGCCTAAAAGAATGTTATTCGATACAGCACTACTAAAATCGTTATTGGGGCGTGATTCAATTACTGCAAGGCATTTACATCAACGAGAATTTAGTTTTATTCCAAAATTCAAACTTGTAATAAATACGAATTTTCTTCCGACAATTGTAGACGATACGGTTTTTAGTTCCGGTAGAATAAACGTTATTAGTTTTGATCGGCATTTTGAACCACACGAACAAGACAAGCATTTGAAAGAAAAATTACGTAGTAGTAGTGAACTATCCGGAATTTTAAACTGGTGTATAGAGGGGTTACGCCTGTATAGAAAACAAGGACTTGAACCGCCAGATAAAGTAAAAGAGGCTACGAGCACATACAGGGCAGATAGTGATAAAGTAGGAAGTTTCATTAATGAATGTTTGACTAAAACAGGAAGAAATAGCAAGGCAAAAGATGTTTATGATGCTTATAGTACATGGTGTGATGATAACGGTTATGGGTGTGAAAATAAGGGAAATTTCTTTTCTGAATTAAAAAATAAAGGTTTGTTTGCAACAAGTGGAACGGTGGACGGTAAGACCGTTAAAAACATTGTAAAAGCCTATACGATAGAAACAGATTTTGAAGAAATTACAAGCTCAAATAAAACGCCATTTGATTAACAAAAAAATAGAAAATGTGCAATTTGTGCAAATAAAATGTAAATTTCCTATAAGGCTAACACAGAAAAGTTACATAAGAAATGCACATTTTGCACAAATCCAGTAAAATCAAGGGTTTCAAGCACTTTAATATACTAAAGCTAATAGATTGTTTGCTTTACTTGGCATGGTTTTTGTAACGGTTTTTAAGAAAGTAGGTACGTTATGAATTATTTTGAATTATATCGGGAAATTTGGAATTTTCACAAGAAATTTTCAGAAGTAAAGAACACAGATGAATACTGGCAAGCTGTGATTGATGAATCAAATGAGATCTCAAAGAAGTACAATAAACACAAATTTGCAAATGATCTATTGCTTGCGGTTATGTCAGAACTTGAGCGTAGCTATAAGGAGATGGGAGAAAATGCAGACACAAGAGTATAATGACTTAATATGTCTTTGTGGCAGATGTCACATTCTGATACACGCTTATTACAACCGCAAGAGAGCGTGAAAGACTAAGCGCAACGAATAACGTTAACATCATAAAAAGAATGTCTAAAATAGGAAGAAAAGAGGTAAATATGGCAAAAAATAATTATCCGCAAGCCGGACTTGATGAAATTGAACCGGCAGCAGTTCAACAGATCGTTTCATCATTGAAAGAGTTACATGACAAAGGAAGACCTAAAACAGATGAAGAAGTTGAGGAACGTATTAATGAATATTTTTCATTTTGTGAGCGTTCCAGTATTCGACCCGGCATAGAAAGCCTATGCTTAAGTTTACATATCAGCAGAACAACGCTTTTTAAATGGAATAAAGGCATTGATTGCAGTGCATACAGGCAGGAATTGACACAATCTGCAAAGGCTTTTATCAGCGCATATATTGAGCAAATATTGATGACTGGCAAGATTAGCCCGCCTTCTGGAATTTTTTTAATGAAGAATTGGCTATCATATAAAGATACGATCAGTATAGAGGAAAGCATACCAGAGCAAACAATCGAACGAACTTTGACTGCTGCCGAGTTGCCAAAACTTGGAGACTTGAAAAAACTAGATTAATACGGTTTTATGTAACGAATATTATTAAGAAAGAGGTAAAAAATTATGAGATACAAAACATATGTGAAAAAAATTAACGATACATTGACGAAATACAAAACAGACATTGATACTTTAGATAGTATGTATTTGGCAGATAAGGAAAAATTAAAAGCAACAGCTAACGAAATGAAAGAGAAATGGACAGATAGTTATATAGAGCAGTACTGCCGAGACAACAACCCAGATATAAACTATAAGGCTCGTTTACAAGGTACTAGGGCAGCAGTTGAGCCTATTGTATTACATTATCTTGAAATGTTGGAAAAACAGCTTGATAAGTATTTCAATGCACCGATTAATCCAGATTTTGCAAATAAGATTATGACCATTAAATTAAGTGGCTTGCAACTCACTAATCTCGAATTTAAGATTTTACAGGACAATGCAACTAGCTACATGGAACGCCGGCTACTTAATCAATTAGCAGAGAGTAGGACAAAAACAGAGAGAAAAGCAGTAATCAATAAAGAATCTGGTGAAGCCGAGTACAAAACGGAACAAGCATCGGATCCATACATCAATCTGGAATTACCTAGTATAGAAGATACATACAATGCAATGAAAAGCTATATGACTTCTGCAAAGTCTCTCTTATATCAATATGCCGGAACAAGCGGAAAAATGGCGCACTTATTGGATGTAAAAACGCCGGACTATATTTCTGTTGCTATGGATAGCTATATTAGAAATAACGCTGCTGATAAGTTCTTATGTGTAATGGGCAAGGCTAATGCGATTCTACCGGAAAGCAAGGTTAAACGAGTATTAACAGAGAATGATAAAAAACTTATTGATACAATGATAGATCCTAGGTATCCATCACTGGCAAAGGATAAAGTGAAAGCACTTGCTGAAGCTGATTCTAGTATTGAGAGTTTATTGTTACTTGATGAGCGTTACAGTAAATATCTTGAAGAATAACAATATATAATTACTGGTGGGGGATTGAGTGTTGCTAGATTATCTGGGTAAAGGGGTTAGTAGTATAATAAGGAATTAAATTAAATGATATATATGTAGGATGGATAGCGTATGGACAAAGAAACGATTATAAATAATTTGCTTGTGAATTACGGTAAGTATGGCGTGACAAAACAGGAATTGGAAACAGCTATAAATGATGGCATACATAACTATGATTTGTCATTAGAAGCTATTTACAGTGGTTTGAGAATGAGCCTTGCTACTGTATTTGGAGAACAAGAATATTTTACCGTAGAGGATGTGATGGCAATAACAGGAGAAAGCCGAGAAGAAGTCTTGCAGAGGATAGAGCAATGCAGACAAGAATTAATAAAGGCAGGAGAGAGTCCGGATGAGTATTTTAGAAGTATAAGACCAAAAGAAAGAGCAGTTTATTTTTTTCCACAGGGGGTAAAATGAATAAATTACAACAAATATTACAACATTGCATTTATGTTTAGATAAGGAATAGCGTATTTATAAAGTTTTTTCGGTGAAGAATGTCAAGTTAAATCTCTTGATTGAGTGGGAAAGATACTGCCGGGGGGTCTATATGAAAAATGTCATATACGCTTACTTAGTAGCTTTTTCAGGCGCGAAAATTAAAAAAGGCAGTCTGAAAAATCTCGAAAGAAAATAAAAAGGGATTTGGGTGAGCCAGAAAGTAATATAGATTCACAGTGGAAGAAATAAAAAGATTGCCCCCAAATAATGTTAGCCTAGTTGAAACTAGAGAAGAAAAGAAATAGGAAAACAGAATAAATAATTGTAAGACTGGGTGAACTATGATATATTATGCCTACGGAAAGTCATAGAGCCAAAGGCGGCAATCCCTCTTGTTTTCATTCGGAGGGTATAACAGCCCTCCAGACGAAAGAAAGGGGGGCGATAACAATGATTACATATCAGGATCTATTTATGTTCTGTACGTTCGTTGTTGCCCTTATTAGTCTGCTTTATCAGATTTTTAGGGGAAGAAAATAGCCGCCACTATTCGCAGTAGTGACGGCTGTTAACATATAACAGTTTACATTATTTGAGGGTAGCCGCTTCTATGGCTTTCCCTTTTTCTATCTTAAATATAGCATATCTGGCAGCAGAACGCAAGCAGGTAATCCGTTACAGTAAAGGTGTGTTAAGGCTATACATCTATTGTAACGGTATTTCATTTAAAAGTGTCACGTTCCATAGTTTCATCAATCGCACGAATAACAAAGGCGTTCATGCTTTCACCCATTGCGGCGGCGTGTTCCTGTATTTTTGACTTATCGCCTTTTGGCACTCTTATTCGAACATCTTCCACAGATTCTTTCAAATATTTTTTTGCGGCTTTTGCTTGTGCTTCTGTGTATCGGCTTTTCTTCTCCGACATATAGACACCTTCTCTCTTAAATAGTTAAATGGGCGGTTGAATAAAAGTTATTCTTCTCCACCTTACAATTGTATTATATCAAAAGTAAATATATGTATCCATAGACAAAATAAACAAAAACAGAACATCTATGAGTCCATATATTTAGTGAGTATGTCAATAGAAAAATCTATGTGCCCATAGTATAATTAGTATATAAGATAAAGCAAGGGAATAAGCGAAGGTGGATGGGAGTAGGGAACCCGAAAGCAAGAGTACCACATAACACCGGGAAACAGGATAAGGGGATAATGAGATGGTCAAGAAACCTTAGATACTTTAAAGCCTGCCGGGGCTTATTCCAAAGAAAGGAGACAAATACCATGACAGAACGAATGATCGAAAACAGAGCAAAGAAATTACAGGAGATTGGGAGTCAGATAAGCACATTACAGGCACAGGCTGAAAGTATTAAATCGGAACTAAAAGCTGACCTTGAAGACAAGGGGGTTGATGAACTAAAAACAAAGAATTTTATCATTAGATGGAAAGAAATTATTAGTAACCGGTTAGACGGTAAAGCATTAAAGGCGGCATTGCCCGAGATTTACAGTCAGTATTGTAGAGAAAGCGTAAGTCGTAGATTTACAATAGTATAAAGAAAATGCCCTTACAAAAGCCGCAATCTCTTGTAGGGGCAAGTACCCCGATACCTGTTAAATAGGGGGTATGTAGGTATTGTAGTGTACCTGCTACCCTTTTGTAAAGAAAGGATTTGAAATTAATGAATACTACAAAACAAAAACTTATTAATCTTGTATCAGTAATAGAAGAAACGAAAATTATTGATTATATTTATACCTTTATTGGCTTGAAAGTTTACGGAAAAATAAAATTGCCGGACGATATAACAGAGGACTTGCGACAGCTGTGGGAAAATTCTATGTTGTCGAGTGATGACAAACAGGAAGAAAAAGAGCCAATACTAGAAGAAAAGCAGATTGCTGCTTACCGTATATCTATTATGCGTAAATTGTACGATGTTGAAAGTACGGATATTCTTAACTATATAAGTATTATCATAGATGATATTTACAAGGAATGGGAACAGATGAAAGGAGAAAAGGTATGATAAAAGGATATTTAAGCAAGGATAAGGCAGAGGAAATTTTTAAGGATAATTCGTTGTATCTCAGTCATGGGAACGTGGTTCCATGTTATCGCATAACTGAATTGTTTGGAGAATGGGCAAATAGATTTATGAAATATGGGTTAAAAAATGGGGATGATTGTAACGCATGGGGAGATTGTAGCAGTGAAAGACCTGTGATTCATTTTCTATATAAATCGGGCTTCATGAAAGTAGTTGCAGAGAGTAATTATATACTTATGATGGAAGAAATCAAAGAAAAGGGAATAAGCGGAGAGTTGAATGATTAGAAAGTGAGAGGTGTTCTATGGCAATAGTCAGAAAAGATAATAAAGGCAGAAAGTTAGAAACTGGCGAGCGTTATGATTCAAAGAATAATCGATATGTGTTTCAGAAGATGATTGACGGGGACAGGATCGCTGTCACAGCACCAACATTAAATGAGTTAAGGAAGAAGAAAAATGAATTGCTTTGCAGGATTGACAAGGGAGGAAAGATAAATTCCAACAGGAGCAAAATGACACTAAATGCTTACTTTGATTACTGGATGGACACTTTCGCAAAGAGTGGAAGAAAAGCAACCACTTGCACGAATTATAAGTCGTATTATTGTACATATGTCAAAGAAACAATAGGGAAAAAGATAATTACTAAAATTACAAAAGCGGATTGTCAAAAAATAATAAATGAAATGATAGAGAGTGGGAAGAAACATAGCACCATGGCAAATCTAAAAAGCTGTCTCAATATTGTTTTTGAATGTGCGATTGATGATGATGTGATCGTGAAGAATCCGGCTAAAAATTTGCAGATACCGCAGACAGAGAGCAAAAAACGGACAACCATAGAAGAAAAGCATATAAAGATATTTATGAATTATGTGAGGAATAGCGAACAATACTCATACAGTTATTCAGCTTTTGTGATTCTGTTTAACCTTGGTGTTAGAGTGGGGGAAATGGCGGCTTTGACGTGGTCTGATGTGGATTTTAAGAATGGAATAATCAGTATTAATAAAACAGTGAACCGATACAGAAAAGCGGATTATGGCTTTACTATGGGCGTTGCATCGACAAAAAGCAAAACATCTGACAGAAATATTCCGATGAATAGTGTTGTTAGAAGTACATTGTTGAAATTGAAAATGAAGAATACGCCTTCTTTGGCAAAATTACCATATGTGGACGATTCGGGACATATCAGAGGAGAGATAGATGGATTTATATTCACTAATACAGTTGGTAACGTATGGAATGAGCCTAGTTTTTTAAATCTCATTAACAGAATTACAGAAAAGTATAATAAAGAAGCCAAAGAAAGAGGTTTGGAGCAGATAGGAGAATTTTGTCCGCATATGGCGAGACATACTTATACAAGTCTTGCATATTCAGCGGGAGCGGATGTTAAAATCGTAAGCCAGATTCTAGGTCATGCATCTACCGCGATCACGATGGACACATATACTCATTTAACAAATGAAAAGAGGAGGCAGCAGGAGAAAGTAGCGCAGACGATTAAAATATCATAAATAGAAGTTAGAAACCGTCACATAAAAAATAGAGTGTGGCGGTTTTTGATTTGTTGCAATTTTTGTTGTAAAATCGGTGCAATAACACAAAAGAAGATGGTAACAGACGATAGAAACAAAATAAGATAAAAATTGAATTTATGGGAAGATAACACAAGATAAAATAACACGAACGAAAGTTCGTCAAGAAAAAACACTTGACAACTCTCGGCTGTTCTAGTAATATAACAGAGGTGATGAAAGTGAATGAGATTTTAGAACAGGCACTGCTGTATGATTTCTACGGCGAGCTGCTGACCAGCCACCAGAAAGAGATTTATGAGCAGTTTGTGTTGGAAGATCTGTCCCTAAGCGAGATCGCGCAGGATGCAGGGATCAGCAGACAGGGCGTTCATGATCTGGTGAAGCGATGCCAGAAGATACTGGAAGGGTATGAAGAAAAGCTCCATCTTGTAAGACGTTTTCTTTCGATCAAAGAAAATGTCCATGAGATCGAAGCGCTACTGGATCAGTATGAAAAGACAAAGCAGAATACCGAAGAGATGATAGCGCAGATCAGGAAAATCTCCGGTCTGATAATAGAGGAGTTATAGAATGGCATTTGACAGCTTAACAGAAAAACTGCAGAATGTATTTAAAAATCTTCGCAGTAAAGGACGGCTCACAGAAGAAGATGTAAAGACAGCACTGAAAGAAGTTAAGATGGCGCTTTTGGAAGCGGATGTCAATTTCAAGGTTGTAAAGAACTTTATTAAAAATGTTCAGGAACGGGCAGTCGGACAAGATGTGATGAACGGTCTGAATCCGGGACAGATGGTGATCAAGATCGTAAATGAAGAACTGGTAGCTCTGATGGGATCTGAGACGACAGAGATTACACTCCAGCCGGGAAGCGCGACGACGGTGATCATGATGGCAGGTCTGCAGGGAGCCGGTAAGACGACCACAACAGCGAAGCTGGCAGGAAAGTTCAAGCTGAAAGGCAAGAAACCGCTTCTCGTTGCCTGCGACGTATATCGTCCGGCAGCGATCAAACAGCTGCAGATCAACGGTGAAAAACAGGGAGTGGAAGTTTTCTCCATGGGAGATAAGGCAAAGCCGGCGGATATTGCGAAAGCAGCGATGGAACATGCGGCGAAGAATCACAATAATCTCGTGATTCTCGATACAGCCGGGCGTCTGCATATCGATGAAGATATGATGGCGGAGCTTCAGGAGATCAAAGAAGCGGTAAATGTCCATCAGACGATCCTCGTTGTGGATGCGATGACCGGTCAGGATGCCGTGAATGTAGCTTCCAGCTTCAATGAAAAAATCGGCATTGACGGCGTGATCGTGACCAAGTTAGACGGTGATACGCGAGGCGGTGCGGCGCTTTCGATCAAGGCGGTGACCGGATGTCCGATACTTTATGTCGGCATGGGAGAGAAACTTTCGGATTTGGAGCAGTTTTATCCGGACCGAATGGCGTCTCGTATATTGGGAATGGGAGACGTGCTGACGTTGATCGAGAAAGCCGGAGCGGAACTGGATGAAGAAAAAGCCAGACAGATGACGCAGAAGCTGAAAAAAGCACAGTTTGACTTTGAAGATTATCTGGAGAGTATGAGCCAGATGAAAAAGATGGGCGGACTTTCCAGTATTATGGGAATGATGCCGGGGATCGGCGGCAAAAAGATGCCGGATCTGGATTCGGAAGAAAATGAAAAGAAGATGGCGCAGATGGAGGCGATGATCTACTCTATGACTCCGGAGGAGCGGCGCAATCCGGATCTTTTGAATCCCTCAAGAAAACACCGGATCGCAAAAGGCGCGGGCGTTGACATTGCAGAAGTCAACCGGATGGTGAAACAGTTCAATGAGATGCGGAAGATGATGAAGAAGCTTCCGGGACTCATGGGCGGAAAAGGTGGTAAAAAAGGCAGATTTAAACTTCCTTTTTAACACATAGATAACAAAGAATACAATATTTTTAAGAAAGAAGAGGTAAAGAACATGGCAGTAAAAATCAGATTAAAAAGAATGGGACAGAAGAAAGCTCCTTTTTATAGAATCGTTGTAGCAGATTCCAGATCCCCAAGAGACGGAAAGTTCATCGAAGAGATCGGAACATATGATCCGAACCAGGATCCGAGCGTATTCAAAGTAGACGAAGAAGCAGCAAAGAAATGGCTCAACAATGGAGCACAGCCGACAGAGGTTGTAGGAAAGATCTTCAAGGCAGCAGGAATCGAAAAATAATCGTTTCGCGGAGGTGCGCGTAAATGAAAGAATTGGTAGAAGTAATTACAAAAGCATTGGTTGACGATCCGGACGGTGTTGCAGTGACGGAACGCCAGGACGGCAGAACGACTGTGATCGAAGTACGCGTTGCGGACGGAGACATGGGAAAAGTGATCGGCAAGCAGGGACGAATTGCAAAAGCGATCCGTTCCGTTGTCAAAGCTGCTGCGGCAAAAGAAGATAAAAGAGTCGTTGTTGACATTATGCAGTAATAACAGAATAGAAAAAGGGCAGCTATCCCGGTGCGGAGTAACTGTCCTTTTCTTTTTCAGAGAAGACAGGAGATAAAGATGGAGCAGTTGTCTCCTATACACATCTGACGCTGCC
>ERZ1036455.260-NODE-260-length-18177-cov-4.634698_pt1 | contig 18177 bp, 12 predicted proteins | sample MGYA00514228_ERZ1036455 | MGnify/ENA primary metagenome ERZ1036455 (study PRJEB33795, sample SAMN09464920) | human gut metagenome | host: Homo sapiens | place: USA: Stanford, California | collected 2016-07 | study: EMG produced TPA metagenomics assembly of the... | reverse complement strand
TTGAAATGCAGACAATGGCTTCCATGCGTTCAACCATGGCGCCGATTATTGAACGCATCGCCTCGCGAAATCCGATGTGGGCAGTTCCGGGAGGCGGCAGCGGTCCAGATAACTATGCGCGTTCGCTTCACGAGGGGTGGAATTCACTGGAAGCGCCCCTACCGGAGTCTCTCGAGGCCTATGCGGATGACCCCGCTGTCCAGGGATGGGATTATGCGCTGGAGTGGAAACGCCCCGGCTCCTACCCCGTTTACGCAGCCTGGCTCGAGGCAATCCTTGAAGGCCACGACAGCGTTGCAACTTCGGTGAAGTTGGATATTCCCGTGCTTTCGATGATGTCAACGTCTAGTTTCTTCAGCGAAGAATTCACGCCAGAAACTTTTTCAAGTGATGTCGTCTTAGATCGCGAGGTGATCTTGGAGCGTTCGTCACGCTTAGGGCCGCTGGTTACCATCGCCAGCTTCCCAGGCAAGCACGACCTGTTGCTCTCTGACCCTCAGGTGCGCGCGCAGGTCTACGAAACAATGAATCGCTGGATTACGGCCTTTATCTAATCGCGTGAGTACTCGCGAATGATTTCGCGGTTGACCTCTGCCAGGGATTCACCCAAGGTCGGGCCTTCTTCCCCACCCAGGTGCCACAGCGTCCAACCGTTACCGGAAACACCAAAGTAGGAAAGCGCGTCCTGCGGGTTATCCCAGCTTTCGTCACCCGAGCGGAACAGGCCATCGGCCGTAAATTCACACTCTGCCTGAGGTACGTCAACGATAATTGCGGGAACGTCCTCGGCAATAATCTGCCCAAGAACACGAAGGGCAGCCGCATCACGCGAGAGGACAGGAATTCCGGCCTCACGCGCAGCGAGGACCTCTTCGCTTTCCTCTTCTTCTAATTCGCCATTACCGTCTTCCATCTCGACTGGGGCGGCATGATGATGGGCATCGTTTCCTTCGAAGGCGTGTTCGCTTTCCGTTTCAGAAACTTCCGATTCTGACATCTCAGCGTCGGCGGCCTGTTGAACGAACTCTTCATCCTCGGGAAGATAGTCGTCCTCTTCGGGAAGCAAGGCCTCGGCCTCGGTAACCGGTTCGGGGGAAACAAAGTCAACGCCCACGGAGGACTCAATGGTCACGGGAGCGGCCACCTCGCGAAATGACGAGGCGATCGCGGGAACGTCGTCAGAGCGCCCGGCCAGCAGATGAGGGGCATGCGCGTAGGTACGCGGACCCACAGCGTGAACTTCGAGGAAAGAACGCCCATTGCTCATCTCGCGCAGGCTCATTTCATGAACCTCAACGCCGGAGGCAGCCAGAACTTCAAGCGCCGGACGAACTGCGGGATCGATGCGGCCAACAACCATGACTAGACGCGGCCCCGCACCGGGCGAGGGCGGCATTGAATCGCGGAATTGAATCCACCCGGACTTGAAAGCTGCGACGCCTCCGGGATATTCACGAGCCAGGTCCGACCACGACAGCGCGGCAGTTCCAGCAAGGCGCGAAAGGGACTGAATCAGCGTATCTGAGTCAAGGAAATCAAGAATCTCGACCGAAACAACTTGACCCGAAGGATCAAGAGCGGTCAGCCGAGGAGCCTCATCCTCTGCGGAGCCATCAACAAAGGCCGAACCTTCAAAGGGGGAAATATCTCGCCAAGTGATGGGGAAAAGTGGGCGCGAAACGATCTCGAGCACCTGATTACATACGGCATCAACGATTTCGGGGGTCAAACCGTCGGATACTGAGCGGCCGAATTGGGCAGGGATCAAACGCCCCTCGTCGAATTCAAAGAGAGCCATGAAGCTTCCAACCCCTCGCGCTGATGCTAGATGTGTTGATGAATGGTAAATGCGATCTGGTCTTATTGTTCCACAATCACGCCGAGGCGTGGACGAAGACGGGCCGGAGAAGTTGAGAGTGATGACGGGGAAGCACAGGCTTGCGGACACAGAAAAGGCGGGTCCGCATCGTCTAGGTTCGGTACCGAAGTACCTGGGACGATGCGGACCCGCCTCAGTCAGTTCAGCCTCGAGAGGCCAACTGGTTTGGATTTAGCGGAGAGTATCCGTGAGAGGATCACTCAGCCTCAGCGCTCAGAGCCTTCTTGCGACGGTTCGTGAACACCAGTGCGTAGGCGCAAGCAGCACCAACAACTGCCACGCAGAGCGTGATCAGGAAGATGATGCGGTAGCCATCGTAGGGGTTGGCCTCGTGGGCGGTGATGATTCCAGCGGTGGTCGGGTTGCCCCAAAGGATGGAAGCGTAGACCAGGAAGGAACCGACCGACATTGCGGAGCCGTTGATTTCCTCGGGCAGGTGCAGCTCAGCGATAGGAGCAAGCAGCACGGACTTACCAAGGAAGACACCGAATGCCATGACGACCAGCAGGATCATTGCAGGCCACATCATCGAGTCAGATGCGGGCAGCAGGTAGACCAGGCCAACGCCGATGGCGATAACGGTCAGAGCGACTGCGACCATGGTGGTCGAGGACTTGAAGACGTAGTCAGCGAGCATACCTGCGACCAAGCCGGCGATGATGCCAACGAAACCGGTGGAGAAGATACCGAATGCACCAGAGGCAGCGTCAGATGCGTGGAAGACCAGCTTCAGGTAAGGAGCCGAGGAGTAGATCAGGTTGACGTAGCACCAGTACACACACATGCCGGCGATACCTGCGAACCAAACACCGGGCTGTGCCAGAACCTTGAGCAGACCCATGAGAGCTGCGGTGTTCTTGGAGTGGCCTTCGGACTCGGCAACAGCGTTGGCGGGAACGAAGCGCAGGATGGCGATGATGTTCGGGACCAGCAGCAGCGAGTAAGCAAGACCGAAGCCGATCATGATGCCGTTTGCGTGGGTCGGGAAAATGGCCATGCAGCCGATGATGATGAGGTTCATGCAGAACTCAACGCCACGGCGGATCGACTCGAGGAGGCCCATTGCAAGGCCACGACCCTTGGAGTCAGAGTCAGATGCCATGAAGGAAACGCCGTTGACGACGGCGGGCCATCCGATGGCGTCCCAAATTGCCCACGTAATTGCAATGCCAACAAGCATCTTGATGTTCAGGTGGTAGCCCAAGACCGGGGAGAGCCACAGGAACAGGAAGGTCAGCAGTCGCCAAGAGGCGAAGGCGATCAGAATGTTACGGATGGGGAAACGGTTGTTCACCCAGCCGGCGGGCACGTACATGAACATGGCGATGCCGAGCCAGCCCATGATGGTGCCGAAGTCGGCGACCGTGATGCCAAGAGCATTGGTCACGGGGATCAGCAGAGATCCCTTGAACGCCTCGAAGGAGACGTAGACCAGCTGGCCGGTCAACACGACAGTGAGGAAGCCGCCTAGGCGTCCCTTCTGCATGAACTTAGGGAGGCGCGACTTTGTGCCTACTGAGGTTTCAGACATGTTGTTGAATTTACCTTTCGAGATTCACTCACTGAAGATGGGCAAAAGAGTCCGCAACATCGGTGAAGACACCGGTTGCGCCCCAATTGAAGAGCTCATGTGCTCGGTCAATCGAGTTTACGGTCCACACGTTGACACCGAAGCCTGCCTCACGGAAGGCCTCAACCTTGGACTTGGTCAGACCGCGGTCCTCGGGGTGAATGTATGACGCGCCAACCAGCTCGAGCATGGACTTCCAGTCGTCGTAGAGAGCACAAGTCTCGTACAGGCAGCCCACTTCGTACTGAGGTGCGCGTTCCTTAATCTTCGCCAGCAACACGTGATTAAAGGAGGAGAAGAAAACCTCTCGTTCGGGGTCGAGTCCAGTCAGCGCATCAAGAATCGAATCAATGAGACGCATGGACATGGCGCCACCGGCCTCATTCGACTTGATCTCAATGTTGGCATTCAGGCCACGACGGTTGAGGAGCTCGATCAGCTGCTCAAGGGTAGGCAGGGGCTGTCCGGCGAATTCCGGAGAGAACCATGAACCAGCATCAATCGATGCCAGATCTGCCTTCTCGAGGCCGTAGTACGACCCGCTGCGATTGGTCGTACGATCAAGCGACGTGTCGTGGATGACGATTGGAGTACCGTCACCAAGGATGTCGACGTCAGTCTCAATCCAGGTGAGACCAGCATCTGCAGTCTTTTCAAAAGCTGCAAGACTGTTCTCGGGTGCGACACGGTTCAAACCGCGGTGTGCAAAAATGCGACGTTCCATAGAAGTTCACTGACTTCCTTGTCGAGGATGGACAAAACCTAAAGATCAGGGACTAATAGTCTCCGATCTCCGCTGTTAATTATGTGACTGGTATGTTCGAGTTTCATGCTTATAAATGTGTTCCAGCACACAGATTTGCATATTTGCTAAACGCGAACATCAATAACTAAACGATGTTTAAGCAGGTCAGAAGGTATTGTATAGAAATTGCGCAGCATCTATCCAGCTTTGTGCACTTATGTGCAGTGGCGTATGCACCTATGTGCGGATGCATAGTTGTAGTATTCGCCCACTATAGAGAAGCAGACAACTCGTCAGGTCCTATTTTTCAATTAAAAGTTTGGAACAGGTGCCGTGATAGCACCCTAAATCCAGCAGAACAAATACTGTTCAAGCACCAATTTCCGCGCTCATCAAGGTATCAGCTAGCACAAATTTCACATTGTTAGGATGAAGGCATGCCCTTGCTGTTCATACTGCTCATTTTCGCGATCATCATCGCCTTCCTCTTTTTCTACATGAGATTACTGCTGTGGATGCTCTTCTCCCCCGACTACGTTCTTGCCATAGGGTTTGCCGGCATTTTCACAATGGGCCACATGACATGGCTGACATCCTCAGAAACGGCCCACTTCATTTGGGCTGTTGTTGCAATGGTTATTGTCGGATTCTCCTATCACAAGCTCAATAACCTGCTGTACTCGGTCTCTCAACGCATCTATGCGATTGTCAGTTTCCCGATCGTGGTTGTTTCTAGCATGATCCTCATGCTGACTGTTGTTCTGATGTTCTTGGAAGAATTCGCACCCAATCTTGCGGATAATCCAACCATCAAACACGCTATTTATATTGTGCTTGCCCTGATCATTGCCGTTTATGCATGGCGCAAGCGACAAACAACTATGGCTCAGCTGCACTCCCCTACCAACATCGTGCTGACCAACGGCAATGTGATGGTGGTGGAGAGCAGCAGTCCCACACCCACGTCGCCCTATACGCCGCCCACGGCATCGTATACACCGCCAATCACTCCACCTACGCCGGCGCCCGGTGCTTTCCCGCCGCCACCCGGTAAGGGCGGGTTCAAGAATTACTGACGCTCAGGCGATCTCTTGGCTCCATAGGCTGTCATAAAAATTCGCCGCAAGTGCCCCGGAAACGCAAGGACTCTGAAACACAAGGTGCCCCGCCAGCTTCGGCTGGCGGGGCACCTGCGCTATATCAGCGCTAGACGGTCCTTGCAGACGCTCACGCAGTCATATCCGCGTGATCCTCAACAGCTGCACGTCCGGCCTCCAGGCGTGCGACAGGCACGCGGAAGGGCGAGCAGGACACGTAGTTGAGTCCGACCTTGTGGAAGAAGTGGATCGATGCGGGATCACCACCGTGCTCACCACAGACACCGAGCTTGATGTTCGGCTTGGTGGAACGTGCACGACGCACGCCCTCGGCCACAACTGTACCGACGCCGTGAACATCGATTGACTCGAAGGGCGATACACCAAAGATGCCACCCTCGATGTACTGCGGGAAGAACACGCCTTCAACGTCATCGCGCGAGAAGCCCCACACGGTCTGAGTCAGGTCGTTCGTACCGAAGCTGAAGAAGTCGGCTTCCTCAGCCAGGTCCTCGGCGGTCATGGCCGCACGCGGCAGCTCGATCATTGCGCCGATGGTGACGCCGGACAGGTCAACGCGCTTGTCAGCAGCAACTGCGGCGATAATGCCTTCGCCTTCCTCGCGGATCAGCTGAAGCTCACGCACGGAGCCAACCAGCGGAACCATGATTTCGGGGCGCGGATCCTTGCCACGGGCAACCAGCTCAGCGGCGGCCTCGCACAGTGCGCGCATCTGCAGGGCGAAGAGGCCAGGCAGGTAGATGCCCAGACGCACGCCACGCAGGCCCAGCATGGGGTTCTGCTCGTGGAAGCGACGCACGGTGACCAGCATTTCCTCGTCCGCGGGATCAACGGTGCCAGCAGCCTTGGCGAGTGCAACCTTGACCTCGAGCTCGGTGAGCTGGGGCAGGAATTCGTGCAGCGGCGGGTCGATCAAGCGCACGGTCATCGACTTACCGTCCATGACCTCGAGCATTGCCAGGAAGTCTTCCTTCTGCAGCTTCTCCAGGGCATCGAATGCTTCCTGACGCTCAGCGGAGCCTTCTTCAGACAGGATGACGCGCTCAACCAGCGGACGACGCGAGCCCAGGAACATGTGCTCGGTACGGCACAGGCCGATGCCCTGTGCACCAAATTCCAGTGCGCGCTGCGAGTCCTCGGGGGTGTCGGCGTTGGCGCGCACCTGCAGGCGACGAACCTCGTCGGCGTGGGTGAGGATGCGGTGGACGGCTTCGATCAGTTCGGAGGTACCGGGATCGCCAGCTGCTGCAGCCAAGCCAGCTTCGAGGCCGTGGCTCAGGTAGGTGGTCACCGGGGAGTCGGTCACGGGGACCTCACCCAGGAAGATCTCACCGGTCTGACCATCGATTGCGATGGTGTCTTCGCCGGTCAGGACGCGGCCTGCGACGGTGACGGTTCCGGCCTCGGCGTCGATCTCAAGAGCTTCAGCGCCACAGACACAGGTCTTACCCATGCCGCGCGCAACCACCGCGGCGTGCGAGGTCTTGCCACCGCGGGCGGTCAGAACGCCCTCGGCCGCGACCATACCGGGTAGATCGTCGGGGTTGGTTTCGCGGCGGACCAGCACGCACTTGACACCTGCTGCTGCCGAGGCCTCGGCCTGAGCGTTGTTGAAGACGATGCGGCCGACGGCTGCACCCGGGGAGGCGGCCATACCGCGAGCAATGAGTTCCTTGGATGCAGATGCATCGAACTGCGGGAACATCAGCTGGGTGAGCTGGTCACCGGTCACGCGGCCCAGGGCCTCGTCGCGGGTGATGAGCTTTTCGTCGACCAGCTGGACGGCAACGCGGAAGGCGGCGGCAGCGGTACGCTTGCCGACACGGGTCTGAAGCATCCACAGCTTGCCGCGCTCGATGGTGAATTCGATGTCGCACAGGTCACGGTAGTGGGTTTCGAGCTTGTGCATGATTCCGCGCAGCTCGTCGTAGACCGGCTTGTTGATGTTCTCAAGATCGGCCAGAGACAGGGTGTTGCGGATACCTGCAACGACGTCTTCGCCCTGTGCGTTCTCGAGGTAGTCGCCGTACACACCGGAGTGACCGGTGGAGGGGTCGCGGGTGAAGCACACGCCGGTGCCGGAGTTTTCACCCATGTTGCCAAAGACCATGGTGCAGATGTTGACTGCGGTGCCCAGGTCGTGGGGGATGCGCTCACGGCGACGGTAGATGCGGGCACGCTCAGTGTTCCAGGAACGGAAGACGGCCTCGATGGCCATATCCATCTGGGTGCGAGGATCCTGCGGGAATTCTTCACCGGTCTGCTCGTAGACGATGGTCTTAAAGATATCCACCAGGCCCTTGAGGTCCTCTGCGGTGAGTTCGGTATCGCCCTTGACTCCGCGTTCCTTCTTCAGGTTGTCCAAAGCGTCAGAGAAGAGATCGCCTTCGATATCCAGAACGGTCTTGCCGAACATCTGGACCAATCGACGGTAGGAGTCCCATGCGAAACGCTCGTTGCCACTGACAGCAGCAAGACCGTGGACGGATTCGTCGTTGAGGCCGATGTTGAGGACGGTTTCCATCATGCCGGGCATGGAGAACTTTGCACCCGAGCGGACCGAGACAAGCAGCGGATTCTTGGGATCGCCCAGCTTGCGACCCATTTCTTCTTCGACCTTGCGAAGTGCGACGGTCACTTCAGTATCAAGACTTTCAGGGGCCTTGCCGTCGTGCAGGTAGACGCGGCACGCTTCGGTGGTAATTGTGAATCCGGGAGGAACAGGCAGGCCGAGCTTCGTCATCTCTGCCAGGTTCGCACCCTTACCTCCGAGCAAGTCCTTCATTGACTTGTCGCCCTCGGAGAAGTCGTATACATACTTGACCATCTGGTCCCTCAACTTCCGTTGTTTCGGGGGGCCCGTCATCGGGACCCTGTGTATTGACATACTAACCAATGGAAAAGTACCGGCCAAATGATGCGGGCCACGCCGCGTAATTACGCGGGTGGCCCGTTCACCATATGGTCACTGTTTTATCGAACAATAAATTCGACCAGGACGTTTTCTCCCAGATCAATAACGTCGCCGTCACTCAGCGGCACGGTAACGCGCGGAGGAACTTCCTGAACATTGCCATTCGAGCTGCGCAACAGGGTTCCGTTTGCGCTTCCCAAATCCATAAGCATCCAAGAACCAAAACCGCTGGGAATGACGGCTGCGTGCGAGCGCGAGATCTCGTTTGCCGGACTGGGCACACGCATGACAGTTGCCGAGGGGCGTCCCGTCAGGACGCGAGCATTGGGGTCGCGCCCCAAAATCACGTCGTGAGTGAGTTCAACGGGAGCAGCGCCCGCGTAGACCAGGTAGCCGGCCTGCGCGTGCTGCGAGTCATCGCTCACGCGTCGCAGTACCGTTGCGCCACTATCGGAGTTATCGATTTCGAAAGCGGGAGCCAAGCCTGCAGCCGGAGTTTCCGCAGCCGGGGTCTCCCCATACGCCGGGGTTTCTTCGATTTCCGAGGCCGTAGCAACCTCTTCAGCTTCAAGCTGGCTTTCCTGCTCGACCGGCTCTTGCGAGACCTGTGCCTCTACCTCTGCGGGTTCATCGGCGGGAACTTCGATGGAAGCTTCTTCTTCAACGAAAGCAGTGGGCTCAGCGTTCTGCTCACCTGAGGGAGCGTCCAATTCGACGCTAGCCTGCGGCTCAACGCTGTCCTGCGGGGCATCTTGCGAAGCTGCCTGCTGCATTGCCGCAAAGGCCTCAGAGGTGATGGTTTCTTCCAAGGCCTCGGGGCTGGTGTAAACGGGAGCGGCGGTCGGCGTCACTGCTGCCTGAGCGGCGGCAACTTGAGCGCCTGCAGCATAAATATCGGAAGTTTCCTCGGATGCGCTTGCTTCCGCCTCTGGCTCAGGTGCCCACAAATACTTCGGCGCGGGCTCTTCAGTGGCCTGAGGCTCTGCGGCTTCCTCCTGGGGCTGGGGTTCTTCCTCAAGTACTCCCCACACAGTGTGCGAGGCCTCGGGCTCAGTTTCGATCGCGGATTCTTCAGCGGAGGGAGCATCCTCAGCATATTGTTCTTGAACCTGAGCGGGTTTGTCTTCTTCCACCAGCGCGGGGGTCGAAGGAAGTTCGGGCTCTACGGGGTAGCCAATACGGACCTGGGAAGCTTCGGCCTCAGAGGTCGCGAAGTGTGCCCACGGCTGAGCGTCGTCAAAGTCACTCAATGCGATATCCATGAGCGTCCACTCGCCGGGAACAAATTCCCACATCGACAGCGGGCCACCCCAGGTGAAGGGGGTGTCATAGCCGGGAGCAATGGCGCGAACATTCGCACTGCCGCCCAAGGAAAGAAGGGGAACGGGGCCGCGCAGGTCCATATGCGCGAAAGGCAAACCGCTGGCTGCAGCGGAATTGACCCAGGTTGTCAGATCTTCGTTGGCATCGGTGACGACGCGCTGTGCGGAGTCAGCAAGGTCAGCGGGGACCAAAGCAAAGCCGAGGGGGCCGGCGACGATGAACCCACCGTTACCGCGAACTGCATGGCGGCCCAATTGCAGCATTCGAAAACTCTTTTCTCTATCGGGCGCGGCGCGCCGTTGTGACCGGAAGGGGTCGCACTGGGATACGTGGACGCACGCTCGCGCGTATGTCCCCATCGTAGCGGCTTCCCACAACCGATTGTGCACGGATTACAAGGGCAGTTGCGTTATCACGCGTACCGCCCTCGATCGCTTGGTCAACCAGGGCGTTAGCAATTTCTTGCGCAGATACATCCTGGCTGGCGATATCGATGAGGTCTTGTTCTGAAAGTACGCCGTGAACACCATCCGAGCACAGGACGACGACATCACCCTCTCGCATTGGGGTCAGGACGTAGTCAGCCTGGGGAAGTTCCGGCATTGCTGCGCCGAGCGCGCGAGTGATGACATTCGAGGGGGGAAGAACCAGTTCGGCTCCGGTTCGTTTAGCGAATTCTTTAGCTTCTTGGACTGCGGAATGGTCGGTCGTCAACTGAAGAATGCTGCCGGCGGCGATGAGATAGGCACGAGAATCACCAATATTAAAGGTCAGCCACTGCGGACCATCTTGGTCAATGGTCAGGGTTCCGCACAGCGTGGTTCCCGGGGCAGCCGGGTCCCCCTTCTCCCCTAACGAGGCCACTGCCTCTGCGGCCGCGCGGATCGCGCCGACCAGTTCGGCCGGGTTCGGATCAATTGCATCCAAGGCCTCGGGACTGAGGGCGTTCGAGAGCACTTCAAGAGCGGTTGTCGAGGCCAGTTCCCCTTCTGCATTCCCGCCCATCCCGTCGGCAACTGCGAAGAGAGGGTCTTGGGCAAGCCAAGAGTCTTGGTTTGATGAGCGAACAGGACCGATGTCACTGGTCGCACCCCACTGGGTGCGGATCACAGTCCCACACAGAGGAAGATCCACAGCTCAACCACCTTTGACGTACGTTCTCTTTTACGCGAGAATAATCCCATATATTGAAGGGCTCGTGCACCTTTGAAAACGATCTTGTATTTTCAATATGTACGAGCAGGTAGTTTTTGTCTGTTTTTTGACGGGCAAGAGGCGGAAAGAGAGACAGCATGAGCGGAGAAGTTGGCGTTAAAAACGACGAATTTACTGCCGCACAATCAGCTCTAGACAGCTCGCGTGGCGAATTCGCGGGAAAGGCGACCTCTAAGGTCGCATCGCTGACAGCAGCCCAAACAGCAGGCAAGTGGGGCGTAGAGTCGGGCCCCGTCGCAGCTCGACAGCAATATACGACTGCCCTTCAAGAAATCCAGGACGCAATTACCTCTCTAAATGCAGAGGTCATTGCTTTCTTGAGTGCTGCCGATAAGACGCAAGCGCTGATGCGCAATGCCGAAGATACAAATATCAGCGCGGCTGAGACCTTGGCAGAGCAGGAGCTCGATGCGCGCGAGGCAGCCTTAGCTCAGGCCGAAAGGGAAAAGGTCGGTGCACAGAACCTCCAGAAGACAAGCCAGGCTGTACTACAGCAAAGCGCTAACTTTCTAGCGGGGCTGCCTAATGGTCTTGCTGACTCCTGGTTCACGAAGCCTGCGCCGCAGCAACTTGGTCCTGTGGCCGCTGACGACACTTCTTCCTCGACACCACAGCTCCCTCCAACATTCTTGGGCGGGCTTGGACAGGGTTCTGAGACATGGGATGACCTCGCCGCTTCGGCCACACGAGCACCAAGCAAACCCACTTCGGGACTTCCCAACTGGAACTCCCCTTACGGCTTTGGACGAAACTGATAGCGATATCGAATATCGAGCCGCTTCTCAGTAACACCTAGGATTGAAGAAAGACCTCTTATGGCAGCCTCACTCTCCACAGAGAACTATGATCGACTCACCAAAGTTGCTCGCCTTGACTATTCAGACCAGGATGCATCGCTTCTGAATGACCTGAAAGCTCAGCTGGATTCTCTAAAGACCGCATGTGCGACCTTCTCCGGAAACACCGGCGTTGAAGGTGCAACACATGCAGCAATGACATCAAAAGTCAGCGATTTCGAGGCCTCGATCGCTGACTTGGAAGGTCGAGTCGGGACCATGGAAACCGCCCATACTCAGGCTCGTCAAGCTATGCAAGAAGCTAAGTCTGTTCAAGGGACTCTCAGCACACAACTTCTGCATCCCGCAGACCAGGCTGCTGCGCAAGTGATATTCCAAGGGCAGCCAAATGAAGCTGCGCTTCAAAATGAGTACATCCAGAATATGATGGCTCAGCGCAATGCCCAAAGGGAAGCTAAGGCAAAAGCAGCCCTTGACGCCATGAATGGTGAAGTGAGCAGTGCTGCTGCAGGGTTCGCCGAGGTCCCCAGCAATGGGGATGGCGATTCGAATGGTGGTGGAGGCTCCTCTTCCGGCGCTACCGCTGCCGGCAGTCGTGGTGGCACTCAATATGCCGCCGGCGGCGGCGCTGGTGTCGGCTCTGCGGGTTCGGGAGCTCCAATCGCTGGACTTGAGGTCCTTCCTTCTGTTTCTCCTTCATCTTCCGTTCTAGCTGGTGTTGATGTCACGACTATGCCAGTTGGTGGCTACATGACCCCTGATGGCCCCGCTGGTGGCCATATTCCCGCTCCTGTTACCGATGCGGATGATCCCCGTTGGAAGCCTGATTACAACCCCTTCTCGACGTCATCACACTCCAAGGATTTGGCCATTGCCGGTGGCGCACTCACAACCGGTGGCACTTTGGCTGGTCTTGGCCGCATGGCAACTTCCGCGACCTCTATTGCAGGTTCAATGGGTGGCTTCGCATCACGTGCTGCTACTTCTCAATTTGGAACTGTGCCGGCCGGTGGTGCCCTCGCCCCCTCGACCAGCGCGCGTTTGTCCTCCTCGAACGCAATTTCTAGCGCGATGAATGACCTTGAGCGTGGTGCTTTGACTCCTCGTGGAACTGCTCAGGCTGGTAACTGGGGCAATGCGGCTCGTATGGCAAACCCGGGCACCCCGGCCTCGACAGCTGCTCGCGCAGGTGGATTCCCGCGCGGTATGGGAGCCCCCGGAGCTTATGGAAGCGGCGCGACCGCCGGAACTGGCGCAGGCACCTCATCAACGGCAAGTAATGCGTCGACCATGTCGGCACGTGCACGTGCGGCTGCTAGCATTCGCCCGGCAGGCGTTAGTGGCACTACGGCCACCGGAGCACCTGCGAACGGTGCAGCTACCGGGGCACGCGGCACCGCTTCGAGCGCAGCAAAGGGCTCAGCTTCTGTTAAGGCAGGAACAGGCTCACAGTCCGCTGCTGCTTCGGCTCGTTCGGCTTCAGCTTCTGCTGCTCGCGCAGGTGTGGGCGCACGCCCTGGTGTTATGGGAACAACTGCTGGCGCAGCATCGGGTTCCACCTCAACCGCTAAGGGCAGTGCTACCAAGGGAGCTTCAGCTAAGGCTGCATCGTCTGCCAAGGCTTCTTCAGCAGGAACTGGGGCGGCCCGTAGCACCTCCTCGAATGGCAACGTGTCAGGAGGCGCTTCCTCCGCAGCAGCCCGTGGCGCTTCGGCGGCAGCCGCCCGCGGTCCCATCGGTACGGGAGCGGTTGCTGGTGCAGCGTCAAAGGAAGAAAAGGACAAGGCGAAGCGTCGCGCACTGAGCGGCCTTAAGGCTGTTCGCGTTGAGGGCGTTGAGGAGAAGGCTCCGGCTGCCGCGGGTCTTTCCGCTGGTAACGCAGAGTCCTTGAAGCCTGTTGCCGCTGCTGATCAGGATGATCGCTGGTGAGCTTCTGATAGTGTGAAGAGGCGCGGAGCCCAGCTCCGCGCCTCTTTTTATTTTCCCGTTTGCCTTCTCTTCTACTCCACTTCGGATGTGCCAGAGACTGGGCCGCCGGTATATCGTGAAGATGTTGTCCTATTCAAGGAGGAAGAATGAAGGTTTTCACTGTCGAGTACCACTACGTCACCGATCGCGACGAGGAAATGGCTGAGGTGCGCCCCACGCACCGCGCGTTTAATGGCGAGCTTGCCGCTCAAGGTCGTCTGATTGCAGCGGGTCCCTACACCGGTACGCATGACGCACTGATTATTGTGCGAGCTGAAGACGCCGCGGGAGCTTTGGAGCTCCTAGAGGCCGACCCGTTTAATCAGGCCGGTTTCATCGCCGAGCGTATCCCCCGTGAGTGGAACCCCGTGATCGGGAGTATTCCGGCGGAGGCCTGAAAAATACCAGGGCTAGTCCTATTCGCTGAGCGCATAGGCTAGAAGCTGTGGGGGCGGGAGGTCTGAGACCTCCCGCCCCCACACAAGTAGTTCCTTCTTGTGGCCTGTTATTTGCAGTCATTCACAAAGGAATTTGCTACTGCGGCATTTTCAGCGTTTGCGTCATTAAGCTCAGCAAAACTCGAGATATTTTTACTGTCAAGGAATGTGCGAAGGTGTCCTCGTTCTTCAGATGTCATCTGGTTATATGGTGGTACAGAGCCATCCGCCCTAACATCACCCGGATATTGTTTAGCGAACTCCACCAGTAATTCTTCTTTCGACATTCCTGCAGTATTCGGCCATTCCGAACGCGCCATGAACGCTGATTGCACTTCTGCGTTCAGCTTTTCTCCAATCGTCGCCTTCAGATTAAACTCGGCATCGGCACGCCGCTGAAGATCCTCCGCACTAAATTCCGTCGGAAGATACTTTTCATATAGCGCGTCTTTCCAAAGCCCCTCAGCAATAGTCTTTCCGCTACTGAGCAACTCACCAACGCCAGGAACTTTATCAACAGGTGCCACAGACAAGACAAAATCGATCATTGCACGATTCTCGGCATTCTTACGATGTTCAGCTTCGGTCAAAGCAGTACCTGCATCTTCCGGCGCAGAGTCAATGCCATTGATCAAAATATCCCAGCCTTTAGTATTTGAGTTGAAGTTATTGATCCAGTCCTTCCCATCTGAACCATAGTCAGCGCGAACGAGGTTATGAACCTCCGTCGAATACCCCATCCATGCAGCATCGGATAGATTCTGATAAGCAGCACGATCATGCGTGAGGTCCGCTAAGAAACCAGTCGTTGAATAGAGTTGCCTTACCTGTGCCCCCGAAAGATTCATCATTGAGTAGCCGCTGTGAGGATTTATCGAATGCCCGGTATCCATCGCCCCAAAATTCGCCTGTTCGGACAAATACGCTAGATCATCAACACGCTGGGCAACAACGGTCCCCAACCAAGATCGGAGCTTCGGGTTAGAGTTCCCGAATACATCTTCTCCGGTCGATGTTGTATCCGCATTCTGGTTGAGGCCGTCTCCGTAACCAACGAGGAAATTCTCTGCGACCTGCGCCCTTAGCTGGTCATCAGCTTGCCACTTTAAATAGCCCGGGTCGCTCGGAGATAATGGTTTTTTGGTCCGTACGGAAGCGTCGTTGACCATATCACCAAAGGCATCTCCTTCATCGATATAGGCTAATCTCCCATTCCCCGCCAGGGCTCGCCAACCAGTGAGATAGCGTGTCATATTCATCTTCCCGGATTCTGAGGGCTGGAAAACCTCGATCCCACCCGCATCCTTAGGTCCGTCAGAGGCAAGCACGTACCTCAACGCAGCAAGACGCTTATCCTCGTACTGTTGTAATACTTCATCCGAGTTCTCGTGCAAATAATCAGGAGTATCTGACAAAGTGAAAATATTTTGGAGAGGGTCAAGATAACCCAGGTAGTCTCTACTGCCATACTCGAGCGGGATTAAATGCGTTTGCCAAGAAAATCCTGCGTTATTTATAGCACGAGAACCTGCACCAACCTCGTAATCCCAAGCAACCATGTCTTCAAATACTGACTTAACATGGACCTTCTGCCCGAGAATAGGGTCAAATCGTGGGTCTTCTGGATCATGATAAAAACCAGGCCCCAGAGTTAGTGATGTATTTTCACGCCCTGCTAGCCCCATAATCTGGCCTGCGATGTCATAGCCGTCCATCGTGAACTCGGGTGCAGCGTTATCGTACCCAGGAGGGGCAAATCGTTCCCGCCCAGTAATTTTCAGTTCATTCAGAGTCCGCAGAGTTGTCTGATCGATTCTCAGACCGTTTTCACCGACTAATCCGCTCGAAACAGAATCGAATATCTTCTGATTATCTCGATTACTGTCAGATAGGTTAGCACCGCCTGTCGCTAGCGCGAGTGCTGTACCAAGATTTTTATTAAAGGTATAGCTTGGATGGTTAGCGTCTTCACCGGCTAACATCCCTGCATTGAGCACTGCCGCGTAGATCTCATCAGTAGACACTCGCTGTTTTAATGCATAAGCGTAGAACGGGTTTTCAAGAAGATCGCCCCATTTTTCGTTGAAGGTCATAATATCTTGCATCGTCATTGGCTGCTTCTTCAGCACTTCAGCCATCTGTTCGGCCTGGACTTGAGCATCCTCCCATTGCTCCGCGCCAGCCAGAAGAGGGGTGTCTGAGCCGAAAAGATTAACGCCTACCACACTTCGCCCTCCAGCGCCCACTTCATCGGAGACAACTTCCCTTCGAGCAGCGTTAATTTTATTCGCAGCACTCTGAGCGTCTTCACTGCATTTCGTAAGATAGCCTGTGTATGTAGTTTTAAATCCCTCTTGAGCACTGTGCAGCGTTCGCCTTGCGGACTTAATCGCCCTGTTATATTCAGCAATTGCCTCCTGATTAGAAGGAACAGCAGCACCTGGGGCACTAATAAAGGTCTGCCCCGCAGGGTCAGGACCCGCAGCCGCAACATCCTTATGATATTGGGCAATAGCTGAATCCCAATCACTTTGGAGAGTCTTGATTTGATCACGCCAGGAACCGAGATTTGTTGCCCATTCATTTAAGGCCCCCGAAGCCCCTCTGAAGGGCTCGGCCAATTGCTCCGTTTTTGTACCTAGCTTTTGAATCTCATCCGAAGCCGCATCAGCGGCTGCTCCAGTCCATTCTTCTGGCGCACGCGATTTATTCTGCGCAACTTGGGTGTTCTTAATAGCTGTCTCGTCTTTTGAAAACTTTGCGCTTAGTTCAGACGCATCACCTGTGGCATCAGGAAGCTGTTTTAAGGCTTCCGCACCCGGTCGCAAATCAACACTCGTAGCTGAACCGATTTCCTTTCCAGCCATCACAGTTCCCCTTCCACACCAAGACGGCTAGCTGCCACACGAGCTTTCTCGCGGTTATATGTTTCAGTACTATCTGCATCCTGAGCGTAGTCTGCAATACCAGACCCAAGCACTGAACAGGCATCTGAATATTCTAAAACAGCCCAGCTCATATATGTTTTAAAATCAGAAAGAGCTTTATCAAGCGCATTAGTTCCCGCGCTTGCTTCTTCCGGGTAGGGGTAGCACTTGAGCATCAAATTACCCACCGAAGCACCGACCTGAGCTAGATCTTCAGCGTCAGTCCACTGGGCTTTCTCTACAATCCCCACCGCCTCGCGGTCGAAGCTAATATTCGTCATTTGAACCTCTCAATGTTCGAACACGTAAAGCGCGGATCACCATCGGTCATACGTTACTGCTAAAGGATAACATTTCAACCTTATAAAAATATGGGAAAACCGATTGTCCACCGATCATTGAACACCCTAAATCAATACAGCGCTTATCCATCATTCACAATCTGCAATTTTTCGAGATCAGCAAATTAGAGTGCGGGTGTTGTCTGCGACAATTACTTCCATAGACAACACCCGCACAATAGAGTTCAAGGAGCTAATTGGAACTACTTATCAGCTAGTCCCTCACTCATGCTGAGCGTTCGTAAACGCTGTATTCAGTGTTTCAAACATCTTCTTAAAGTCACTATGGGAGTCAGCGTGCCCCATCAGATAATCTCGAAGAGACTCGTGCTGTTTTTCAGACAGCGATTCAAAGGGCTTTAAACTACCATCTGAGTTAATAAACGAGAGCGCTCTGGAGCTCCTTGAAGCCGACCCGTTTAATCAAGCCGGTTCATTACCGAGCGCATCCCCCGCGAGTGGAACCCCGTGATTCGGGGTTATTCCGGCGGCGGGGTAGGACGCAGACTCGGTAGCAGCTATTCGATGGCACGCCTAGGGTTCAGGAACGATGTCAGTAGAGGCACAACGCACCCTTTAACTACAAGTGAAATTGCACGTATAGCGCCCCTTCAACCATATCGAGTAAATGATCTGTGGGGGTGGCGCTTCGTCCACCCCCACATCTCAGTCACTTCGAATAATGTTCCTTTGCATCCTTCAGGAATGCTTCTCCAGTTGCAATCTCCTGATTGACATCGTGCTGAAGCATACCCAATGCTGTTTTATCCCCGGTGTAGACTTTTTTCCCATTAATCGTTGCGTCATCAGTACTGCCACCGAGGAACTCGAAGTAGGCCTTACGTTGGTCAGCAGTCAGCTCACTAACAGGCGGCATCTGTGCAGCTTGAGAATTAAGACCTTGCACCGCTCCGTTAGATGCGAGGAACATTCTATCTAGCTC
>ERZ1036455.259-NODE-259-length-18241-cov-4.255196_pt1 | contig 18241 bp, 22 predicted proteins | sample MGYA00514228_ERZ1036455 | MGnify/ENA primary metagenome ERZ1036455 (study PRJEB33795, sample SAMN09464920) | human gut metagenome | host: Homo sapiens | place: USA: Stanford, California | collected 2016-07 | study: EMG produced TPA metagenomics assembly of the... | reverse complement strand
GTATAAAAATGTTTTTTGATGATTTAACACAAAAAGAACGGTCTTGGAAAAGTATCCAAAAATCAGGATTTCCAGAAGTGAAAAATTTAGAAATAGAAAACAAGCCTAACTTCGACCGAGGCATAAGAGATTGCTTAAAATTGGGATTATTAAAACGGAGAAAAAGTGATTTAGAATACGAGTTTCTGGATGAAGGTACAATCAGTGTGATTTATGCAAAGGCATTATTAACTCGTGCTAAACAAATAGAACGTCATACGGATACTTTTACAGATTTTATTTTCGAACAAATGAGATGGGAATATTTTGATGAAGCAAAAGAACAAGTAGAAAAAATAGGAAGTTCTCCGAGTCAGTATGTACTTCTCTGCATGACTACTACTGTTTTGTTAAGGAGCTTTAAGGAATCAGAAATATTCGAGCAAATAATCTTTTGGTTTGAAACACTATTTAAAAAGGTGTCTAATTTAGTGAAAAGCTATGATAAACAATACGATTATTTCATAGAAAATCTAACTGATTCATTTCCATCTACGGATGAAACTATTGCATATGTATTCCTATGTACTCATCAAATTAAAAATTTGTCAGTTCATATCTGGTATCTAATCAATCCCGGAATCCGTCAGCTATTATCTAAGAATATCAAAGAAGGAGAAATGGTAGCTTCTCAAGAATGGCGGAATGCGTATAAGAATTTTATGAAATTATATGGGTTTATTCCAGATAGTTTCCAAATATCAAAACAGGATGTTGGGAAAATGCAATATGCAGCTGATCAAGCAGAGGTTTCCATAGATCCTATATTTACAGAAGGGTGTATTGCCATACTATATTGGATGGAATATATGAAAAGTAGATTAAAAAAAGAATTAGAATGCTATGAAATAGTACCGGATTATGTAAAAAAACCTGAGATTATAGAAAAGAAAGGGATAATAGAGGAAGACTCTGAACAACGTGAGATTATTAGATTGAAATCAATTATATCGGATTTAGAAATAGAACGGGAGCGCGAGAGAAAACGCTTCGAAAAAATTATAGAAAATTTGCAGGCACAAAATAACGATCTGCAAAAAAAAATTCAGACACAAAATCAAAAAAATGTATTACCGGAAAAAACACCTAAAAAAAATATAGATCTTACTCAAAAAAGAATTCTAATTATTGGTGGACATCAGAGATGGCATACACAATTAAAAAAAATTTATCCAGATTGGATTTTTATAAAAGGAGAGCAAGGGGAAAATATCCCAAGTCCAGATTTGGAAAAGACAGACGCGATTTTTTTCTATACAAAACATATGTCCCACGGATTATATCAGCGGTACGTTTCACAGTGTCGGAATAAGGCAATTCCTTTTTATTATTTAAAATCTTTGAATGTGCAGAGTGTGATAAATGAAATTCAAGAAGTTTTCGAATCATGACAAGAAAAAAATACCATGTTTCCATCAGAAAGAAACATAAGAGGAGGATGAAAATATGGTAAGAAGTAAAAAGGGTGTATTGGAGGAGTGAAAATATGGCAAATCCGCTCAATACATCTACGCTGGTCGGAATGGTCGAATCTAAACCTAAATTTATCAGAAAACAAACAGGCGATTTCCAAATCCAGTTCGTGTTATCTGTAAAAAGAGAATTTCAAACAGAAGATGGACGATATGAATATGATCATCTTTTGGTTCATTATACTGGGAATAAAAATCGTATAAATGCAGCGAAACTGTTAAAAGAAGGCGATGCTATTTCAGTGATAGGATCTGTGAGATCAAATCGGTATAATGGGCAATATATAACATTTATCGAATGTGATGATTTTTCGTGGATTCCTAAAAAACAAGAATTGTTTGAAAAAAAGGTTTTGCCAGTATCTGTCAATTACGCAAAGAAAGCATCGTATAAATAGCGATGCTTTTTTTTCGATAAAAAGTCATCATATTCTTTTTGAAATTAAAAAAAGAGGAGGAATTATATGAATCTCAATGATTTGGAATTAGGATCCACCAAAGAAATCACTTTATTGGTCCGAAAAATTGAAAATGCAACCTCCAGTAATGGTTTGACGTATCAAAAGTTACTGGTCCGAGATCGGGAGGAACATGAAACGGTACTTTTCAATTTTGAAGATCGAGTGAATGTGAAAGCTCCGTTTATTGCCAAAATCAATGTGGAAACGGATAGCTATCGGGAAGCAAAGTCTCACAAATTAAAACGGATAGAAATCCAAAGTAATGCAGATATGAACCCATATATGCCGAAAAGTGAGATTGATGCGAGAGAGAGTTGGAAAACAATCGTGACTCTGAATAAAGAACTACGACCGGTTCTGCGGAAAGTGGTCGGTAGAGTGCTTTCCAATAACATGGAAAAGTTTTGTGTACTCCCACTATCACAAAGTAAAGCTTATGCAAGACAGAATGGGATATTAGAAGCAACAGTTTGTTTGACACAGCTTGCTCAAAGCGCCTCAAAAACGTTTGCGTCTTTAGACCGTGACTTGCTCCTTGCTGGAGCAATCGTGTACTATGTTGGGGCGGTAGATTTACTTGATGCAGCATACAATGAAAACCCGAATGATGCATTGATTGGAATTGCAGTATCCTCCCATGATAAATTGATACAGGTATGTAATCATTATTTATCGCTTTCAGAGGATGCAGATGAGATGGAACTTGCAATGAAAAAATTGATCATGGAGGGACATGAAGATATACGTTCTTTGAACCATATTCTTCTGAGCCGGACGAAAGGAATTCCGGCAGCGCTCCCAGAAGCACTTGTACTTAGGCATTTAGATCAAATTGTAACAGATGTAGATTGGATCCGTACCGGACTTCAAGAGGCAGAACCGGGAACAGTAATGCGGATGAATGGAATCAGAATTTATAGAACAGGAGAAAAATTATGAAAATTAGTGAATTAACAAACAAGGGAACATTAGACGTATTACTTCTCGGGGTAGAAGAAAAAGTGGCACGAAACAATAGTTCATATGTTGTTTTTCAGGTAACAGATGGGGTAGAAACCATTTTTGTACAGCAATGGAACAGTGTTGCAGAACCATATAAAAAAGAAATTGGTTGTGTTGTCAGTATGACAATTAAATGTGGAACTTATAATGGGAAAAAGACTTATGAAAGTCTAATGATAGAGGTGACAGATAAGCCAACAGATGCATTCATTCGAAAAGTTCCTGTTGATATTATGGATATGTGGACAGAAATTATCGAGCGCTGTAATAATATGAGAAAGGACATCCAACCGATTGTGCTTCAAATCTTGATGACGAATAAAGAAAAATTGCTTTATTGGGCAGCTGCAAAGCAAATGCATCATGCATTATATGGAGGGCTTCTTTATCACATGTACCGGATGGGAAATGCAGCAGATGCTGTATGTAACACTTATGTAAATCTCGATCGCGACCTTTTAGTGGCTGGAGCCTACCTTCATGACATTGGGAAGTTAAGAGAATTAAATACAGATAGACTCGGAACAGCAGAGTATACTATCCCGGGTACATTATTGGGGCACATGGTGCTTGGAATTAAGATGTTAGATGAAGTAAAAGGAGACCAGAATATCATCTTTCAATTAGAGCATATGATTGCGAGTCATCACGGAGAACCGGAATATGGTGCGATTGTAAGACCTGCTACGGCAGAGGCGATGATGCTTCATGAATTGGATATGATGGATAGCAAAATTTATCAATTCGAAGAGGTCTACGAAAAGATGGAAAGTGGAACACTTTCTGAAAAAATATTTGGTCTTAATACATCTGTATTTAAGAATTAAAAGAAAGCGGAACTGAGTTCCGCTTTTTTTGTGTAAAAATAGGAAAAAGATATAACTGAAATATAATAAAGAAAACAGACGGTTCGTTGGTTGCGGCTCATTGTGAATTATGATAAAATGATACATGATTCGAAAGAGAAAGGAGGGCTTGTTTCTTACACACGACAAGTGTACAGTCGCAAGCATCGAGAAAATGATTAAAGCATATTACAAAGATATAGAAATTAGATATTACATTGAATCGGAATATATTACAATAGGCGCGTATGGATTAAAAAAACGTTATAATTCTCTTCCAGAATTAACCAAACTTCCGGGGATGTCGTCAAAAAGTGGAGAGGATTTTCTTGAAATTTCTTATATTCTTCCGTATGAAGAAGACAAAAAAAGAGATGTCATGAAACGTTTATATTTTTTCTTAATCCAAAGTATTACGGGAAATAATCCGGAATATTCTTTTGAAGAGCTATTCAGCGATATCTGATGATATTATCCGTTGATAAGCAATGATTTTTAATCAATGAGTTGGAATCGTGTCTGTTTTTGTCCCACAGATTGTTCTGTGGGATTTTTTTTATCTGTTTTTGCCACTTTCCTAATGATAAAAAATATAGGAGGCAAATACATGATAAACGTAGAAAGAACGAAATTATTGGAAGCTGTACAAAAGGCAGCAAGAGCGATTCGGAAAAAATCAATCACACAAATCGGGGAATGTGTACTGATCAAGGTGCAAGATAATATGATGTATATTTCGGGTAGCTCAAGCTTTATGTCGATTAAAATATGGATGGATGTGGATGCATTAGGAGAACAACTTGCGGTAGTTGTAAATGCCCGAATGTTGATTAATGTTTTATCCCAGATGACAGGCAGCCGAGTTACCTTGAGTGAAAAGAAAAAGATGTTGCACTTAAAATGCGGAAACATCAAATTTGATCTTACTTCTATTGAGGCTGATTTATGGACAGAACTTCCAAACATCAACAGTGAATACACATTCAATCTAAACGGAGAAGTTTTGGAGTGTGTTCATGCACTGAAAGGAAAAGATTATGGGAATAATCTGATGTCCAGTATTCATATGGAGATAGGTGAAAAGGGCGTGGAATTTATCGCGTTAGATGGTTTTCGGATTTCGGTACGTGGACAATCAGAAAGTGTCCAGCATGAACTGAATTTGGATGGGGAATTTGTTAAAGAAGCTTTAAACTTGACAAATGGAGAAGCTAAAATTGAAGTTTGTGGCGATCTTGTACAGATCAAAAATCCAGGCATTTGCATCATCGGTAAAGCTACACAAGGAACGTATTTTAATGTTAATAAATTCCTGTACCCAGAGAAAATGTTGATTAAGTTTTCTTTGGAAAGAAAAAAAATACTAGAAACATTAAATTCTATGTTAATCGTAGGCGATCACATTCTTCTTGAATTGAAAGATGGAGTATGCAAAATGAGTGCCAGACATGCGTTAGGATCTATGGAATCTGCGTTCAATATCAAAGGTGCGGAAGATCAGCAAATCCAAATTGGATTCAATGGTCGGTTCTTACAAGAAGCATTAAAATCAATCAAACCAGAAACAATTAGTGTTGAGATGAGAAGCGATAAGGAACCAATTTATATCAGAGGAGATGGATACACAGAAATTCTTATGCCAATCATGACAGTAAAACAATAAAAGAGGCTCGATAGAGCTTCTTTTTTTCTGTGTGAAAATAAGACAGATTTTGTAAAGAACTATAATAAAAGTAAGAAAGGAGCGAAAAATGTGAAAAAGATAATTCATTTAGTTTTAACACCGGTACATTGTCTGTACAAGGTTTTGCATATATGCAATCAGTGGTCATTAGGGTACTTAATTGGAATAAGTCCTCTGCTTTTAGTATTAATCAACGAAATTCAATATATTAGGGAAGGATATCATAACATTTGGACAACTCTGTACGTTATGACAATCGGTTTGATCTGTTTAGGAGTTGTTGGAATGATCATTCAGGCAGCATTGACGATATTTGAATTTCTATTATCCTATGCGGACATTCTCTGGAGAAAAACGAGATTTTCGAAGAAAAATCATAAAAGTAAGAATTCGCAGTCGAGGCATGGGCACATCCCGCCACCATCAAATGAAGCAAGAAGTGAGTCGGATCGTATTTTACACAGATACGAACGCGCAAGAGATATGTTACTTCTGGAGGATTGTTTTACGAAAGAAGAACTAAAAAAATCTTATCGTACTCATTTGAAAATGTATCATCCGGATACTGGAGAAACAGATGAAAGTCTTGTTTTAAAAATAAATGAAGCATATCAGATTCTCAAACCGTATGCAAAATAAACAATTCGTTCATATTTTCAAAAATTAAAAATAGGAGGATTTACAATGTCAACATTATATGAATTAACAGGAGAGCTTTTGGAATTGATGGATATGATGGAGGATCCGGATTGTGATCCACAGATGATTCAAGACACAATGGAAGGTAGCGAACTAGAGTTTGAGGAAAAAGTAGAAGGCTATCTTATGGTAATGCTGGATTTGCAAGGGAATGCTGAAAAATTAAAGAAAGAAGAAGACCGGTTGTCCAGAAGGCGAAAAACCATAGAAAACAACATCAAAAATTTGAAAAAGAATCTGATGCAGAGCATGGATGTGTTGAATAAGAAAAAAGTCAAAACGGAACATTTTTCAGTGACTTTGAAAGATTCTGCACCAGCTCTTGTAATAGATCAAGAAGATAAAATCCCAACTCAATACAAGATTCCGCAGCCGGATAAGATCGATGCAAACAAGCTGAAAGCATTTTTGAAAGGATTATCTGAAAATGAAACTTGTGAATATGCACATCTTGCAAGTTCAAAATCACTGTTAATTAAATAATAGAAAGCGGAACTCAGTTCCGCTTTTTTCATCGAAGGAGATTAAATCTATGGAAAAATTAAAACAATTAAATCGAAACATTACAAAAAAAATGCATGTTCTTGAAAATGAAGCGGTTATGGCATGGATCATACTTTTAGGCATGTGTATATTTGCATACACAATTTTCTTTGACAATGACGGATATTTTCTGATAGCAACCGGAAAAGAGATCGTTGAAAATGGAATTCCCCAATTTAATCCCTTTTTTTTAGAAGAAGGATACCGGATTGTTGTACAGCAATGGTTATGGGATGTCTGCTTATACAAGGTGCAGTCGTGGTTTGGAAATTATGGGTTATACATCTGGAGTATTACATTTTTTCTTGGCGCAATGATGGTATTATATCAGATCGCAAAACAAAAAGAATGTAAAGCTCCATGGATTCCAGTGATTTTCGCTTCATTTATATGCATTAATTTTGTGAATGTTCGACCAACTATGGTAACGGTATTGCTACTTTCTTTGCAGATTTTAGTAGTAGAACGTTTTCAAAAAACAGGAAAAGGGCTTTTTTGGCTGCCACTACTTTCACTATTAGAAATTAATATTCACAGTGCGCTTTGGCTGATGCATTTCATTTTTTTAATGCCGTATATCGTTCCACCTATCAAAAACCCATGGATCCGTTTCCGAGAATGGAAATTTCAGCCTAAGTTATTAATTACAATAATCCCTATGTTTCTCGTTGGATTCTTAAATCCGTATGGAGTAGAAGGGATGCTGTATTTACTGCATTCCAATAATTCTATGATGAAAGAAGCAAATATTTTGGAACTTCAGCATCCGGAAGTAATCGAGTATGCAGGAGTTTGTATTTTACTTGGGATCGGAATTGTATGTTGGCAGCTAAGTAAAAAGCGGATAGTCAGCAATACGGCGTTTTATTTCTTTTGTGGAACACTTCTTATGGCTTTATTGAGCAGACGAAATTTGGTTTACTTCTTATTTGGAGTGTTTATGATTGGAACAGAGCTGATTGGGCGGATAGAATGGCGTGTACCTGCTGGAATTATGGTGATTTTGATCACATTGATTCTATCTTTTGGAGTTCTTTCTTTACGGGATCCATTTGTTACAGAAGACAGTTCTTATACACCGGTAAAGGCGGTGGAGTATCTAAAAGGGCAGGAAGGAGCAAGAATCTACACAGGTTTTAATGAGGGAGGATATTTTGAATACATGGGATTCCGTTCATTCATGGATCCAAGACCGGAATTGTTTTTTAAATCGATTAATAAAAAGACGGATGTGTTCCGGGATTATTTGAATGTTCGAGAAGCTAAAACAGATACATCGATTGAAAAAGTGATTAATAAATATGAGTTTGAGTATCTTTGCGCAAACAAAGGAAGCCGGTTGGATTCCTACTTGCTTCGGAAATATGATGCAGTTGTCAGTGGAAAAGGATACAGGCTGTATCAGGTCAAGCCTTAATGTTTTTCTTTAAAGGAAGAGGAATGAGGATAAAACTTTAACGTTTTATTTCTGGGGAGCATCATCCGACAGAGCAGAATATTTCTTGTGACAAAATAGAAAGAAAATAGAATCTGTTTATAGTGTTAAGTATCAAGTTAAAGATGGGTATAAATTAAAGAAAGGAAAAATAAATGGCAGAAAGAAATTATGATCAGATGATGGGAGAAATTTTAAAAGGGAAGGGGGCGCTTACTTATGGGGATATTTATAGAAGTACCGCTCATTACCGTCTTGGGGATGTTGTATTGATTCCCAAAAGTTTGTTAAGTGAATATTCAACAATTGATTGTGTGCCGAATATGGTACGAGCAACAGTTGTTCAGATTTGCACACATCATATCGTGTTCCGACTGAATATAACCGGTGTAAAACGATCTCTGATGCGCTATGACTGCATGCAGGAAAAGGATAACCCGATTGTAGGACGGGAATACATTCGAATGGTACAACCGTCCGGATTCCAGACATATAGCAGAACCCAGTCTTTAGATGACGTTCTGGAAACACTAAAAAGTAAGAGAGAAGGAGCAGAATTATGAATAAAAAAGAAGTTTCGGAAATCAAAAAACAGTTTTCATTAGCAAACATGGGATTAACAAGGATCTGCGGTTGTTATGTCAATTACGAGAAAGAGATTATTTCTACTTCCAAAACCGCATTCTTATCGCTTTCAGAAAGCACCGCGTTTAAGTATCTTGAAATTTTCAGGAAAACGCTATCGGGAGGAATCGGGAAATGTCTCTTTGATGTAGGATACAAGGCAGAAAAAGATTCCCTTCTATACCGGATGAAGGAGACTGCTTTACAGGATAAAGAAGCAGTAGAAAAATTTTATCAGTATGTAATTGAACATTATCAAGCTTCCGAAGATTATTATATACTGCTTGCGCATGGCGTGTATGACATCCCGGGAGGAGAAGACGTTTACGAATATTTGATCTGTTCTATCTGTCCGGTAAATTTATCAAAAGAAGAACTGGCATATAAAAATGGTAATATGGAAGAACGCGTGCGTGACTGGATCATGCAGGCTCCGATGAATGGATTTCTTTATCCGGCATTTAATGAGCGAGAAATGGACGTTCACCATGCTTTGTATTTCGCGAAAAAGGACATGCAAGCAGAGTTTGTGAAAAATCTCTTTCAGGGAGATGTGCCCGCAGATTTGAAACAACAGCAGGAAGCATTCCGGAAATCTTTACCGGAGGAAATGTCATTCGAATCTGTACAGGAACTTCAGCAGGAAATTAATGAACTTGGATTTGACGAAAACGCAGAATTGGATGCACAGACTTTAAATAAAATGCTCCAGAAAGTAGGCAATTACGCAACGGAATGTCAGATTCCAAAGATCAAGACAGCAAATCTTGCTGGAAAAGTTAAGGTAGAAACGGAATCTGCTGTAATCACAACAGAGACAGACTATTTGGAAACAAGAGTGATTGATGGAAGAAAATACATCCTCGTGCCGGCGGAAGGTCAAGTCACGATCAATAAAATCCCGGTCAGGCTTGAAGCATGAAAGGGATAAGAATCCTCTGTCTGCTTCTTGGAGGAGTGTGTATGCTTGGCGGCACATTCCTCCAACAGACAGAAGAAAAAATCACATACAAGGAATTGGAGAAGCCGGTATACGTCGTCAAAGAGGAAGAAAAAGCGCCTACTTTTTCCGGAACGGAATATATCGCTCTGGCAGGGGTTGATTATCGGGAAGAAAATCCGGCGGATAACTCGGATACGATGATCATTGTACAGTTAAACCACGATACAAAAGAAATCCGAATGGTTTCGGTGTACAGAGATACTTTTTTGAAAATTGAAGAAGGCAACTATTTCAAAGCGAACGCTTCTTATAATCTTGGAGGGGCAGAAGGGTATCTTTCCATGTTAAACCGGAACCTTGATCTGAGTATCACGCAGTACGTCACAGTGGATTTTGTAGCTTTGCAGAAGCTGATAGATGGCATCGGAGGATTGAATTTAACTGTAACAGCAGAAGAGGCTGCAGAAATCAATCGTTACAACGGAGACACCGCAGCGATTTGTGGGATTGAATATAAAACGATTCCGCCGGAAGCAGGAACCTATCATCTGAATGGTAGCCAAGTTGTTTCTTATGCCCGGATTCGGAGCATCGACAATGATTTTGTCCGTACATCCAGACAACGAACTGTTTTGAATGCTGTTTTTGAAAAGCTGAAGACATGCGATCTCAAAACATTACTTTCATTAGCGGACCAGTTGCTCCCCTTGGTAACGACCAATATTCAAAATCCGATTAATTATGTAAGCTGCATTTTTGATTATGATATTGTGTACATGGAGGGCTTTCCTTATGAAAAAACAACAGGGATCATAAACGGACTTTCCTATGTATTTGCAGAAGATTTGGAAGCCAATGTAAGAAAGCTGCATGCAGATTTTGGAGATACAAATTACCAACCAACCGAAGAACTGATTTCTGTTTGCGAAGAAATTCGCTGGATGACCGGACATTAGGAGATTATATTTTGAAAAAATCGATTGTAAGATATGCGCTTTTATGCATGGTAATTTTTATTATAGGAAAAACGTTATTATTTTGGGCATACATTCCCAGCATCTCGATGGAGCCAACGCTATCTGTTGGGAACATTGTTCTTGGAAATAGACTGGATCGGATACCAGACCGTTATGATATTATCTTGTTTTGGAACCCGGAAAACAAAAAGCAGGTGCTGATCAAGCGCGTGATCGGCTTGCCGGGAGAAAAAATTGAGATGAAAAGTGGATGTATATATGTGGACGGGCAAAAAATAAATGAACCATATTTACAAGAAAAGTACAATGATTCCGGGAGTTATCAAGTTTCCCAAAACAGCTATTTTGTGATGGGGGATAACCGAAATCATTCATATGACAGCCGAGACTTTTTCAGTATTCCTCAAAAGGATGTGTTAGCGAAAGCGGTATGTGTGGTGTATCCAAGGATTAAGGACCTATCAGAGAAAATAACAAAAGGAGAAGAAAATGGAAGCTATAAAATCAGTAGGCGCATTTCTGTTCATCGCAGCAATCTCATTCTTGATGGTTCTTGCGGATGCAGTAGTGAAGATTCGAGATTGGAGAATCACATATGTGAACTACCCATTGTCTAAAGCCAATGGGCTTCCTGCTTCCCAGACCTCGTAACCTACTATCTCCACAGGCGTTAATTCGGGCAGTCCCTGCCCTATATTGTTATTTTTTATGCTATTTGTCTTAATCCTTCTTCCAGTATATTCTTCGCCGCATTGATATCCCTGTCATGATTCGTTCCACAGACGGGACATATCCATTCCCTTACTGTCAGATTTTTCGTCTCTGTATTTTGGTATCCACAGACTGAACACAACTGACTACTGGCATAGAAGGTATCTATTTTGACATATTCCCTTCCATTCCATTTTGCCTTGTATTCCAACTGCCTTGTCAGCTCATACCATGATACATCACTTATTGACTTTGCCAGATGATGATTTTTTACCATATTCTTTATCTGCAAATTCTCCGAGACTATCACTTGGTTTTCGCTGATAATCTCATGGGATACCTTGTGAAGATAATCTTTTCTGGTATTTGTTATTTTCTCATGGCATAATGCTATCTTTTTCTTTGTTTTGCAGTAATTTTGACTTCTTTTCTCTTTATGGGCTAACTGCCTTTGCAGTTTTTCCAGTTTCTTCTCGTATTTTCTGATAATTTTGGGATTTTCGTATTTCTTTCCACCAGAAGTAATACATAAATCCTTAATACCTAAATCGATTCCTGTATTTTGGGTTGTATGTGGCAGTTCCACATGTTCTGTTTCCACTAAAACCGATACATAATATTTCCCACTCGGCACTTGTGATATCGTTGCTGATTTTATCTGCCCGCTAAATTTTCTATGCAGTTTTGCTTTTACGCCTTTTAATTTAGGCAATTTTACTTTGTTTCCATCGAAATCTACTGTTATGTTGCCATTCGTAAAATTTGTTGTATATGATTTATGATTATCATGTTTACTCTTAAACTTTGGATAACCTGCATGCTCCCTAAAAAATTTCTGATATGAACTGTCCATGTTATAAATCGCATTTGTTAAAGCAAACTTATCCACTTCTTTCAGCCATTCATATTCTTTCTTTAATTCCCTGTTGCAGTAATTATTACAATCTGTTTTGCTGACAGATTTTTTCTCTTTTTCGTATCTTTCTTTCCGATATGCAAGTGTCTGATTATACACAAAACGGCAACAGCCAAATGTTTTTTCTATCTGTACTTTCTGCTCATTATTGGGATATATTCTGTATTTATATGCTTTTAACATTCGCTGCCACCTTCTTTCTTAGCCTTGATTTTCGATATACTTTTTTAGCATTTCTTCTGATACATTTCCTACACTACAAGCAAAATAACCATCTGTCCAAAATGTATGTTCTTTCCAGAAATGCTTCCGCAAATAATTCAGATAGCGTTTCCATATATGGTAAGTCGTATAACTTTTCATTAGGTTTACAATTTTACTCACCGACATTGTAGGTTCAGTTTCTATCATGTAGTGAATATGGTCTTTGTCAGTTTCCATGTATTTGATAATAACTTTGTGCTTTTGACATATCTCATATGAAAACTGCTTTATATCATCTGATACCTGTTGCGAAACCAGTAATTTCTTCCTATATTTGCAGACGAAAATAATGTGGTATTGTAATAAATATTTGTGTCTGTTTTTAGATTTCCATGTTCCCATATCATTAGCATACAATAATTCTCAGCTTTTGGCTACCTTAACCCACCGTCTAAAGCCAGTGGGATTGCGGTAGCCTTATTTCAAAACGAAATGAGAATTTGGGAGTCGGATTTTTTTCTGGCTCCTTTTTCATATTCAATTTACAACATCAGAAGAGGAGGAAAGGAAATGGATAAGAAAAGAAAAATTTCCAGTGTGATGGAACCATATATCAGAACTGTTTTGGAACGAGATGAAATTCCATATCATAGTACCGTTGAAAATGATGAATTCGCGTTTTACATGCCACTAACAAATCGGCAGTTCACAGAAGTCTTGGAAGATGCGTTGTGCGAAAAACAGCGTTCTGAAAGCAAATCAAGGATTCCGGTGTATTCAGCGAGGACATTGCTTAATCGGGAAAAGAGAAGCCGGCTGATGAACCTGAACGGGAAACAGTGTTTCCATATTTTGCGGGCGGATATTGAAACATTTGAAAATAGCTATTTGGTTTGAGAGCACGGGAAGAGAAGTGCTCTTTTTTTGAAAGAAGAGGGAGGTATGCAACATGGCATACGGAAGGTACGAAAAAAGAGTTATGGAAATCAACAAATGGTTCGATACATATGTGCATCAGACATTTCGAACTACGAAACAGTTCGGACATCTGGAAAAGTATCATATCAACAAATCGGATGAATTTTTGCAGGAGCGCTGCAAACGTTTGAAAAGAAATGTGTCCACTTTTTGTGGAGACAAAGAAGATATTTGTCAGATGTTGGTCGATGCGCTTATCCAGTCTCGAACGGAGATCATTGAGTATCTGGCAGATGAAGAAGACGATGATGTTTGGGAATTGATCGGAAAAATTCCGGATCATATTTCGGGAAAAATATATTGTTCTTCCATGCAGCATGACTGGGCGAACGGAGCAATGGAGAGTGATATTTTCATTATTTCAATAAAGAAAAATCCACATAATCGAAATCTGTTTGTTGTGACATCTGCTTATCCAATTATTTGAGAAAAGAGCTGCCATTGGCAGCTCCTTTCAGTTATCATTGTGAAGTTCTTGTTTTCTTTTTTCAATATGCATACCCGGTTGAAAATCCGAAAATCCCTGTCCCCAAATCTTCTGTTCCAGAAAGCGAGCATGTTCGGTGTCCAGATCATCCAAAGAAAGTGAACGGAATTCTTTTCGACAAAACTGCATTTCCAGATTTCTTCCATATATTTCTGCTTCTCGTTTTGTAGAGAAACACGGTTGGTGTTCTTCTGAAACTTCAATAATCTGTATTTTGTATTCGTTGTATACCGCAGAATATTTCATATAAAACGTCTCCTTTTTGCAAATACTTTTCTGAGTTGATTATTCGTGATTTTTTCGCTTGGAAATAATTGCCTCAACTTTTTTGTCAGTTTCTTTTCGTTGTGCATCTGTATATGGTTGCAATTTTGAATTACTAAGGCTTTTAAGCAAAGCCTTAGCAGCTTCGTCCTTTAACAAAGGTACAATTGCCATACACAAGCCTCCTTTTTTTGTACGATTTCTTTGAAATGAACCACTTTGATTATATCTCTGTGGGTATGATTATACCATATTTTTTTTTAGCTATGTTTTTTTGACAAAAAGAAAGGAGAAGTTATGTATATTCATACTGAAAATCCATGTTGCATCATCGCCTACAACAACATTTTTACAAAACAGGAAATTGGAAGGCTAGAACTGATTATCAATCCCACAGCAGATTACTACCGGATTGATGGATTTCGCGTCCATCAGAAATGGAGAAATAAAGGAGTAGGAAGAAGGTTGATCCAACAGGCAAAAAAAATTGTCAAGGCAAACGGAGGAAAGCGGTTTTTAGTATATCCAAATTCAGAACCCTATAAAGGTGAAGACTATGTGGAGCCGGAAGTGCTCTATAAAATTTATCAGCATTTAGGGTTCCAACTGGAAGATCTATCTGCCGATATAAAAAAGCCGGATCATCTCATGGTAATGTTCTTGTGAGAAAATCAGAGATAAGATGCTGTTTGCTAAAATAAATGCAACAAATCCCTTAAGAAAGGAGCAAGTCAATATGTTTAAAATGGTATCTGGAGGAAATGGAAGAAGCGTTTATTTTGGGAAAATCGGGAGTATCGATCAGGAAATGTTCCAGCTGACCGGGAATGAATGGGATTCAGAAGCGAGGGTTGAAGTAACACAAACCTTAAATCTCCGCAAAGATCCGGAGTTTGAAGGAACGATGGTAGAAGATGGCAAAATCGCTGTTGCAATGGTGCTGCCATCAAGAAAAGATCCGGCAAAAGGAACCGTAGAAGAAATGGTCGGGGAAAGCGGAGCACTTTCCGTAATCAATGAAAATGGAAATGAGAAAGTAATTCTGTATGGAAAAGTGCATAAAGTTCAGTGGAATCAGAAACACAATCGGTTCACAGTGAGCTTTCTTGATATTAAGAATGCACAGGATGAATATTTGGGGACAGAGCAGCGATACAAAGATCGTTTTAATCTGGAGTATGTTTCACATTGGTTGAATGTTTCTTTCTTCGACAGTAATAAATTCAAATCCACTTATAATGCGGAACGCGTAAGTCAGCGGATCCAAAAAGGTGATTGGGTGGTAATGGTTGCATCGAAAAAAGTTTCCATGTATGAGGGGAGAGAAATCGTTAATTATAATGGCGGAAAATTTTTCAAGATCAATTAGGAGAATATGTGGAATATGGTCCACAATTGCTTTGTATGCAATATCCGTCTCTTGGGGTATTGTGCAGATCATAAGCAATTTGGTGAGAATGTATGTATAATTTACTGAGGAGTTGTGAAAAAAGCGGAACTGAGTTCCGTTTTTTTCTTCAAAATAGTTGAAATTTGTGAGAAGAATAGTTAATATGTAGTTAGACAAATAGTTGTGTTACAGAAAATGACATAATTTATACTATCTTTTAAAGTATATTTATTAAAAAAGGATAGTACGAAAATGTCTAATGTGAATAGTAGAAACGAAAATTTTACAAAAGAAGGGGATGAAAATATGACAACAGTAGCGAAACCAAATAATAGAGCTTTTACCTTGAAGACTGAGAAAGTTGATCAGTTTTTGACGAAGAAGGGTGATGCAGATAAGGTTATGAATCGTTTCTTTGCTCATAAACCTAAAAGTGGAGTAAAAACCCCTTTGAAAGGAAAAAATGTATAAGTACGGGGAAGAAATATCATATGATTTTGATTTATTGAAAGTTGAGGATGGTGATAGTCTTCAACTTTTTACATGTGGCAATGAACGGCTAGACAAACATATTCGAAATGAAGTTATAAAAAATGGCGTAGTTATGAATGAAGATGGATTGTATTTTAAATTTATTGATTCAAATACAAAGAAAATAATAGCAGTTGTTTCGTTAGCTTCGTCAGGAATTATATATAAAGTGAGTAATTATACGCATGTATTGCCAGCAATTAAAATTGATGTTCTTGCAGTTGATGAAGAGTATCAAAAGATGCATTACAATGTAGAGTCGGAGATAGCAGTGAATCACAACGATCACTATTATTTCAGTGATGACATCATTGGCAATGTGATTTCACATTGTAGAAAAGTTTCAGAAGAGGAAGCATTAGCAAATTATATCGTACTATATGCAGATAAAAAAGCTTATAGGTATTATGAGCGAAATGGATTCCACGATTATTCAGATTATATGGTGAAAGAAAATAATCAGGAAATAAATAAAAATATACCAATGTATATGGAATTATAAGATCAAAGCATCCTTCGGGATGCTTTTTTTTGTTAAAAATTCTGACGAAATCAACGTATGTTATTCCAATTTTTCATATGGGAATATGGAAGAGCTAGTGCTGTAAAGCAATTTATTAAAAAATATGAAAGACAACATTTTGCTTGCAGTTATTTGCAAGCCTTTTTTGTACAAAAATCAGAAAGAAATCAATATTTCATATTATAAGACGAGGAGGTGAGGCTAATGAGCAGAGATTCCCCAAAAAGATAATGGAACAAAGACAACTGAATAAGGAAGGAGTATGACAATGAGAAAGAATTGGAAAAAAGCAGTTGCAGTTGCACTTACAATGACGACTGTTTTAAGCGGATTCGGACCAACCGTATACGCATCGTCCCCCACAGTGAATATCAGCGATGTGGCTACCGAAGAAAGAAAAGTAATCCGCTCGTTGCAGGACATTGCCGATCTGGAAAATCCGTATGTGGATTTTGATGATCAGGAGTTTCTGAGTGGACTTTCAGAGAAAGAAGCTTACCAGTTGGTACAGTTGATGAAGTATTATTATGTGGAGGCGATTCTGGATCAGAGTCAGTCCTTAGAAAATTATCTGAAAGTCGTTCAGACATACGAAGAAAAGAAGAAGGAAGAAGATCCTTCAAAATGGGATCAAGAAGCCTTTGGATATATCGGTGAATTCGCATATGATGCTGAAAACGGAGATAAGATCGATGTCAAGGATTTTGCAGGTCTGACAGAATACTATCAGACACGTACCGATATGGATATGGATGCCTATCTGAAATTCATGGACAGCATTTCTAAAATGACTGTCGAAGAAGCAGATCAAGAATTCCAGAAACAGTTTGGTAAAGAGGATGTATCAAACGAACAAAGCTCAGAAGAATCCAAACAAGAACCGGATCAGCAGGAAGAGTCTGAACAGCCAGAATCTGAGCAATTAGAATCGGAACAGTCAGAATCTAATAATCCGGAGCAACCAGAAAATCAGCAGGAAGAATCTCAGAAACCGGAGGAATCTGAGAAACCGGAGGAATCAGAAAAACCGGAAGAATCAGAAAAACCGGAAGAATCCGAGAAAGCGGAAGAATCCGAGAAGCCGGAAGAGTCCGAAAAAACGGAAGAATCCGAAAAGCCAGAGTCTGAGGAAGAATCCGAAAAACAGGAAAATCAAGAATCAGAACAGGAAGATATTGCGGAAGAGCAGCCACAAATAGAAATCGAAGAAAATGTTCCGGTAACTGAAGAACACCCGGAAGTAGAAGAACCGAAAGCGCCAGTTGTAGAAGAGAAAGAACCGGTTGAAGAGGAAGTTGAAGAAAAGACAGATGAAATCATCATCACTGAACTGAAAGGCTTCAAAGGCACTCATGAACTGGAACGTATTCAGGCAAAGAAAGGTGAGGATTTCCTTAGCTTATTGCCGGAAGAAGTGGAAGCTGTTGTAGAAAAAAAGACAGTGAAAATTCCAGTAACATGGAAAGAACAGAATCGAAACAATTTATTTGTTGAATACCAGATGGTATTACCG
>ERZ1036455.251-NODE-251-length-18532-cov-5.578882_pt1 | contig 18532 bp, 8 predicted proteins | sample MGYA00514228_ERZ1036455 | MGnify/ENA primary metagenome ERZ1036455 (study PRJEB33795, sample SAMN09464920) | human gut metagenome | host: Homo sapiens | place: USA: Stanford, California | collected 2016-07 | study: EMG produced TPA metagenomics assembly of the... | reverse complement strand
TGGACAGGACCCAGAGAACCAACTTTGTACAGATGATTTTGCAGGCCATTGGGCCCATAATGCCAATCTTTCTGTAAAAGCTATCATGGGAGTAGCTGGGTACAGCGAGATGGCTCGTATGCTTGGAATGAGTGATGTAGCCGAAAAATATGCAGCAATAGCTAAGAAAATGGCGGTGAAATGGGAGGAAATGGCAAATGAGGGCGACCACTATCGCTTGGCTTTCGACCGTAAGAATACCTGGAGCCAGAAGTATAATATGGTTTGGGACAAATTGTGGAACCTGAATTTATTTCCTAATAATGTAATTGGAAAAGAGCTCAATTATTATCTAACAAAACAGAATCCTTATGGACTCCCTTTGGATTCTCGTAAAGAATACACAAAATCCGACTGGATCATGTGGACGGCAGCTATGTCATCAGATAAGGAAACTTTCCAGAAATTCTCTGATCCTGTCTATAAATATATCAATGAAACAGTATCACGTGTACCTATCAGTGACTGGCACCATACAGACAGCGGTAAATGGGTAGGATTCAGAGCACGTTCAGTAATCGGAGGATACTGGATGAAGGTATTAATGGATAAAGTTCAGAATAATCAATAATTTAAATCTAGTGTATTATGAAATGTAAAACTATGAGACATGAGATCATTGAATTTCAATGGATGACTCTATTATTACTCTTTACGATTTGCTTCAGTAGCTGTAAAGATGATAAAGATGCGTCTGCGGAACCTTATGATCCCAGCCAACCGGTGACTGTGACGGATTTTGCTCCCAAAGCAGGAGGAGCAAACACTCGAATGATTATTTACGGTAGTAATTTCGGTACTGATTCCTCTATTGTCTTTGTGAAAATAGGCGGGAAAGAAGCAAAAGTAATTAATGCGAAAGGTAATAGTTTGTACTGTATTACCCCGCAACAATGTTACGAAGGAACTATTGAAGTAAAAGTCGGTGAACAGGATGTTATAGTATCATCAAAATATAAATATGTTCCACAAAAGGTCGTATCAACTTTATGTGGATATGTAGATGAGAAGGGTAATGGAGAAATTATAAAGGAAGGTCCTTTTAGCGACTGTGGTAAAATAGATTTTCCTGCATGGTTCGAGTTTGACCCGAAAAATCACGATATCCTGTATTTAACTCAGGATGCAGAAAATAATGGTAATGGTAAGCCGATGCGTATATTGGATTTGAAAAATGAAAGAATATACACTGGAATAACCGGTAGTTCGGAAGGAGCCGACCGCTTGCGTAGCATGTCATGGACTTTAAGTAAAGATACTATGATTATAGCATGCTCAAAAGGAGCTGATAATGCTGCAAGTAATATTATGTTAATCCGTAACCAAGACAATGATATGGTTGATGTTACAGATTTCCAGAATCCTGTAGTAAAACGTCTGACCACAAGTAGAGGGTGTCAGAACTCAATGATACACCCAGAAAATGGTGAATTATACTATAATTTCTTTGGTTCAGGGGCTGTGCTCAGATATGATTTTTACCAATGGGGGGCAAATGATAATAAAGCTCATGCAGAAGAACTGTTTACGATTCAGGATGCCAACTGGGAATTTAACTTTATCGTTCATCCATCTGGTGATTATGTTTATATGATGGTACAGAATCAGCACTATATTCTCCGTTCAAATTATGACAGAGTTAACAAGCGGCTTACAACTCCGTATATCGTTTGTGGACAACCCGGACAAGCGGATTATAAAGATTTGGCAGGAACAAAAGCACGCTTGAATAAACCCGGACAGGGAGTCTTCGTATTTAACAAAGAGTATGAGGATGCGAATAAAGAGGATTGTTATGACTTCTATTTTACGGATCGTAATAATCACTGTATACGTAAATTGACTCCGGATGGAGTAGTCTCTACTTTTGCCGGAAGAGGAAGCACAGGAATGAATGTACATGCTAATGGATATGTGGATGGCCATTTACGTGATGAAGCACGTTTTAATTATCCTTATGCTTTAGCTTATGATGAAGATACAGAAACTTTTTATGTGGGTGATGTGAACAATCATCGTATCCGGAAGATAGCATTAGAAAAGATTCCTGAAGCGACAGAAGAACATCTGGAAGAGAGTCAACCGGAAGAGGGAGAACAATAACCGAATAAAAGAAAAAACACATGAAAATAAAGAATTTTATCACCATTTGTTTGTTACTGGTTTCTGTTGCCACTTTTGCGCAGAAAAAAATTGAAGTAACGGGAGTAGTGACGGATACGAATAAAGAGCCACTGGTCGGTGTCAATGTAACAGTAAAAGATCAGGCTGGCTTAGGAGCAATTACGGATATTAACGGACGTTATAAAATTAGTATTGAAGAGTTTTCAAGACTAGTATTCTCGTACATAGGTTTTGATAAACAGGAAGTATTAGTGAAAAGGCAGCAGGTAGTCAATGTAATTATGAAGGAATCTGAAGCAAGTGAGCTTGATGAAGTCGTTATTACAGGAACCGGTGCACAAAAGAAGTTAACAGTGACTGGAGCGGTGACTACCGTTAATGTAAATGATCTGAAAGCAAATCCGACAGCAAATCTTTCAAATGCTTTGGCTGGTAATGTGGCAGGTGTTCTAGCTATGCAGACATCCGGTCAGCCTGGAAAAAATACTTCGGAATTCTGGATTCGTGGTATTTCTACTTTCGGAGCTGATAACTCGGCTTTAGTGTTAGTAGATGGATTTGAGCGTAGTCTCGATGAAATTAATATTGAGGATGTTGAATCGTTTACTGTTTTAAAGGATGCTTCTACTACAGCAATTTACGGTCCTCGTGGTGCTAATGGTGTAGTATTGATTACAACAAAACATGGTAAAGCTGGTAAAATCAATATCAGTGCTAAAGTGGAAACATCTTATAACACACGGACTATCACACCGGAATTTGTAGATGGGTACACTCATGCTAGAATGATGAATGAAGCACGTATTACTCGTAATCAAGAACCGATCTATCAGAATGACGAATTGGAAATTCTACGTTTAGGACTTGATCCTGATCTTTATCCAAATGTAGATTGGAAAGATGTATTATTGAAAGATGGAGCAATGACTTATCGTGCTAATGTGAATATGAACGGTGGTGGTAGTACAGCACGTTATTTTGTTTCGCTTAGCTATATTAGTGAAGAAGGTATGTATAAGACAGATGAAGCAGTTCGTAAAGATTATAATACCAATCCCGGAAGTCAACGATGGAATTATCGTTTGAATACCGATATTGACATCACAAAAACAACTCTTGTGAAAGTCGGTGTTTCCGGTTCTTTAAAGAAACGTAATGCTCCTGGACAAGGTGGAAATGTATGGGCATCGTTAATAAATCAAAGTCCGATTAGTATTCCAGTAATGTATTCCAATGGTTATGTACCAGCATTTGGAAAAGAAGATGATCGTTCCAATCCATGGGTATTGGCAACACAAACTGGATATTTTGAAATCTGGGAAAATAAGGTTCAGACTAATATTTCTTTAGAACAGAAGCTGGATTTTATTACTAAAGGATTGCGTTTTGAAGGTCGTTTTGGTTTCGACACTAACAACACAAACGAAATTAGCCGTAAAAAAATGCCTCAAACATGGCGCGCAGAACGTTTTCGAAATACTGATGGGGAAATTACTTTTAAAGAACAGCGAACCGAAGAAAAAATGACTCAAAGCTCTATTTCAACAGGTAACCGGACTGAATTTTTAGAAGCAATTTTACACTACAATCGTGCATTCAAAGCGCATCACGTAGGTGGTACTTTAAAATATAGCCAAGATGCTTATCGGACTACAGTAGATATTGGTACAGATATAAAGAATGGCATTGCCAAACGTCATATGGGCTTGGCAGGACGTGCTAGTTATAACTGGAATTATCGTTACTTCATAGATTTTAACTTCGGTTATAACGGATCAGAAAACTTTGCCGATGGACATCGATTCGGATTCTTCCCCGCTTTTTCTCTGGCTTGGAACATTGCAGAAGAGAAATTAATTAAGAAACATCTGGAATGGATGAATATGTTCAAGCTGCGTTACTCTTATGGTAAAGTAGGTAATGATAAATTGGGTGAACGTTTTCCTTATCTATATACAATTGCTAAGTCATATAAAGAAAATGATAAGGACGTAACCTTTCCTGGTTGGAATTGGGGTGATTATGGTTATGGCAATTCTTATGATGGTATGGCATATACTCAATTAGCTTCTGAAAACGTTACTTGGGAAATTGCAACAAAGCACGATATAGGTGTAGACCTTTCTTTGTTTAATGATCAGTTTACGGCCACTGTAGACTATTTCCATGAACAACGCGATGGTATTTATATGGAACGTAAATATCTACCTGGTATAGTAGGAATTGTGAGAAGTAATCCTAAAGCAAATGTGGGTAGTGTACGTTCGCAAGGTTTTGATGGCCATTTTGCCTATAAACAGAAAATAAACAGAGTGAACCTCACGGTTCGTGGTAATTTTACTTATAGTAAAAATGAGATATTGGAGAAGGATGAAGAAAATACTGTTTATCCTTACCAGACAGAAGCGGGTTACCGTGTAAACCAAGCTAAAGGTTTGATTGCATTAGGTCTTTTTAAAGATTATGATGATATTCGTAACAGTCCTCAACAGACAGCATGGGGAAAAGTACAACCGGGTGATATTAAATATAAAGATGTTAATGGAGATGGTGTAATCAATGATGGTGACAAAGTAGCTATCGGTGCGACTACCAAACCGAATCTGATTTACGGATTTGGTATCTCTGCACAATGGAAAGGATTTGATTTCAATGTCCATTTTCAAGGAGCAGGAAAGTCTTCATTCTTCATTAATGGTTCTACGGTATTTGCCTTCAAGGATAGTCAGTGGGGAAATGTTTTGGGAAATTTAGTAGCTAATCGTTGGGTTGATGCAGACACAGCAGCTAAACTTGGAATTCCTGCTAATGAAGATCCGAATGCTTCTTATCCACGTCTTAGCTATGGTGGAAATGATAATAATCAACAAAAGTCCACTTTCTGGCTAAAAAATGGTTCATATTTACGTTTGAAGACTTTAGAAGTAGGGTATACATTGCCTAAATCAATTGTAAATAAGATTAAGTTCAATAATATACGTGTATTCTTTATTGGTACCAATTTATTGACATTCGCTAAATTTAAAGAATGGGATCCGGAATTAGGAAGTTCCACAGGGGCGGAATACCCACTGTCTAGGGTAATGACTTTAGGATTGACTGTTAATATCTAATCAATATGTGTGAAATGAAAAAGATATATAAGTTTTGTATAGGTGCCCTGTTAGGGACAATCACCGTTTCGTGTGTAGACCAGCTGGATTCGGATAAAAATTTTAAAGACCGTATGACGCTGGAAGATGTATTTACTAATGAAAAATACTCGGAAGAATGGTTAGCTCATGCTTATTCCTATCTTAAAGGAGAGAATATGGATGTTGGAACCAAAGATAATATACTGTGGTGTTTTGCCGATGATATTTATTTTGGTGACCGTGATATTTATAACACCTTTAAAACAGGGACTTATAGTGAAGGAGACCGACAATCATGGGGAGCCAGTTATAAAGGCATTCGTCAGGCATCCATTTTCATTCAAAATATCGACATGAATATGGAGTTTACAGAAGCTGAAAGAGCTGACCTGAAAGCACAAGCCCGTTTTGTACGCGCTTACTATTATTGGTTATTACTCCGTAAATATGGCCCTGTTCCTTTATTGCCGGAGGAAGGACTCGATTATACAGCCAGCTATGATGATTTGGCTTGTCAACGCAATTCCTATGATGAATGCGTAGAATATATCGAATCAGAAATGCGCTTGGCGGCTAAGGACTTACCTTTGGACAGGGGAGCGAATCATACCTCTCGTCCTACTAGAGGAGCCGCATTAGCAGCACGCGCAAAAGTTCTATTATACGCGGCGAGTCCTATTAATAACCCTCGTCCTGAAGATACCGAAAGATTTACAGATTTGGTAGATCATGACGGAAGATGTTTGTTAGCACAGGAATATAATGAATACAAATGGGCCAAAGCCGCTGCAGCAGCAAGAGACGTTATGGAACTCCCGGGAAGCAATTATGGACACCGTTATGTGTTACACACTGTGAAGAAAAGAGATGAAGCCGCTGCAGGTTATCCGAAGACACTTCCTCCTTATTCTGATAATGATTTTGAAAATGCTGATTGGCCAAATGGATATCGGGACATTGACCCCTTTGAATCCTATCGACAAGTTTTTAATGGAGCCCTGTCTATGTTTGATAATCCTGAACTTATTTTTAGTCGTGGACAAAATCAGGGTGACCGCAATCTTGCAGATATGGTATTACATCAATTGCCTACCAGTGCCAATGGCTGGAATACACATGGTATGACACAAAAGATGTGTGATGCTTACTATATGTATAATGGCTCTGAGTTTAACAGACAGACATTTTTGGACACTTGCCAAGTTGAGAACCGTTTTGTGTCTGAAAAGGAAGGGAAGGCAGGAACATATCCTTATTTAAAGAAAGGAGTATGGAAAGAGTATGCATGGCGTGAACCACGCTTCTATGCTTCAGTTGCTTTTAATGGTTGTGTATGGCCTCTATTGAATAATTCAACGCTTAAAGATCCTAAACCCGTAGAGCAACAGGTATTTTATTATCGTGGTAATGGTAATGGATATACTAACTCCAATTTTTGGCTTCGCACTGGTATTGGAATCATGAAATTTGTTCATCCGGACGATACCTCTGCGGCAAAAGGTAATAAGGACTATGTCAAACTAAAAACGGAACCTGCTATTCGTTTTGCTGAAATCTTATTGATTTACGCTGAAGCTTTGAATGAGTTGGAAGATGGCTCTTCATACGACATTCCATCTTGGGATGGCTCTGCCAGTTATTCTGTCAAACGTGACATAAATGAAATGAAAAAAGGTATTCGTCCTGTTCGTTGCCGTGCAGGGGTTCCCGATTATACATTGCCAGAGTATCAAGACCGGAATGTATTCCGTAAGAAATTGAAGCATGAGCGACAGATAGAGCTCATGGGAGAAGGACATCGTTATTTTGATCTCCGCAGATGGAAAGACGCTCCGATTGAAGAGTCAATGGAAATATATGGTTGTGATGCTCTTATGACTGAAGAAAATAGAGCAGCGTTTCATTCACCAATTGTAGTCAATGAACTTCCAACTGCTTTTTCTCGCAAATTATATTTCTGGCCTATCAGTCATGAGGAGTTGAAACGCAATAAGCTGTTGACACAAAATCCGGGTTGGACATACAATGATTAATTTTAAAATGATATAAGTATGAAAATTATATATAATTGTTGGTTTGCATTATGTATGTTGCTCTTGATCACTTCTTGTAATGATGAGTGGAAAGATGAGCAGTATCGGCAATATATTTCTTTTAAAGCACCTATAAAAGATAAAGATAATGGGGTAACTCCAATATATGTGAGATACAACCCTGATGGAAAAGTACGCTATCAGTTACCGGTTATAGTTAGTGGGTCAACTACGAACGAACAAGATATAGATGTCCATGTAGCACTATATGAGGATACCTTGGAAATATTAAATAGAGAACGTTTCAGCGGGCGTACAGATTTATGGTATACGCTATTGGAGGAAGATAAATATGAATTCCCGGAAATAGTTCATATTCCTGCAGGAACATGTGTGGAACAACTAAATATTGATTTTGATTTGAGAGGAATCAATATGACAGATAAATGGGTGTTGCCTCTAACTATCGTTGATGATGCTTCTTATAATTATCAAGGTCATCCACGTAAAAACTATGCAAAAGCATTATTGCGTGTAATTCCTTTTAACGATTATTCCGGTTCATATAGTACAAGTACAATGGAAGTGTATATTCGAAATGCAAATGGAAGTACTGATAATAAACCGATGGTAACCAATAATCGTACAGCATATGTGGTAGATAATAATACTATTTTCTTTTATGCCGGTTTAATGAGCGAAGATTTATCAAGAGATGAACGGGAACTTTATAAAATATATATACGCTTCAATGAAGACAAATCATTGAGTATGTGGGCAGATGACGAAGAAAAGATTGGATTTAAGCTATACGGTACTCCTGCTTACAGCGTAACGGAAACTATGGATGCTACACGACCTTATCTAAAACATCGCTATGTTTCATTTACTATTGAATATGATTTTAAAGATGTAACTTCTCGAAATCAAGAAGTTCTTTATAAAGTTAAAGGAACAATGCTACTGGAACGAAATCTCAATACTCAGATTCCAGACGAAGATCAGCAGATTGAATGGTAAATAATGAAAAATTAAGAACTAGTCTGATAATCTAATTATATTTTATGGATTAGCAGATAAATACCATAAAATAAGAGAATAAGTTAGGCGTGATTCAGTAAACGACTTACGTGATTGAACCACGACAATAATTTAATATTCAATATAAGATAAATAATTAAGTAGCCTGTCATTGTCTAAATCGAGTTCAATGACAGGCTGTTTAAATTGCTTACAGTATGCTGCGGATATGATAATAAAGAATTTGATATAAATAAAAGGCTTTAAGTTAAGAAGAATGAGTATCTCTTATTAATTCATTCTTTAAGATTAAATTTACAAATAACAAAAAAGTAGAAACAGTGACGATAGAACGAGTATTGGGATCCAAGCTAATTGAATTGCTGTAACTGGGGATTTTTAGGGATAATCGCGTCATCTTATTTACATAAAGTTACATGTCTTCTAATCCTAAGACTCGTGTTTCAATATCGTATTTTGCCATCTCTTTGTGCCTTAAATGTTCCACTTTTTCCATGAACGTTGAATGAACATAATTATTCTCTGGCATCCGTTTAACTTCTGCTATAAGGGCTTTTTTTCCACTTGATTTAAGAGCTACAATATCAATTTCATAAGAGTTTAATCGTTCTTTGTTTGTAGAACTTTTAGTTTCCCACCAGGAACCAATTTCTTTAAACCCACCTTCTTCTGCTAATTTCTGTTTAAAATAGTTTTCTAACACTTTGCCTGAATAAGTCTGATAATCAGCCTTTGCTAGTTGACGCAGGTCTTCAAAATTCTGTAGTTCAATATATGAACGATTCCGTTCGATGTATTTAAACCAGAAATTTAGAAAATTATCTCCAATAATATATCGTACATTTTTCTTAGTACCTGGTTTCGCAAAAATAGGCCGTTCGCGAGTTATCAAATTATACACATTTTCTAATTTACTTAAATGACCTCCGATAGATATCCCCCCTAGTACTGACTCTATTTCCCCTTGTGTATAATGCCCATTTGCTATTTCTAATAAGATGGAAAAGTAAATGCCATAATTTTTTCCAAATTCAGTAATCAACAAATTACGTCCTTCATCTATAAACAAGGAATTTTCTGAAAAAACGAAGTCATATATCCGGTCAACAGAAAGTGCTTGATTGTCACAGAATAACTCTACATATTTAGGGATTCCTCCAGTCAGTGTATACAAAGCTAATAGGTCATCATTACTATATCCGGGCGCAAAATCTTCCATAATTTGTTTTAGCACTTTTGTATTGAAGGACCGAAGACATAAAATATTGTCAGCACGTCCGAATAATGGTTCTCCATGATCCGTGAATATCTTTTGCATCAATGAATATACAGAGCCGCTAATTACAAGATTTATTTTAGTTTCTTGCCGATATTCATCCCAAAGATTTTGCATATCACTAAAAACATCGGGTCTGATATTATAAAACTCCTGAAATTCATCAATAACAATATTAAAAGAACGTGTTTTTCCTATTTCGAAAAGATATTGTATCAAAGTAGTAAAGTTGGATATGCCATCCGGAATAAAAATAGATAATGTCTCGCGTACTATTTTTATAAAATCTGCGACTAATATACTCTCTGCTTTTCTTCCAATGAAAAAATATACAGTAGGTGTTCCCTTCAGAGCTTGTTTTATAAGACTGGTTTTTCCAATACGCCTACGGCCTGTTACCACAATCATTCTGGAATTTTGACCAAATGCAAGCTCTTGTACACGCTTCAATTCTGCAATTTCTTTCTCTCTATTATAAAACTTCATAATCAATAAGTTTTTCTCAACGGCTGTTGAGTCAACCGTCGTTGCAAAAATATGAAATAAATTAAGAACAACCAATTTTGCAATACTTATTATTGATGTTTTCGCCATTTTTAGAGTTCATCCGAAAGAAAATAGAATAATAAAATAATGAAAATAAGTGACTTTATTGAGAGAAAAATCACTTTAATTTTACTTGAAAAAGATGTAAAGCACAACACAGTAACAATACGCTAATTTATAATATTCAGATTATCAAATAGATACAGTAATGTTTGTTAGTTTGGACAGGACCCGGAAAACCAACTTTGCACGGATGATTTTGCCGGACATTGGGCACACAATGCCAATCTTTCTGTAAAAGCGATCATGGGAGTGGCCGGATACAGCGAGATGGCTCGGATGCTCGGATTGAATGATGTAGCAGACAAATATGCGGCTATAGCCAAGAAAATGGCGGTGAAATGGGAAGAAATGGCGAATGAGGGAGATCATTACCGTCTGGCTTTTGACCGTAAAGATACCTGGAGTCAAAAATATAACATGGTTTGGGATAAGTTGTGGAACCTGAATTTATTCCCTAATAATGTTATCAGAAAAGAGATTAACTATTATTTGACAAAACAGAATCCTTATGGGCTCCCTCTGGACTCTCGTAAAGAATACACAAAATCCGACTGGATCATGTGGACGGCAGCTATGTCTTCAGATAAGGAAACCTTCCAGAAATTCTCTGATCCTGTCTATAAATATATCAATGAAACAGTATCACGTGTGCCTATCAGTGACTGGCACCACACCGACAGTGGACGATGGGTAGGCTTTAGAGCACGTTCGGTGATCGGAGGATACTGGATGAAGGTGTTAATGGATAAAGTTCAAAATAATCAATAAAATTACTATGACGTTAACTTAAAAATTGTACATATGAAGTTTTTTAAAAAAATGTTGTTGGTTGGGCTACTTCCTGGCTATTTGCTATGCCAGGCACAAAACGTCCCAAACAAAGAGGATGTACCCTTGGATTTAGGATATCGTGTACTCCCTATGGGAGATTATAACGGTTCAGCCTACACCATCTCGGGTAAACAGTTACGTAATCTACCTGTTACAAATCTTTCGGCAGTATTGGCCGGACTGGTACCTGGTTATTTTGCCCGACAAGTGCAAGGTGGTGGATTAGTGAATGAACAGAATTCATTCTGGATAAGAGGGCAAAGGAGTAATTCGCCCGATGTATTAGTATTGGTTGATGGACAGGAACGGGATTTTGCTGTTTTGTCATCACACGAAGTAGAATCAATTACCGTATTGAAAGATGCTGCAGCAACAGCCTTATATGGAATGCGTGCAGGCAGTGGAGCTATTCTGGTTACAACTCGTAAGGGAGCAAAGGGAAAACCGCAGGTTGAATTGACAGCTCAAATTATAGCTCAACAACCACTTAAAGAATTAAATTCATTAAACGCAGCCGATTATGCAAGACAGCACAACATAGCCCGTCATAATGACAATATGGATCCCCTGTATTCGAACTATGATATAATGAATTATGCTAAGAATGATCCTAATTCCATATTATATCCCAATGTAGATTGGGCTGATAAATATTTAAAGGATATCCGATGGAGCCAACGCTATAATCTTAATATCCAAGGAGGAACAGAAAAAAGTACATATTTCGTGAATGCAATGTATACTCGTAACAATGGCTACTTCAATACAGATGATTCACATGATTATAATACCAATCACTCTGCCGAACGGTTTAATATCCGTTCCAATATCGATTTTGCCGTAACTCGCACTACCCAACTGGATGTAAATCTGTATGGCTGGTATCAAAGTCAGAATGGCCCTGGCAGCGGAGCCGAAAATATCTATAAAAATCTAGTCACATTACCGCAAGGAATCTTCCCAGAATGGTACAATGACCAAGGATATACAGATCAATACGGCAATGTTATCAATGCAGAAGATGGGAAAATTGTAGCAGGAAATGCATTCCGTGAAAATCCATGGGCAATGCTAAATCGCTCCGGCTACTTCCAGGACAAACAATTGTATGGTTCTTTCCGCACAAAACTCTCACAGGATCTTTCCTTCATAACAGAGGGATTAAAAGCTTCTGTTGCTCTATCCATGGATTCACGCACAATTTCTTCTATCAGACGTACAATAACTTTCGCATATTACGAAAAGGATGCGACGAATGAGAATGTTCTCCGCCGGACCCGTGAAGATGACTCAATGATAAACAAGGTAGATAATACCAGTTCTTTCCGCCGGACCGGTATCGTGGCTCAATTAGATTATAACCGTACCTTTGGAAAACATGGAGTTTCGGCTTTAGCTTTCTATGAACAATATGAAAGCAATGATGAAATGGTATTGCCAACCCGATTCCAAAGCGTAAATGGTTGGTTCGGCTATAATTATGATAAAAAATATGGCATCGATGTTATCGGAGCTTATCAGGGATCTCACAAATTTGGTCCGGGACACAAATTCGGTTTCTTCCCTACAATATCTGCCGGATGGACTGTTTCTAACGAATCTTTCTGGAAAGATGCAAAAAAAATAGTGCCCTACCTGAAGCTAAAAGCATCTTATGGACAAGTCGGCAACTCATCCGGCGTAGATGCCTTTTATTACAGAGGACGTATGTGGCCGCAAAACGAAGTCTATATCACAGGGGTAAACATGGGAACAAAGCTTGGAGGATACATTCAGGATATACTTCCAAATCCCGGATTGACTTGGGAGAAAGCTAGAATTCTGAATATCGGAATAGATACCCGACTATTTTCAGACCGGTTATCTGTTACAGCAGAATTTTTTAAAGACAACCGTCATGATATGTATGTAGTAAATAACAAAATCAGTTCTCTTGTCGGCAATGTAAAGGAATTTAAGCAGAATATAGGCAAAATCAATAGCCATGGAGTAGACTTATCTGCCATGTGGAATTCAAATATTGCAGACTGGAGCTATTTCATAGGTGGTACATTCTCTTATTCTACGAATGAACTGATTGCAAACGGTGAAGTAGATCAGCCATACGAATGGTTGAAGAATCAGGGACGGCCTTTAGGAGAAAATCGAGGATACATCGCAAAAGGCTTTTTCAATTCTTGGGAAGAAATAGCAGCCTCTCCTGTACAAACATTCTCTGATGTCCAACCAGGTGATGTACGTTATGAAGATATAAACAAAGACGGACAGATTGATGTAAACGATATGGTACCTATCGGTTACGGAGACATTCCCAGAATCATGTATGGTATTAACTTAGGAGTCGGCTACAAAGGATTTTCGATCACCGCATTATTTCAGGGAGCCGCAAAAGTCTCTCGTCAATATTCGGACATTGTGATGAATCCTTTCACAGATAACGGAACCATATTTGAGCATCAACTTGATTACTGGACACCCGAACACCAGAATGCAACATTCCCACGTTTAACAACACTGGACAATGCCAATCTTAATAACAGGCAGATAAGTACATTAAATGTGAAAGATGCTGATTTCTTAAGATTAAAAACACTGGAAGTAGCCTATGACTTTCCTACAAAAATGATACAGAAAATCCATCTTAAGGGATTGAGACTTTTCCTTAGCGGAACGAATCTGATTACCTGGACAAAATATAAATGGGTTGATCCTGAAGCTCCTTCACTGGCAGCTCCTTTGACGAGAAACATGAGTATAGGTTGTTCCTTAAAATTCTGATAGCATGAAAAAATCGATAATTTATTTGGCAATAAGCGCAACACTAACATTTTCCGGTTGTGATTATCTGGATGACATGCCCTATGACTGGGCCCAGCCTGATGATATTTTTACGAATGAACAGAACTATCTGAAACCGATTAATCAGGTGTATGCATATATTCCCGAAGGCTTCAACCACGTAGGAAATGCCTTTTTAGATGCAGCCACCAATGATGGAATAAGTACAATCATAGATTCGGATATTCATAAGTTGTCTCGTGGGTATGTCACTTCTTCAAATCCGATTGAAGAATGTTGGAATAAGTCATACAAGGGAATTCAACAGGCCATTTTTGCCCGCAAATATTTGCGTGAGGCTGACTTGGTGTTACAAAATAAGACAGAAGAAGACATCCAGACATTTAAAGATACCTATTGTGCGGAAACTGAATGTTTACAAGCCTTATTTGAGTTTAACCTGTTAAGACACTACGGAGGCTTTCCTATTGTCGATCGTATTTACGAAGTCGACGATCCTGAACTGCAGACAAAGGCAAGAGACTCTTTCAAAGACTGCGTCAATCACATCGTACAGTTATGTGAGAGTGCTGCCGCTGTGTTGAAAGTTGATCCAGAAGGTGGAAATGGTTCTTATGGCCGTATGACTAAAGGAATGGCACTTGCTATTAAAGCCAAGACATTACTCTATGCCGCAAGCCCACTCTACAACAGAACGGATAATAACGATCCACTACTAGGCTATACTGACGGCTCGGATGTGACGGAACGTTGGAAACTTGCAGCCAAAGCTTGTGCAGATGTAATCAATCTAAATGCAGACGGAACAATATCTCCGAATGGAAATAAAAAATATAATCTGATAGCTCTTACTGCTGCTAAAACGTACGACAAGATCTTTATCAATGCCAATCCTAATCCGGAATATATCCTATTCTATACGGCTGCTAAGGACAATGCTCTGGAAAACAGGCATTATCCCCCTACAATCTCAAAAGATCAGGGAGGAGGTACAGTACCTTCACAGCAATTGATCGATGCATTTACCATGAAAGATGGAAGCGATTATACCCATTCTTCTGACGGTGCAAGCATGTATACTAACAGAGACCCGCGTTTGGCAGCAATTATCGGATATGACGGTTCGGTTTATGGAAAGAATACCATTTATACGCGAATTAGTGATAACACAACCATAGACGGACTCAACCAAGTGAAGAACCGTTCGACCAATACGGGATATTATTTAGCTAAATTCCTGGACAAAACACTGAACTTCGGACAGGCCAATGTGGGTACCGTTTTCCACTTATTCCCGATGATTCGCTTATCTGATATCCTACTTTCCTACGCAGAAGCCATGCATCACGCTTACGGCATGAGTGCGGATCCAGAAGGCTATGGTTTGACAGCAATAGAAGCCGTACAAAAAATACGTACCAGAGCAGGATTCGGAACAAATGATAAATTTCTTAATGGGGTGACAGATAACAACTTTATGGAAAAAGTGAAGCAAGAACGCCGTATCGAACTCTGTTTTGAAGAACATCGTTACTTCGATTTGCGACGTTGGATGGATGGCAATCAACTTAGAGAACCTATTATCGGAATGAAAGTAGAAGAAAATGCTTCCGGGCTTCATTATACACGCATTACAGTAGATGAAGCACGCAATTTTAAAGATTACATGTATTATCATCCTATTCCTCTGAAAGTAATCAAGGAAAGCCCTTCCATCCAACAGAATCCAGGTTGGTAACGGGCATCAAAACTATTTAATAGATAGAAAACATGAAAAAGATAATAATATTATTCATATGCTTAACCTCCTCCATCTGGCATGTCTGTGCCCAAACCAAAGTTAGCGGAATTGTTAAAGATGCCCAAGGAATGGAGATGATTGGCGCTACTGTCCTTCAGAAAGGGACTAATAATGGAATAGTGACTGGTTTGGATGGCAAATTTACTCTTACATTGTCCAACAAAGCAGAGCAAACACTTCTTATCTCAATGATCGGCTTTATAGAACAATCTATTGCCATAAAAAAGAATCATCCTTTTATCAATATCACTTTGGAAGAAGACATTGCACAATTAGATGAAGTTGTTGTGGTGGGATATGGAACACAGAAAAAAGTATCTCTGACCGGTTCTATTTCTAATGTCGGGACCGAAGATTTGAAAAGCATGCCTGTATCAAGTGTCACAAACGCTTTAGGTGGCCGCATCCCGGGACTAGTAACCCGACAAGAGAGCGGACGTCCCGGCGGTGATCAGGCTACGATGTTCGTTCGTGGTCGTGCTTCATTGAACGACTCTAGCCCTTTAGTATTGATTGACGGGGTAGAACGACCTATGGCGCAAATCGACCCTGATGATATTGAAACCATTTCTGTATTAAAAGACGCTTCTGCAACTGCCGTATACGGTGTACGAGGAGCAAATGGTGTGATATTGGTAACTACCCGCCGAGGTCGTGAAGGAGAGACTCGAATATCCTTCTCATCTGAATTCGGTGTCACTTCCTTCAATCGTATATCTCAAACCCTAAATGCAGAATCCGTTTCAAGATTCATGCGTGAGGGGGCTATCAATGATGGCTTTGACCCTTCCGATACAGGTAATACTCGCGGTCTTTTCCTGTCAGAATATGACAACTACCTCTATCGTACCCAGAAAAGCCCGTTTACACACCCGGACAATGACTTTGTAGATATGTTTACGAAAAATGGTCTCCAACAGAAATACAATGTAAACCTATCCGGCGGAAATAAAACAGTACGTTACTTCGTTTCCGTTGGATACTTCACTCAAACCGGTATGTTTGAGACAGACGTAGACAAAATTAAAGAACATGAGACAATACAAGCTCTTTTAGCAGCCTCACCCGATGTAGCAAAAGGCTTATACAAAGAAGGTTATAATTCGGAATATAAGTACAGTAGGCTCACCACTCGTTCGAATATCGATATCAACCTAACTGAAGATTTCAAGGTATCCGTGAATCTTGCTTATCGTTTCGGAAGTCAGAACCGCCCCTATGGCTATGATGCTGACGGACAGGAAGCACTGCGTCTGTTCGGCATGTTCTACCGCAATTCTCCTCAAGCATTCCCAATCTTAAATGCGAATGGAACTTATGCCGCCGCCGATGGTATATGGAGACAGAATCCACTCGTGACATTATGCTATTCAGGATTTTTTCTTAATTTCAATAACAAACTTGAGACAGATTTTGCTTTTAAATATAACCTAAGGAAACTGTTAAAAGGATTAAGTATAGACGGAAAATTCTCTTACGATGCAGGCTGGAGCAATAACCGAAGCATACAGCAGCGTCCCAATATCTATCAATATAATCCTGTAAACGGGACTTATAAACAAGGACTTGAAATGGTGTTGCCAACAAAAGCCACCAATAAAACGGCAGCTACACATCGGAAGTATGCTGAAGCGGCAGTTCGTTATAAGCAATCCTTCTCCGGACATAATATATCTGGATTGGTACTTTATAATATGAGTTACACTTCCACTCCCGGTGGACGCTATTCTTATGTACCTCATATCTATCAGGCTTTAGTAGGACGTGTTAACTATGATTATGAGAATCGCTATCTATTCGAAGTTAACGCAGGCTATAACGGCTCAAACCGTTTCGCGGAAGGACACCGTTATCAGCTCTTTCCTGCAGCATCAGTGGGATGGGTACTGACTAACGAACCTTTCTTTAAAGAAAACCCTATCTTAAGTTTTACTAAACTACGCTTCTCTTATGGTGAAGTTGGTAATGACAAGCTGGGAGGTTTCTCTTACTATTATCGTTCAGGATACGATGAAGGACTAGGCTACACTTTTGGAGAGACACATAATCCTGCGATTAAAGGTCTGATTCAAGGAAAAAGCGCCAATGAAAATATCACATGGGAAGTTGCACGGAAATACAACTTAGGACTTGAGACCAAATGGTTGAAAGACAAAATATCTGCCAGTATTGACTTTTTTAAAGAACGTCGTAGTAATATCCTATGTGAACCGGAAAGATATTCTCAAGCAGCCGGTTCAAACGGATTGGCTCCCATAAACTATGGTGTCGTAACAAATCAGGGATATGATCTGGAAATAGGCTATCAAGATCAAAAAGGAGATTTTGGATATTCCATAAAAGGGATTTATGGATATGCACACAATGAAATTGTAGAGAAAAGTGAATCTGTAAAGCCCTATGCCTATATGTCACAAACGGGAAATCCTATCGGACAGTTTATCGGCTATATTTCCGACGGTTTCTTTAGTTCTTATGAAGACGTAGCAAGTTCTCCCGTTCAATTCGGACAAATAAGCCGACCTGGAGATATTAAATATAAAGATTTAAATCATGATGGAGTGATCGATTCTAACGACCAAGCTCCTATCGGCTATAATCCGGTACCCGAAATGACTTTCTCTCTTGCTGCCGGTTTGAACTGGAAAGGAATTGATTTTAGTATATTGCTTCAGGGAGCTGCCCGTTCATCCATCTATCTGCAACAGGATATTGCATGGGATAATTTCTGGGGTAATTATTACGAAGAGCATATCGGAAGATGGACACCGGAAACAGCAGCAACAGCAACGTACCCACGTTTCACTAAAGCAGCCACTCCTGCGCATCCTAATTATTATAAATC
>ERZ1036455.250-NODE-250-length-18607-cov-4.037462_pt1 | contig 18607 bp, 9 predicted proteins | sample MGYA00514228_ERZ1036455 | MGnify/ENA primary metagenome ERZ1036455 (study PRJEB33795, sample SAMN09464920) | human gut metagenome | host: Homo sapiens | place: USA: Stanford, California | collected 2016-07 | study: EMG produced TPA metagenomics assembly of the... | reverse complement strand
TGTCTTCGCTCTCCATCGTGATGAGCAAGGCCGATGTGTCGCCAAAATCGTCTATCACCTGAAGGGCCAGCACATTGGACGGGAGTTGCGACTTGAAATCGGAAACCCCGTGCCGGAACTTGCTCCAAAACTCATCCTTGTTGTTCACCTCGTCGTTCAGTTGCACTTGTATATATACAATACCGTCGCGGCTCTTTGAGAAAGTCTTCTCCTTTCTCACCTCCTTATAAGAGAATATGTATTCCTCCAATGGCTTGGCTACCTGCTCAAGCATTTCCCCGGCTGTATTGCCCGGAGCCGCCGCAACAACGATGCCTTGCCGGATTGTAAAATCAGGAAATTCATTCTTGCGCATCTCCGGCAAACTATATATGCCAAATGCAACGAGACAGCACACTACCAGGATGATAATCTGGCGGTAGTGCATGGCCCATTCTACTACATTACGTTTCTTGTTGTTGATATTCATTGTCGTATAATTCTATAAAAAGACTTTTCTATTCTAAAAAGGTAAGGTCAGTCCCTTCGCATACTTTCTGCTGTCCTTCGACGATAATCCGGTCTCCTTTTTTCAGTCCGGAAATGATCCTGATACCGTTTGCCGTGAAATCACCACAGTCCACCACACACTTCCGAGCTTTACCTTCCTTCTCAATCCAGACAAAAGAACGGTTGTTTTCGTCGAGTTGCACAATATGCGCAGGGATTATGCACTGCTCTGAAGAAGCAGAGGTGTTTTCATCCAAAGTAACTTCCGTCACCATGCCCGGCATCAAATCCTCTCCTGAGTTTTCCACACGTATCTTCACGTCATAGGAACGTGAAAGCGGGTGGGCAACAATACCTTTCTCGACAATCACACCCGAAAACTTTCTATCTCCTAAAGCGGGGACTGCCACCTCTGCCTCCTGTGCAAGTGAAATTCCAGCAATCTCGGTTTCCGGTATCGCGATCTTCACTTTCAGCAGATTGGCAGTCACTAATTTGAAAACAGGGATAGCCGGAGTTACATTTTGTCCGACCTCAACCGTTTTCTCGGCTATCACTCCGCTGAAAGGAGCGTATAATTTACAGTCTCTCAAGTTCTTTCCTGCGATTTCTTCCATTGCACGTGCCTGTTGCAGTTTGCTTTGCACCTCCACCCATTGCATCTCCGGCAGGCTGCCTTTGTCATGCAATTCTTTCATTCTTCGGTAAGCATCTTCGGCTTGTTCCAACGATGCTTTTGCCACATTGTAACTGCTTTGTATCGAAATCGGATCCAACGTAGCAATCAACTCACCTTTAGAGACATGCTGCCCTAAGGTGACATGGACCGCCTTCACTGTTCCCATGACAGAAAAACTGAGCGCTGTCCCATTCTCTTCCTCCACCGTTCCTGAAAAGCGTTTGCAATGCATGTCTTGGCTGGCGGTAACCTGCATAATCTTGACTTTTACAGATTCATTCTCCATCGTTTGTTTCTTATTGTCTTGACATCCGGTCAAAGCAATAACAGAAAACAATGATACTGTTAAATAAAACTTTTTCATATTTCTATAATCCTTGATAATTTCATTTTTGAATGCAAAAAAAGGAGGTTTTCAAATTCTAAGGCATAAAGTCATGGCCTCAAAAGTGGTCTATTTCAGAACACAATTACCAGAAAAGGAAATATAAACTACTTTTTTCTTCGTTTTGACTACCGCTTTATACAGAATACCCTATTAATTTGCCATAAAAACAAAAAATAAAAAACGACAGTTATGGAGAGCGTTAGAAAAGCGAACCTGAATTCTACTGACATACAACACAGTACGATATATAATAATGGGGAACTGGCTTTTTTAGATAAAGTTAGTGACATTAATGTCACAGAATCTATTCAAATGGAAATATATGTAATTGTGCTATGCCTGCAAGGTAAAGCCTCAGTGTGTATCAATGGTAACCCTTATGTTGCCTACGCAAATGACATTTTCATCTGCACACCGAATAATTTACTGGAAGATTGTCTATTAAGTATTGATTTCAAATGTCATTGCATCTGTATGTCACCGGAATATGTACAAAGAATCCTGCCAATGGCGGATAATACATGGGACATCAAAATCCTGTTCGAGAAGAATCCGTTATGTTCGCTTCAGCCACAAGAAGTGGTCACTTTCTGCCAGTATTATGATATTCTGTGTTCTAAAGTTCATCTTCCTTCCGGTGCTCAAAAGAAAGTTATAGACGCTTTGATTCTGGCTTTCATTTATGACATGCAAATTATCATAGACAGAATGATACAAGTCATTCCTCGCCCTTTCAATTCAGGAGAATATCTTTTCAAGAATTTCATAGACTTGTTGGGGTCTTCCTATCCTAAAAACAGAAATGTGTCTTACTATGCTGACAGATTACATGTCACTTCCAAATACTTGTCTTCTGTGTGTAAGAAAATAAGCGGACAAACTGCATCTAAAGTGATAGACCACTATGTGCTGAAAGATATCGAATACTTGATGAAACATACTTCAAAGACCATTAAGATAATTTCTGTCGAGCTGGATTTTCCGGATATTTCATTCTTCGGCAAATATGTGAAGAAACATTTTGGAATGGCCCCTAAAATGTTAAGAGAAAAATACAGAGAAGAACAATAATCTTCTGATGAAAAAGCAGTGTTTATGGAATGATGCGAAAAGACCTCTCCGATCGTTTCATGCAAGGGAAAACTTAGTTCCATGCTCATGGAGCTAAAATTTCATGCCCATGGAACTTTATTTTGCAGACTATCGGAAATCTCCTACATTTGCACCATAAATCTGAAATAAAATATGATGCGCATAGATATACTGACCGTACTTCCCGAGATGATCGAAGGAATGGTGAACTGCTCCATTGTGAAACGGGCACAAGACAAAGATTTGGCTGAAATACATTTGCATAACCTGCGGGATTACACGACCAACAAATGGCGGCGTGTGGATGATTATCCTTTCGGGGGTGAAGCCGGCATGGTGATGCAGATCGAGCCCATCGACCGAGCCATCTCGGCTTTGAAAAGCGAAAGGGAATATGATGAAGTTATTTACACATCGCCGGATGGGGAGACCTTCAACCAGCCGATGGCAAACAGCATGTCGATGCTGAACAATCTGATTATCCTTTGCGGGCATTACAAAGGAATCGACTACCGCATCCGCGAACATCTGATAACAAAGGAAATATCCGTCGGCGATTATGTCCTGACAGGAGGTGAGCTGGCTGCCGCCATCATTACTGATGCCGTCGTACGCCTCATTCCCGGAGCAATCGGCGACGAGCAAAGCGCCCTCTCCGACTCGTTCCAGGATAATTTGTTGGCTCCTCCGGTCTATACCCGGCCAGCCGATTATAATGGATGGAAAGTCCCTGAAGTCCTCCTATCCGGACATCAACGCAAGATTGAGGAGTGGCGCCTCGCGCAAGCTCAAGAAAGAACTGCCCGGCTACGCCCCGATTTATTGAAGTAGAGCTCTCTACTTCTGTTCTGCCACGAAATTATAGACAAACGCATATTCATACGTGTTGTTTTCCGCAGTAACACCATTCACTGGATTGATTTTTTCTTCAATCGTCATGCCTGTGATATAATCACCGGTCAATGTATAGCGGAATGTATATTCGGCACGGATATCCGTAGCAGCAGAGACATTATACCAATAGGCGCGGGTCGGCAGATTCTGATTCATCTTCCCATACAGCAGGTTCAACGGAGAGATCATATCAAAGCCGACCGGCCGGAATGAATTGACAACCCGGAACGGGAAGTTTTCCGGACGCAATTGAGAGTCATATTCGTATGTAATCTCTTGTTGTGGCAGGTAAGCGTAATGCACCACGTTTCCATTTTCCCATGAATAGCGATCCACCTCACCCATCTCTCTTGTCTGATAACCCGAACCGTTCTCATTCGGCCATTGGATAACCTGCGAAACCGATTTCAGCCAATTAGAGCTATAGGTGTACCTGTTTTCTACAGCAGTGTACACAGCATTGCTCATATACTTGTTTTCAGCCTTTTCTTCCTTGGCCGCAATCATATTTCCGCTCAACGTGTAAACCGTATGAACAAACGGATTAGTCGGAGAACCGTCAACCATCTTCACCCCGCTTACGGAAATCGTCTTGTCTACAATAATATAATTATCGGTAAACTGGTTTCCTTCCGTAGTCAATATAATCCGATTGATTTGCTTGTCCTGATCGTAAGTGATATCCGCGTTAAAAAAAGCATTTCCGTTTTTCGTACATGTTACACTCGTCAGTTTATTCAACTCGGGAATATACGGCTTATCATCATCTCCACAAGACACAAGTCCCACCGCTACCAAAAGCATACTTAAAAACTTCTTCATCTCTTTTTCTTTTTATTATTCGATCTTACAAAAATAGGACATTTGCTAAAATAACGGACGAAGTAACCTATTTTAAGTAATTCTACTTGAAGAAATGCAAGTAAACCATTAGTTTTGCAACACAATTTATCACAATAAATATCTAATAACAAACATCTTACAATAAGATAAAACGTAAATCATACAATATCTAAAATTTAATAACATGAGAATGAAACATCTGACGGTGGCAGCATTGACATTATTGCTGTCTGTTTCTTGTAGTCAAAGACAAGAAGATTATCCGTTCCGCAACCCCGATCTCCCTATCGACGAACGTATAGACGACCTCTTGAAGCGTCTGACTGCGGAAGAGAAGGTCGGACAAATGATGAATACGACTCCGGCAATCGAACGTCTCGGAATTCCCCAATACGATTGGTGGAACGAAGCCTTGCATGGTGTCGCACGTGCCGGAAAAGCGACCGTTTTCCCACAAGCAATCGCGATGGCGGCTACTTTCGATGACGACGCACTGTATGAGACATTCACGATGGTAAGCGACGAAGCCCGCGCCAAATACCATCAGTATCAAAAGGATAAAGAATACGACCGCTACAAAGGCTTGACCTTCTGGACCCCGAATATCAATATCTTCCGTGATCCCCGTTGGGGACGTGGCATGGAAACCTATGGAGAAGATCCGTACCTGACAGAACGGATGGGCGTTGCCGTAGTGAAAGGCTTGCAGGGAGACGATCCCAAATACTTCAAGACACATGCTTGCGCCAAGCATTATGCAGTCCATAGCGGGCCGGAATGGAACCGTCACGAATTCGATGTAACGGTGACACCTCGTGATCTATGGCAAACCTACCTGCCGGCTTTTGAAGCCTTAGTGAAAGAAGGGAATGTACAGGAAGTCATGTGCGCCTACAACCGCTATCAAGGCAAGCCCTGCTGTAGCAGCGACAAACTGCTCATCGACATCCTCCGGAACAGTTGGGGATATGAAAACATCATCCTCTCCGACTGCGGTGCGATCAATGACTTCTGGGAACGGGACGAACGCACGCCTCGCCACGAAACACATCCCGATGCGGAAAGTGCCTCTGCCGATGCCGTCCTGAACGGCACAGACCTGGAATGCGGCAACAGCTACCGAGCTTTGGTCAAAGCTCTGAAGGACGGAAAGATATCCGAAAACGATCTGGATGTGTCCCTCCGCCGACTGCTGAAAGGGCGTTTTGAATTAGGCATGTTCGATCCGGACGAACGGGTTCCTTATGCACAAATCCCGTACAATGTGGTGGAAAGCCCCGAACATGTGGCCCAAGCACTCGAAATGGCGCATAAGAGTATGGTGTTGCTGAAGAACAAGAACAACACACTGCCGCTAAGTAAAACGATCCGGAAAATTGCGGTTGTCGGTCCGAACGCTGCCGACTCGACCATGCTTTGGGCGAACTACAATGGCTTCCCGACACATACCGTAACAATATTGGAAGGTATCCGCAACAAAGTACCCGATACAGAAGTCATCTACGAATTGGGATGTAATCATGCCGCCGACTTCGTAATCCAAGACTTGGGCAGCCACATCACCTCCCCTGCCGGACAGGGATTCGCTTCCGAATTTTTCAACAATACGGAATTCAAGGGAGAAGCGGCTTACAAAGGTTTAGCAAGCCAGTTGCATTATACGACAGGTGGAAACACGCAGTTCGCACCGAATGTAAACCTGACGAACTTCACAGCACGTTTCACCGGCGAGTTTGAAGCGCCTGAGACGGAACAGGTCGAGATCAAGTTGTCAGGAAACGACGCCTTCCGTCTCTTTATCGGAGATGAAAAAGTAGCCGAAGTATGGGAAAACGAATACGGAGCGGAAAAGACGTATATGCTGAATGCAGAAAAGGGAAAGAAATATCCTGTCAAGATCGAATATATGCAACGCATGGGCAGCGCCGACCTCAATTTCCAGATCGGTACGCGTCGGCCTGTCGATTATGCCGCTACAGCCGCCAAAGTCAAAGATGCGGATGTGATTGTCTATGTCGGAGGTATTTCTCCCCGCCTGGAAGGTGAAGAAATGCCGGTCAACGTGGAAGGTTTCAAAAAAGGAGACCGCACCAATATCGAACTGCCGAAAGTACAGCAAGAAATGGTAAAAGCACTGAAGGCGACAGGCAAGCCGGTTGTTTATGTGCTTTGTACGGGTAGTGCTCTGGCTTTGAACTGGGAAGAGGCCAACATCGACGCCATTCTGAATGCCTGGTATGGCGGACAGGAAGCCGGAACAGCAGTTGCCGACATCCTGTTTGGCGACTATAACCCGTCAGGCCGCCTGCCGGTCACATTCTATAAATCGATCGACCAGTTGCCGGACTTCGAAGATTACAGCATGAAAGGCCGTACCTATCGTTATATGACCGAAACGCCGCTTTATCCGTTCGGATATGGCTTGAGCTACACGAACTTTGCCTATCGGAATGCGAAGCTGTCTTCTGGCAAGATTGCCAAAGACCAATCTGTTACACTGACGTTCGACATTGCCAACACCGGCAAAATGGATGGTGACGAAATCGCCCAAATCTACATCAAAAATCCGAACGATCCGGAAGGACCGATCAAGGCGCTGAAGGCCTTCTTGCGTGTACACGTAAAAGCTGGCGACAGTCAGGAAGTCAACATCGAACTGGCTCCCGAAACATTCCACTCCTTTAACGACAATACACAAACGATGGAAGTCCGCCCCGGAAAATACCAGATACTTTACGGCGGTTCATCCGACGATAAAGCCTTACAGAGATTAGAGTTGACAATCGAATAAAAACAAATGCCGCAGGCCTCCGGATGATCCGGAAAACCTGCGGCATTTTATCAAGGAGATTTTGATACACCGTCTTTATCCAATATACGTCTCCATGAACTTGGCACCTGGAACCGGTGAAATCGTCACGACATCCGTATCAGCCGGAATCAGGACTGTTTGTCCCTGGTGAATATAAATTTCATTGCCTTTATTATCACGGATAGAAGCTTTACCTTCCATACAAATATAAACGACGAAAGAATCCAGCTCAGAGAAATCACGAACCATGATCGTATCGACATCCAGCAAATTCGTTGTAAAATACTTGCAGGCGGCAAGTTCTACGGTCGCATTCGTATGCGCCTTGTAATGGGTGCGGTAGTCCGGATACAAAGTATAGTCGATCGCATCCTTTGCCAGTTCGGTATGCAATTCGCGCCCTTTTCCGTCCGGTCCCTTACGGTCATAATCATATATACGATAGGTGATATTGCTTGTCTGCTGAATTTCAGCGATGAAGCAACCGGCCCCAATTGCATGTACACGACCTGCAGGCAAGAAGAAAACATCGCCCGGATTCACTTCGTAACGCTGTAACACGTCCATGATCGTATTGTCCTCGACACGTTTCACATATTCATCCGCATCGATCTGCTTTGAAAAACCAGAATACAAACCGGCACCTTTGGTTGCGTTGATCACATACCACATTTCTGTCTTGCCGAAAGAATTATGACGCTTCTTAGCCAATTCGTCATCCGGATGAACCTGGATAGACAAATCATCGCGTGCATCAATAAACTTGATCAATAAAGGAAATGTGGAACCGAACTGTTCGACCACCTTTTCTCCCAACAGTTGTTTGCCATATGTACGGATCAGTTCATCCAGCGTTTTACCTTCGAGTGCACCATTATCCACAACGGAATAATTCCCCTCAACATGTGAAAGTTCCCAACTTTCGCCGATACCTTCCTGTACCGGAGTGATCCCCTTAAACGGGCAGATGTCAGAGCCTCCCCAGATAATACTCTTAAGGATAGGCTTAAATGTCATTGGATATAACATGAGTGATTTATGATTTATGATTTGTCGGATTCGTCAGATTTATGATTTATGATTTATGATTTATGATTTATGCGTTGACCACAAATCATAAATCATAAATCATAAATTTAAAACTCATTTCATTTTCCTCAATACGACGGCGCTACGTGCCGGAATGTATAACTTGAGCCATTCTTTCTTCTCTTTTTTATATAACGGGTCAAACTGTGTGAAATGGTGAATGGAGTCATCCGCGAGCCCGAAACCTCCGAAACGGGTGGCATCGGTATTCAGCAGCACTTCATATTCTCCCTTCGGCACAAGGAAGCCGTAATCGGTAAACGATTTTGTCGGACTGAAATTGAATACGAATACCAGATTTTTCCGCATATAAGCCAAAATCTGATCTCCATCGTTATCCCAGACTTTCTGTATCGGAGTGGACTGGAAGTTCTTCACGCTACGGATCATCTCCAACATTTCACGATCGAAATCGCCCAAGAAATGATATTTCAAATCCATATTATCGACCAAATCCCATTGGCGGCGTGCATACTTATGCGACCAGCCATTTCCTTCGCGCGGAAAATCGATCCATTCCGGGTGGCCGAATTCATTTCCCATAAAGTTCAGATAGCCTCCGTTGATGGTGGAGGCCGTAACCAGACGGATCATTTTATGCAAAGCCACACCGCGTTCCACCATAAAATTATGATCGTCTTTCTGCATATGCCAATACATATCGGCATCGATCAGGCGGAAAATGATCGTCTTGTCACCCACCAACGCCTGGTCATGACTTTCCGCATAGCTGATTGTCTTTTCGTCGGCACGGCGGTTCGTTGTCTCCCACCAAATAGAAGAAGGATGCCAGTCTTCGTCTTTCTTTTCCTTGATCGTCTTGATCCAGTAATCGGGAATATTCATTGCCATACGATAGTCGAAACCATAACCTCCATCTTCATATTTGGCAGCCAAACCGGGCATCCCGCTGACTTCTTCGGCAATCGTAATCGCATTCTTATTGACTTCGTGGATCAATTTATTAGCCAACGTCAGATATGCAATGGCATCACCATCCTGATGGCCGTTAAAATAATCACTGTAATTGCAGAATGCCTCGCCCAACCCGTGACTGTAATAAAGCATCGAGGTCACGCCATCGAAACGGAAACCGTCGAACTTATATTCGTCCAGCCAGAACTTGCAGTTCGACAACAGAAAATGAAGCACTTCATTCTTCCCATAGTCGAAACAGAGGGAGTCCCAAGCCGGATGCTCGCGACGGGCACCGCCCAGGAAATATTGCGTGTAAGACCCATCGAAACGTCCGAGTCCTTCTACTTCGTTCTTGACAGCATGGCTATGTACGATATCCATAATTACGGCGATCCCCATGCCATGAGCCTCGTCTATCAACTGTTTCAGCTCTTCCGGCGTTCCAAAACGGGAAGATGCGGCAAAGAAGCTGCTGACATGATAACCGAACGAGCCGTAATAAGGATGTTCCTGAATAGCCATGATCTGAATGGCATTATATCCTTCCTTCGCAATACGAGGTAAGACCATACGGCGGAATTCGTCGTAACTGCCGACTTTTTCTTCATTCGAAGCCATACCGATATGGCATTCATAAATCAACAAAGGAGAGACATTAGGCTTAAACCGCTTATGCTTGAATACATAAGGTTTCTCCGGATTCCATACTTGCGCGCTGAAAATTTTGGTATTTTCATCCTGAACGACGCGCCGTATCCATGCAGGAATACGTTCCCCGCTGCCTCCTTCCCATTCGACCAGAAGTTTGAACAGGTCTTCATGATGCAGCAAATCTTCTGCAAGCGTGATCTCCCAAACGCCATTGCCCAACCGTTGCAGCTTGTACCGGTCGTCTTTCTTCCATCCGTTGAAAGTTCCGATCAGGTATATAGCGGTGGCATTGGGTGCCCACTCACGAAAAACCCATCCACTCTTTGTTTTATGCAATCCGAAGTAAAGATACCCGGAAGCCATTTCCGACAACGTCTGTCTACCGTTACCGGTCAAGCTCTTTTCTTTGTTTACCACATATTGGTATCGTCCTTCGATCGCCTCCTTATAGGGGGCCAGCCAAGGGTCATTCTTTATTAGATTTAGCGACTCCATGATTTTTTGAGATTGGTTTCGCACAAAGATAGAAGAAAAAACTCACATAAAATGCATAAGCTTCGGGTTAATTATCCGAAGAATTCCGTTTGTTCTTATTCAAAATTAATGTCGACGGCATTTTTTGAAGTGCCTCTTTACGATGTTCGGATACATCGTTCCAGGTGTTGTAGCCGATCAGCATGAAGTTATAGCTATTGAACAATCCCGGTGTCAGGTCTTTATCCGGCAGCAAATGAGTTTGCGGGGTAGACGAGACGAAATCCCAAAGTTCTTTGACAATCCGGTCATGTCCGGGCGTCGTGGTGGATATCTTGGCTACAATGCCTGCGGAACCGTGAGTCGCTTTCAGCAATGTCCTTGTGTAGTCGAGCAGGAAGAGGTCTTCTTCGGAGCTGATGACGACCAATGTATTGGAGGCCTTCACAAAATTGCGGTTGATGAACACACCGACGTCGCAATTGCTGCGGGCGATAAACATCTTGGTCTTGTCTTTCAGCAATGCTCCGGGATAAAACCAGGATTCGGGAGCTTTGAAGCGTTTGAAAAAGCGGTTATAGAAAGAGGTACGGTAGCGGGTAGCCGCGATATCGTCCGGCGAGTCGCTCATAGAGATACCTGAACCGACCAGCAGAAAGTCGAATCCTTCGTTATTGACAATGTCGCAAATATCCTGTCCGGCGTTATTCGAAACCTCGTAGCGTGTATGGATGTTCATGCCTAATTTTTTGGCTCCATACAAGATAGGGCCGAAGCTCACTTCCTCGAAATTATCCGTATGCAACGGATTGACATCGGAGCCGACGGTCAGGTGAAGCGCCGTCAGGTCCAGTTTGTTCTTCCCACGGGCAAACATCTGGTGGGCGACATCGAGCATAATCTGTCCGTTTCCGGCACGTCCGAATGAAAGGAGCACCTTGAATATCCCATCGGTCGGGTCCGCATAAACCTGGTGTTCCTTGATCTTTTCGCGTGTCTTAAAACATAATTTAATGAACGAGACCAACGGTATCGTCATAAAGGTCGTGACCAATGTCATCAGCACCAACATGACGAAAATGGAAGGCGGCAATATCTTCATCTCATAGCCGATCGTCAGCACGACCAGTTCCATCAGACCGCGCGTATTCATCAAGGCCCCGATATAAAGACTGTCTTTCCAGCTTTCACCGACAAAACGGGCGGAAAACAGTGCTCCTCCGAACTTACCGATAATAGCCACTACTATGAAGATTCCGCACATAGCCCAAAGTTCCGGAGTGTTCAACAAGCCGATCTCCGTACGCAATCCGGTCGAGACAAAGAAAAGCGGAAGGAAAAGCGCCAATGACACGTCTTCCACCTTCTCTGTCATGATCTTGCGGAATTTGATGTTTCCCGGCATGACCACGCCTGCAATAAAGGCGCCGAAGAGAGCATGCAACCCCAATATTTCAGTAAAATAGGAGGATACGATCAGTAATAGGAACATCAAGGCTACCAGTGCTTTGTCGATTACCTCTTTATTATGGTATATGTGCCCGATCATCCGTAAGAAAGGACGAACGGCAAGAAACATGAAGAGGATATACAGGATGGAAAACAATATATTGTAAACGGCACTCAGCATACTGCCGGCCTGAGCGATAGCAATCACGACGGCCAACAGGCACCAGGCTGTGATATCTCCGTTGGCTGCACTTGCCAATGAGATGGTTCCCAAATGTGTTTTGGTCAACCCTTTTTCCTGGATAATACGGGCCAGAACGGGAAAGGCCGTGATACTCATGGCAATCCCGATAAAGAGGGCGAACGAGAGAAACGGCGTCCCTTTATGGGCATAAGATCCATAGACATAATAGGCTGTCAGCATACCGAAGAAAAACGGCACGACCGTACTGGTGTGGCTGATCAGGATGGTCTCTTTCAATTTTTTGCGGACTTCGCCGATATCCAGTTCCATACCGATGGCAAACATGAAAAGAATGAGGCCGAATTGGCTTAATATGGTGATATTACCTAATGACTCGAGTGGAAAAAGAAACGCGGATACTCCCGGCAGGAGGTGGCCGAGCACGGACGGACCGAGTACAATACCGGCTACGATTTCACCGATAACAGTGGGTTGGCCGATCTTTTGGAACATCCAGCCAAACAGGCGGCAGACGATTAATATGGTAATGATTTGCAGAAGGAGGATTCCCATCGACGATTGGATGTGATGAGTAACCGAATCCCAGAACACAAGAAAGCCTTCCCCCATCGTTTTGGGGGCATTTTGCATGGTCTGAACGGCTGTTCCGACCTGCTGGCTTTCTCCTTCTTTGACTATGAAATACATAAGTGAGCCAAAGACCAGGATCATCATCAAATAAAAGGCTATGCTTTTTGTTCCTTTACCCATCTGCTATCTCTGATACGGTTTCTTGCAAAAGTAAGAAAAGGAATTAATATAACTCTTTGTGTGATGAGAAATTTTACTGGCGATTTTGTTTTTTTGCAAAATGTCAGATTTGCCTTCTTCAGATTCGTTTATACACATCCATTTATCGGAATGGTAAATCCGCTTTTTCCTCGATATGTCTTTTTTTACCCTTATTGTAATATAAGGTAAAAAAGCCATTGGTTCAAATCGAAACTACTACTGCATCTAATTCGATTTCCTACCCCATATAGTTGTAATTAGTAGCAAGGGTAATATTTTTTAACAAACTACTATTTCTAGTATAGTGTTAGGAGACAATGGTTTATTGTAGATATTTATTTTATTGGGGGATATTGTCTGATTTAAATTTAAATATAACCACCTCCAAGGAACCTTTAAGTATATGATTGGATATGAAAAAACGCCACTAAAGCTGCACAAATCGGGCGAACTTCAGTGACGTCTACAGTCAAGGCCAGCTATATTTAATTAGTATGTTGTTTTTTTATTCAAACCCAGCATGTACCCCTTTGATGGAGAAGGAATCCGCTTCCCTCTTTTTCTCTCCGGTGTACATCCATTCGATGGTGTCTTCGTATGTCTTACCGTCACTCTGGACGACAGCTTTCACGACGTTCTTTCCGTCTTTGAGGGTGACATTGTCTATAATATAATGTACGTCGGTATAACCTTTATGGATGCCGGACAGCTCCTGGCCGTTCAAGAAGACTTTCGGCTCGCCGATATTGGAATAGACAGTGATGGAAGTGACTTTCTTTTCGCGATCCACATTCCGGCGCTGTGTCAGGTAGAGGACAGGGTCTTCGCTCCAGTTCGCCTTGTACCAGAAATAAGAGTCTTTCTTCGTCTTGCGGTCGAACGTCACCAGCCCCTTCATGTTACGGGCGGGAAGGTCGCCGCGGTTGGCCAGAGGAGTGGCAAAATCGAAAGTGTTCCATAAATAAGAAGCGACGATATACGGATGCCCTGCAATCACGCTCCACTGGTATTCGTGTGTTTTCGTCTGGAACGTTTCCGGATAGAAAGGCTTCGTCCAGTTCAACGAGTTCTCCAGATATTCCGTCTGGTGCAACAAGTTGGCATCGGCTCCGTATTCCGTCAGCATCAGTTTCTGGTCCGGATAGTTCTTCTCCAAGCCTTCCACCCACGGTTCGATATCCTGCAATTTCTTTTCATACCAGCCGAAATAGCGGTTCATTCCCTGTATGTCGGCGTTCAAGTTGACCGGATGCTCCATGTGTCCGTAGCCGTTTACCGAAACAGTGTAACGGTCGGGATCTTCTGTCTTTGCAAGGTCATGCAGAGACTTAGTCAGTTCCTTGGTATATTCGTGCGGATGATAGACTTCGTTATGCAGCCCCCAGACATAGATCGAAGGGTGGTTGAAGCTTTGGCGGATCAGTTCGCGGAGCTGGCTTCGGGCATTTTCGGCTTCCTGCCCGGAGACACGGTTCACGAAAGGAATCTCCGCCCAGATGATCAGCCCTAAGCTGTCGCAACGCGAATAGAGGTAGTCCGACTGCTGGTAATGGGCAAAACGGACGGTCGTCGCACCGATATCCATAATAGTAGCCAAGTCGAAGTCATGATTTTCATTCTTCAACGCACTGCCCAGCTCCCACCAGTCCTGATGGCGGGTAACGCCGTACATCGGATATTTCTCGCCATTCAGATAGAACCCTTTGCCGGCAACGATCTCATACTTGCGCAAGCCCAACGGCTGTACCACTTCGTCGATCACTTTCCCGTCCCGGACGAGGCGGCTCACGACTTTATATAAATAAGGGTTCTTCCGTCCTTGCCATAAGGTGGGATTCTTAATCTTGAAATCGGCTTCGAACGACTGTACGCCCTGTGCCGCGAGGTCGAATGAACGGCTCTGGGTCGCGACTTGTTTCCCTTCCTGGTCATAAATCGTGTTCTGCAAAGTGAGCGGAGCCGGTTGCAGTGTTCCATTATCCAACTTCACCTTTACTTTTACATCCGCTTGCTTTTTGGAGACATTCTTCTGGGTAATGTAAACACCGGAAGATGCACAATCGGTCACACAGATATTATAAGGGTCTGTCACGATCAACCAAACCGGACGATACATCCCGCCATAGACGCCGAAAAGCACATGGTTGACAGGAATCACATCCGGACGTGACGCATTGTCGGCTTTCACAATGATCTCGTTATCCGCTCCCGGCTTCAGCACCGTGCCGATCTCGCATGAAAAAGCGGAATAGGCCCCTTTATGAGTCGCAACAAGCGAACCGTTCACATACACTTCCGCAACGGCTCCCACACCTTCAAAGCGGAGAAACACGCGTTTCCCTTTCATTTCGACAGGGAAGAAATAGTGCTTTTTGTAGTAGGCAGGCCCTTCATAGAAATTATCGAACTGCACCTGCATGTCTTTCGCATTCCATGTATGAGGAATCTCGACCTCGGTCCATCCACTCTCCCATTTGGGCGCATTGACGGCCAGTTCCTTGCCTGCCGGCGCTTTCTTAAATACCCAGCCGGAGTTAAACGACTCGACAATCCGGCCTTCAGCCTGCATCACCAAACTGAAACAGGCCAGCAATAAGGTTAAACTTAATACTCGTTTATTCATGATGTTTTAATTGATTGAGTTACAAAAATAGGATTACCTGACAAATCCACCGTGTAAAATCATCTCAATCCTGTTCAAGATCGTCTCTAAATCGTTATCTTTGCAGAGTTACACCCCTATAAAGGTCTAATTTAATAAAAACTACAAATGATAAAAAGACTCTATACCGCATTCATCATATATATGGTTATGCTATATGCAACCCCGGCATATAGCATAAATTTCTTCTTCTCCCACCTGGGAGTAGAAGATGGCCTGTCGCAAGTTTCCGTTCTTGATATTTTCCAGGATTCGGACGGCTACATCTGGTTCGGGACACGCAACGGAGCAAACCGCTATGACGGGTATGAATTTGTCATCTATCAGAATGAGGTAAACAACAACGCCACATTGACCGACAACTATATCCGGGGATTTGCTGAAGACGACCGGAAGAATATCTGGATCGCAACTTCAAACGGGATCAACTGCATCGATCATACAACCAAAAAGATAATCCGTTTCTACCCCAAAAGCATCGACAAAAAATGCACCACCAACGCCGCAGTACGACTATTGAAGCATTCCGACGGAAATGTCTATGCTTTCTGCAACCAGTCCATATTCAAATGCAGCATGGACCAGACAGTCGAACCGATCTTGCCCGACACGGTAATCTCTTCACCGGCCCACTCCGTAGCACAAGCTCCGGACGAGGACATCTATATCGGAACGGAGAGCAGCGGCTTGTACATCTATTCCGGAAACTGGAAACTAAAACAACATATACCAGTCGACGGTACCATAACAGCCATACTGCCGGACGAGGGCGGAAACATATGGCTGGGGCTGGACGAAGCCGGAATCTGCCTTTTCAACAAAGAGAGGCAGACTTTTACCTGGTTGCACAAAGACAACACCTGCCTCAGCAACAACTCGATACGCACACTCGTCCCCTATAGCGACAGTTCCATTCTGATCGGAACGTTCCGGGGTTTGAACATACTGGATAAAAAAGAGCTCGCCATCGCTCCGGCAGATATCAATATCGCCGGGAAAGGAGGACTGAGTCATTACTCCATCCATAGCATGATGATCGACAAAGACCAGACACTTTGGATCGGGACCTATTCGGCGGGAGTCAACTATCACAGTCCCTTTTACAGGCCGGTTTCCTATATCACGCCAAACGAATATGCCGGTATCATCGGCAAAGGCCAACAAGACAAGAACGGAAACATGTGGTTTGCAACAGAAGGTGCCGGATTGTTTTACTATAACCCGGAAAGCGGGCGGCAACAGCTTTATCCCATCAAACCTCTTCACGAAGGGAATTACGAGATCAATATCATAAAATCGATCCTGATACAGGGAGACTCGATTTTGTGTTCCACGCATTTCGGATCGGTCTATTTGTTCTCTATCCGTGACAAACAGTATAAAAAGCTGTACGACTTCCGGCACAACGACATTTTCTCCCTATACATCGACAAAAAAGGACGGCTCTGGATACCGACAAACAGCAGCCAGGACTTGGTGATGGTCGACAGGGGGAAGCAGGTCAATCGGTTCATGGCCGATGGTGTTTCCCGTCCTTTCAGATGGGTCACCGTGATCCATGAACTCGAACCAGACCTGTTTTTGTTCGGCACATTGTCCGACAGCCTTTACCTGTACGACATTAAAAAAGAAACCGTCCGCAATCTTTCCACCGAACTGCAACCGAATCCTAAGTTCGAGAAGTTGGGGAATATCACGGCCATTACGCAGGACAACGAAGGCAACGTCTGGATTGCGACCAATAAAAACGGCTTATACCGCCTGAACCGGAACCTGAAACTGGCCAAACATTATCAGAAAGAGGACGGGCTGTCCGACAGTTACATTAACTCGCTGACTATCGACCGACATCAAAATATCTGGGTGACGACGGGAAAATCTCTGTACAAACTGAATCGTACGACCGATATTTTCAACGAAATGAAGATAGCCGATATTCCTGCAATGGAGTTTACACGATTTTCAGGCAACAGCATTTCTGACGACGGCAGCATCTATTTTCCTGGAGACAAAGGAATCCTTTTCTTCAATCCGGACAAGATCATGGTGAACCCCAACATTCCACCCGTATATATCACTTCTCTGATTGTAAATAACAAAGACGACGTGACGGGAGAGATTGAGGACGGGGGCATTACGCTTGCTTCCGACCAGAATAGCATCACGTTCAGATACACGGCGTTAAACTTTATCCATTCCGAACGGAACCAGTATGCCTACAAGTTGGAAGGAGCCGACCCGACGTGGCACACGGTCGGCAACCGGCGGGAAGCCTATTACAGCAATTTGGCCCCCGGCACTTACACGTTCCGGATCAAAGCCTCCAACAACGACAACGTATGGAACTCCGAAGAAGCGACACTACGCATCACGATCGATCCGCCCTTTTACAAGACTTGGTGGGCTTATCTCCTATACTTCAGTATCATCACATTCATCATTGTGAAAATCATCCGCCACCAACACGACAAGCATGAACGGGAACGGGAACTTCGCTACAAACAGATGGAGCAGGATAAGGTCAACGAGCTGCATGAGGAACGGATGCGCATGTTCACCAATTTCTCACACGAACTGCGTACTCCCCTGACGCTCATCATCAACCCGCTAAACGACCTGATGCAGTACGTCTCGTTCTCGCCCGAAATAAAGGAGACACTTCAGCTGATCAAAAAGAACACCGGACGGATGTTACTCTTAGTCAACAACCTGATGGATATACAAAAATACGAGGCCGGTAAAACGATCCTGCAAAAGACCAGTTTCAACTTCTCCGCCTTTATCCGCGAGATGTATCACTCCTTCGAGAGTGTGGCGGGCAACAGGGAAATCCGTTTCACGTTGGACAACGAGCTGCCGGAAACCTACCAGGTTTGTTTCGATGAGGCGGAAATCGAAAAGATATTCTTCAATTTGCTCTCCAATGCCTTCAAATTCACACCTTCAGAAGGACAGGTGACCATCCGTGTCAGTACGATCACACAAGCAGAATGCGAACTGCTCCCCCATTTCCCGGCTCAATACAGCTCCATCCTGGTAGAAGCCAGATACTTGTTTATCGAAGTGGCCGACACTGGTAAAGGATTCAGCGAACAGGAAGCGGAAAAGATTTTCGAACCTTTCTACCGTTCGCAAGAAGATATACACCGGCAGATTTCCGGTACAGGCATCGGGCTTAGCCTGACACGCTC
>ERZ1036455.242-NODE-242-length-19175-cov-7.018567_pt1 | contig 19175 bp, 17 predicted proteins | sample MGYA00514228_ERZ1036455 | MGnify/ENA primary metagenome ERZ1036455 (study PRJEB33795, sample SAMN09464920) | human gut metagenome | host: Homo sapiens | place: USA: Stanford, California | collected 2016-07 | study: EMG produced TPA metagenomics assembly of the... | reverse complement strand
CCTGTAAAATAAGGAAAGTTCAGGAAATCTCTCCACAAATTCAGATTTGTCGTTTTTTTCAGTATATCATAATTTTTATCTTTCCGGTAGATAAAAGGCTTTTGTTTCTACGGAATTGTCTTCAAACTCCATTTCCACATAATAATCCCGGATGAAAATTGATCGGTAATAATCTTGTAAGGAATAAATATCAAGAGTTTTAAAATCAACCAAACACAGAGGAATCGGTTCTTTCTTTTCGTTTTCATATTTCCAATATTCTAAGGAAGCAGCAACTTTATCAAGGCAACCTTGGCAGAGATGATCCGTTAGATTTCTTTTGTTCAATTTGTAGTTTTCCGGTAACGTGATATCTATCTCAGCCATTCCTCTGGAAACATCTCCATGAGAGGAATACGTGATTTCGCCGGTGTTTCCAAAAAGTATATTTGAACCGGTTTTATTTGGTATTTCATTTCCGTTTTCATCATATGCTTTTAGTTGGAAATCTAAGACGTACCAGTCATTGAGGGAAATCAGTCCAACCGTATCAAATTTTCGATAATAGTCCATCATACTATAATCAGAACTTCCACATAAATAGCATATAGAGATATCTTTCAGATTTGATTGCAGATCGTCAAAGGTTATTTCTGTCCGTTCTTTTGGGGCATCTGCTTTCAGGGAATGTGTTAGAAAAATGCGGTGATGTATAGCATAACCGATGAGAAAGGATATAGCTAATAGGATGGTGCACCAGAATAAATCTTTTCTGATATGATAATATTTTTTTCTTTTTTCATGCATAATTGAATTCCTCCGTGAAAAAATATAGTGTACTTAAAATAAGTCCATTTAAAACATTCTACCATTATTTGTACTTAAAATGAACTTGAAATATGAACTTAATATGTACTTATAGAGATGGAGAGAATAATCATGGAGAAAGAGAAGCATTTAGGATTACGGATTGATGCTGAAACGCATAAAAAACTGAAAAGCCTGGCAGAATTTGAAGGGCGTTCGATCAATGGAGAAGTGCTATATTTAATACGTCAGGCAATCATGGAATTTGAAAATAAGCATGGAGAACTGAAATAAAAGAATCTTCACATATGGATACAAGAAAAGCCCGTTCGGTTGTATGGAACGGGCAAATTTTATTTGGCCAGGAAGTTGCTCTGTATTTCCAGCGGCATATTGTAGTTCTGACCACGCTTGATCAGACTGTATAACTTGAAGCTCATGAGTTCCGGACTGGAGTTTAAGCAGCTACAGAGCCCGAAATAGTTCAGATCTTCGTTCTTTGACAGGTCTGCGATTTCTTTATCATCCAGGATAAGATCTGCAGCGAAAAGGTTCGCTTCGTATTCCGTATTATCCCTCATGTTATATAAGACATCATCTTTCATCGGCGCCATTTTGAGATGAGAACGATGCAGAATGATGTGACCGAGTTCGTGGGCGGCAACAATCTTTTTCTCTTCCTCAGAGAGAAAACTGCTTACCATAACATAAATGGTCTGGCAGCTCATGAAACAGTATCCTTTTAATTTTTCGTAGCGGTCTGTTTCTCCAACGATCACATTCATTTCTTCCAGTATTTCAAAAGGATCCCTGGTCTTGAACTTTTTTACAAGTTTTTCTACTTTGTTGTAAATATATGAATTCCCCAAATATATCACCTCGTGTATGAATCAAACAGAAGCGGGTAATGTTACTTCTGACAATAAAACTATATCCTATAGGCTGTCCAATAATCACCCCATCTATTTGGCATCTAAATATTTCTTTGGTGTAAATTTCTTTGCACGTCTCTTGGAATCCAGATATAAAGACTGGATCTCATCCATAAAGGCTGTTTTGTCTTCATCAGAAAGTTCCCCGCCGGCGAACATTGCAGCGGCCTGTTCTAAGATCTGCTGAGCCTGTTTTGCTCCACGGTTTCCAAATTGTTCAGATGCTTCTGTGATAAAAGCCTCTTCTTCTGTCATGAGATAGGAGATATCACAACTTAAAATGTCTGCAAGTTTCTGGTAAAGGTCATGTTTCTTTGGATAACGGCCTTCAATTTCCCATCCCCGAACAGTCCGAAGGGAGACACCGACAGCATCGGCTAATTGGGTTTGGTTGAGTCCTTTGTTCTTTCTTAAATTTTTCACTTTTTCACCGAATGTCATAAAAATACCTACTTTCTAATTGGCGTTTCAGGATCTTTATGTATGATGCTGAAACGGGATGGGAAATAAATTTCCCATAATCAACAAGTTGCCTCTTGACAAGAGGCGAATGATTGCCTATAATGTGAATCACAACAGAACGGCAATTACTTGCCCATAATATAAATGATATTTCCTTTCTTGTCAATGGATTTACTGAAAATTGCCTGTTTTGACACGATTTCTATCGTGTGAAAACGAGTTGGGATGAGATCGGATTGCTTATGGGAAAGAGAAAGATAGGCAACTTATGGGAGGTGATTGATTTGAAACAGAAGGAAACATTCCTCTGTATTGATCTGAAATCTTTTTATGCTTCTGTTGAGTGTGTGGAAAGAGGACTGGATCCGTTTACTACCAATCTGGTTGTTGCAGATCCGGACCGATCGGTATCCACCATTTGCCTTGCCATCACGCCGGCTATGAAAAAGCTGGGGATCCGTAACCGTTGCAGGATCCATGAGATACCGGATCATATCGAATATATTGTAGCAAAACCGAGGATGCAGCTCTATATGGAGTATTCGGCAAGGATATACGGGATTTATTTAAACTATGTGGCAAAAGAAGATATCCATGTTTACAGTGTGGATGAGTGTTTTATGGATGTTACAAGATACCTTTCCCTGTATCACCTTACAGCGAAAGAAATGGCACAAAAACTGATGGATGCGGTCATGGAAGAAACCGGAATTACAGCAACAGCAGGAATCGGGACTAATCTGTATCTTGCAAAGATCGCAATGGATATTGTGGCAAAACATATAGAGGATCATATCGGAATGCTGGATGAGATCTCTTACCGGGAACAGTTATGGGGACATAAACCATTGAGTGATTTCTGGCGCATTGGTTCCAGAACAGAGAAAAAATTAGCCGGATATGGAATCCAAACGATGGGAGATATCGCACTTGCCTCTATCCAGTCGGAAGACTGGCTGTATAAAATGTTTGGGATCGATGCAGAACTATTGATCGATCATGCATGGGGCTGTGAGTCCTGTAAAATGAGTGATATCAAAAATTATCATACAGAAGAGCATAGTCTTACCAATGGACAGGTATTGATGAGAAATTACACATTTGAAGAAGCTGCTGTTGTTGTAAGAGAAATGACAGATGTACTGGTTCTGGATCTGGTGGAAAAGGGACTGGTAACGAATTCTGTAACCTTGTGGATCGCTTACGATCATCGTTTTGAAAGGGAGCCATCGAAAGGAACCGTAAGATTTCCAGATCGTACCAATCGTTCCAAGGAAATGATCGATACAGTAGAAGCGCTTTATCGAAAGATTGCAGATCCACATACCGGGATCAGACGGATAGAGATCATTGCAAATAAGATAACACTGGAAGGCTATCAGCAATATACTCTTTTCCAGGATTCCATAAAAGCAGAAAAGGAAAGACATCTGCAGGAAGCAGTATTACAGGTGAAAAAGCGTTATGGAAAAAATGCGATCATGCGGGGTTCCAATCTTTTGGAATGTTCTACCTATCGGGAAAGAAATAATCAGGTTGGGGGACATCGTGCGTAGGAGGTGAAAGTATGCTGGCAAAGGCTTATCAGAAATATTTATATATTCCGAGACCGGTTTCCAAAAGATATCCTATGGATGTGCAGCACAGAGCGAAGCAATTTGCCCCTTTTGCAGCACTTCGGGGATTTGAAGAGATCGTACGGAAACAGGAAATATTTTATGAACAAAGGAAGATGTTATCCGAAGAACAAAAATGTGGATTGGATAGGAGGCTTCAGATGGTTTCTGTTGGAATGAAGATACAGGCAACCTATTTTAATGAAAGCCGGGAAATGAAACCGGCAGGCCAGTATCATACGATCTGCGGAACCGTTGAATTTTTTGATCCATCGATTCATTTACGGATTGATGATACGATCATTTTGATCCCGGATCTTTGTGAGTTATCCGGAGATATATTTGAAGAATTGGAATTACCTTGTTAAATACAATCGGCAGAAATTCTTAGTATCCTGGGTGAGTGGGAATCCGGAGAGAATAAGGATGGATGCACCAGATCAACAAAGCAGGTCTGGGATTTGATGATCATGCTGTTCGTGCAGCTTTGGCACTTACGGAATGGACAACATGATGCTCATAAGGCGGATTTGATTTCCCTTTGATCCGTTGAGTAATAAAATGGACTTTTTTATTATTGCTTAAAGGAGGAAGCCTATGGGATCAGATGCTATCAGATGGCATGTACATTGCTCTGTATGCGGAGCATTTATTGAGAAAAGCGCACATTGCGATTCAGAAGTAGAATGTAAGAAATGTAGAAGCACTTTGGAGATTTTAGTAAAAGATGATATTGTTTCAGTACGGCCTTTGCACATCAAAGACGAAAAACTGAAAGAAAGAATGCGGGTATATTCTCAAAAAGTGATGAATTCCCGAAAGGAAACTAAATAAATTGAGCTATTAGGATAAGCGGTGGATTTGGCTGGAACCATCAAGGCTGCACCTGATAGCAAGAGTTTGTCAAGGAGCTGAACCTGACTGGAATCATGAAGAGCCCGGCAAAACATTTGCAGATACAATGCAGGATGATATTTCATTCTGTGTCTGTGGAAGCATTTGTTTTGCCGGCTTTTTTTGTTTTCTCAAAAATTTTAAAAAAAGTTGAGTTTTTAACCTGTAAAACAGGGCTTTTTCCTTTCTATATATAGAGGGCAAAGTTTCGTGTGCAAAAATCAGAGATGACACGGGATTTTGTATGATATAGCCGAAGGAGGTAATTACATAGGAGCTACGGGCTCCCGTTCAAAAAAAACGGGTGAGTTCGTGGCTAATTGTGATGAGATTTTTATAGAGTTCATGGATCACCCGTAGCCGTAAGGCAGAAAGGTGGTCCATATGTTGACATTAAAAGAATTGAAGAAAGTAGTAAAAGTGGCAGGTATGACAAAGAGAGTCCCTTCTGAAAAGGCGTTAGAAAAAGAAGAGATTGTAGTAAAGGAAATTCTGAGTGGGGAATGTGATATTACCGTTTACGCAAATGGGTATGTGTTATACAGGGAAAACGGAAAGAAAACCATCTTTCCACTCCATTCCTGTAAAGATTATCAATACATGGATGTGAAGGAAGATCGAAGCATTATGAACGAAGAATTTTTTGACAACGAAAATTGGTACATTCGTTTGTTAATGGAAGCAACGGATCGTATGGAAATAAATCAGACTAAGGTGGCATCAAACCATAGACTCGTTTCGTATAGCGATTATGCGGATGACAGGATCTTACTGCTAGATCCAGCTTCAGATTTTCTCGACCAGTATATTGAAAAAGAGATGGTCCGCGATTTCTTAGGTTGTCTGACTGCCAGACAGAAAGAAATCATCCAGTTATTTTACTTTGAAGAAATGAATCAAGAGAAGATTGCGGACTATCTTGGGATCAGACAGCAGAGTGTTTGTGAAATGATGCAAAGAGCACTTTCTGTCATGAAAAAACATGCAGATAAAGAAGAAAATTAAAAAAAATCAAAAAAATTTAAAAAGCACCCTGTAAAACAGGCCGTTTTCCTTTCGTTATATGAAGACGTTTGTAAGAAACACTTCATGTACCTTGAAAAGAGAATAGCCTGCCCGGAGTGATACCTGCCTTGAATGTGCATTGTGCGTGTCCTGACAGAGAAAACGTTTTAGAGATATGGACTCTAAAACAGGAACGGATCCGGGGAAGAGAACAGGAAAACGCTTAAATCTTAAATAAAAAATAATTGTCTGAATCAAAATGAGGATGACAGTAGAAATCATATGGCGGTGTTTGTTTGAAAAGGCAGATACCGCCATATATTTGTGCTGTTATCTCGGCAAAAGTGCTGACTGTCCCAAATAGCACAAGACCAGGAAAGGAGGGGATTATTTTCAGGAAAGAATGATGGAAAACGATGAACAAGTATAACGGATAAATAAGATTCAGAAGAAAGGAAGGATTTAAGAACATGAAAGTGAAACAAAAAGCAAAGCGGGTTGTATCCGGATTGCTGACAGCGGTCACTCTTTTATCTACGGTGTTATCACCAATCAGCAGTTATGCTGCGGAGCTTCCCAAAGAAAGAAAACTGCCTCTTTTGGAAGAGGTACAAAGCCAGTTAGATGAAGATGAGATTGTTCTGGCAAAGGATCATCAGGTGGAAGTGGGAACAAATTTTGATGTAAAAACAGATTTTACAGGGTTAGAGATCAAGGATGCGGCAAAAGTAAAGATTACTTTTGAAGAAGCAAAGAATGAGCAGGGAGAGGATTTTACAACATCCCATGCAGATACCTATAAAACTGTTTATCAGGTAGAAACGGTCAATCAGGAACATCCGAATTATCAGATCAGCAGAAATGTGGTCGTAAAGGAAATAGAAAAAGAGAGTGAAAGTCCTTCAGCAGATGCAGAGCAATCCGAAACAAAAGAGACGGAAGAAGATGAGGAGGATTCAGAGAAGCCGTCAGAAATCCCAACAGAGACACCGGATGTATCAGAAGGAAATGCTGCTTTTGATGCTTTGGTAGAACAGATGACAGAACAGATGACAGAACAGGATACCTTTGATGAAGGATCGGGATTAGCATTACATGATGTAATGGAACAGGCTGCAAATCAGGGAGTGGATTTTGAGGCTATGGAAACCGGAGAAGTTGCGACTTTTTCAGCAATAGCAGCCAGAGATGCAAGTGTAGGATCTCAGCAGGTAACTATTGAAAAAGGTCCAATATATCGATATGCAGACTATGGGCTTGGAACATATCTTACAGAGCCGTATTATATTTCTTATGGAAGTGTAAGAGCAACGGCTTATTGTATCCAGCCGGCAAAGCCAGGCCCGGGTTCCGGTACCTATACCATCACAAAGCTGGCTGATAATCAGGCTCTTGCAAAGGTCTGTTATTACGGTACCGATGCGGCAGGTGAAGAAAGTTATTTTGCGAACAAGCACAGTGATTTTTCAGCAGGAAAGAGATTTATCCTTGTCCATATGGCGGCTGCTTATGCTTATGGCAGTAGTGATGCGTTCTATGGAACTAATGCAACAGGACAGGAACTGGCAATGGATATTTACAATTATTGTGTAAAGAAGCCTGAGATACCAGATGTGTCCATGTCATTTTCCGATGCCAATGTAAAGGCTTATGTAGAAGGAAATACACAGCGTACAAAGGAAATCACATTCCAGGCGGCAGGACAGCAGAGTGTGACAATCAGCCTTCCATCCGGCGTGCGTTTTCACAACGTGAGTACAGGAAGTATAAGTACACCGGGAGCAAAGGTAACGATTCAGGGAGGCACAAAGTTTTATCTTTCTGCGCCTCTGACACAGGCAGAAGATACCGCAGAAGTATTCGCTTCTACTATGGCAGGCAGCCTGAAAAAAGATTATTCTGCGTATAAGCTGACAACAAATTCCAGTACCCAGGATCTTGCCTTTATTTTTGGGGAAGGTGTGGAAATAACAAATAAGGTAAGCCTGAATGTTACATGGACAAAGCAGGCGGAAATTGCGATTGTAAAAAATGATAAAGACACCGGAAACCATCTGGCAGGAGCTATTTATGGTGTTTACCGTGATAAGGAGTGCTCAGATCTGATCACGCAGATGCCTGAGACAGATAAAAAGGGCGCTTCCAAAGTAACGATTGAAAAAACACAGGATATTGTGTATGTAAAAGAGATCCAGCCACCGGCAAATTATCAGGCAGATCCAACTGTTTATCCGGTAGATGTCAATATCGGTAAAACAAGTACAAAGAATGTTCTGAATGAACGTACTTATGCAAAGATCCATCTGATCAAAGAAGATGCGCAAACAGGAGCAAATCCACAAGGAGATGCGACTTTAGAAGGTGCGGTGTATGGCCTCTATGCGAGAGAAAACATTGTACATCCAGATGGAACAACAGGAATTGTACATAAAGCCGGTGATCTTGTATCTACCTTAAAAGTAGATCGGAAGGGAGATGCTGTGGTAAAAGACCTGTATCTTGGAAAATATTTTGTAAAAGAGATCCAGGCGCCGGAAGGATATCTGTTAGACGAGACAGAGCATGATGTGGAATGTTCTTATGAAGGTGGCACAGTTCCAACGATAGAACGTACTGTGAAATCAACAGAACTTGTTATGAAACAGCCGTTCCAGATTATAAAAGCTGCGAACAATGGAGAAACGGATGCAGAGCTGTTAAAAGGGGCAGGTTTCAGCGCTTACTTAAAGAGCAGCCTGGAGAAAAAAGAAGATGGAAGTTATGATTTTTCCCATGCAGAGCCAGTCATCCTTACAGCAGATGGGAAAACGGAAATGTTCACAGATGAGAAAGGGTATGTGTGCAGTATTCCGCTTCCATATGGAACGTATATTGTACGAGAAACAACCACACCTCATAATTATAAACCGGTAGAGGATTTTGAGATTACCATCCGTGAAAACAATCCGGATAAACCGCAGGTTTGGAAGGTACTGTTGGACAAAGAATTTTCCGCAAAGTTAAAGATCATCAAAAAAGATGATGAAACAAAGAAACCGGTGTTAGTAGCCGGCACAGAATTTAAAATTTATGATCTGGATCATAAGAAATATGTGGAACAGGTAACAACCTATCCTACGGTCACAGTCCATAAATCTTTCTTTACGGACAGCCAGGGATACCTGATCTTACCGAAAAACTTAGAGATCGGGCACTATCGTATTGAAGAAGTGACAGCACCGGATGGATATGTTGTCAACAAAAACTATGTAGAGATCACCGTGGATTCGGATACTGCCTATGAAGTAGATGGAGTAAGTGGAGATGTGATCATTGAAGTTTCCTATGAAGATCAGCCGGTAAAGGGAAATCTTATTGTGTATAAGAAAGGTGAGATGCTTTTCGGTTTTGAGAACGACTTTATCTATAAAGAACAGTACCTTTCCGGGGCGGAATTTGAAGTGCGTGCGGCAGAGGATATCTGCACTCCGGATCATCAGAAAGATGCAGATGGAAACCGTATCGTACTTTATGCAAAGGATACGCTTGTGACAACGATCACGACGGGAGAGAGTGGAAAAGCTGTAGCAAAGGATCTGCCGCTTGGAAGATACTATGTAGTGGAAACAAAGGCACCGGAAGGATTTGTATTAAATCCGGAGCCGGTAAAGGTTGCATTAACTTATCAGGATCAGGAGACACCGATCGTTGAAGCAGAAGCAATCGTAGGAAATGACAGACAGAAAGTCGCTATTTCCGTAGAAAAACAGGATGCAGAAAATGGACGGGTATTATCCGGGGCTGTATTTGGCATCTATAACAAGAAAGATATCCAGGCAAATGGAAAAGTTCTTGTGAAAGCAGATACCCTATTACAGGAAATGACATCCGATGAGAACGGTATGGCAACATGCACCTTGGATCTTCCATTTGGAGAATACTATGTAAAAGAATTAAAAGCGCCGGAAGGTTTTGTTTCTTCGGATGAGGTGCTGGAATTTGTTGCAGAGTATCAGGGACAGGAGACAAAGATTGTTTCCTTACAGGCCGTAAAGAAGAATGAACCGACTACAGCAGAGTTCACAAAGGTTGATCTGACTACAGGTGTAGAGCTGGAGGGCGCGAGATTGAAGGTAATGGATAAAGATGGAAATGTGATCGATGAATGGACATCTGAAAAGGATAAGCCACATGTGATCAAACGTCTTGCAGTAGGGGAAACTTATATTCTTCATGAAGAATTTGCTCCATACGGTTATCTGAAAGCAACGGATGTGACATTTACGATCAAAGATACTGCCGAAGTACAGAAAGTGGAAATGAAGGATGAGGTTCCAAAAGGGCTTCTGATCATCAACAAAAAGGGAGAATTTTTAGAGAAGATCACTCTTCTGGATAATGTGAAAGGAACGGTAGAACATTTCTTTGAATATATCACAGGAAACTTAAGTGAAGTCACCTTTGAAGTCTATGCTGCAGAAGATATCAAGGCTGCAGATGGCATAAGTGCAGACCATTATAAGAAAGATGAGCTGGTAGGCACGGTCACAACCGATGAGAAGGGAATCGCAAAAATGGAAAACCTTCCGGTAGGAAAATATTATGTGAAGGAAGTGAAAACGGCACATGGTTTTGTACTGGATGGAGAGCCTAGATTTGTGGATCTGACCTATCGTGACCAGGATACACCGGTGGTTACTTTTGATGAAGAATGGCAGAACAACCGGCAGAAGATAAAAGTAACGATCCTTAAAAAAGAAAAGGAAACAGAACGTATGCTGGAAGGTGCGATCTTCGGCTTATTTACAAAAGAAGATATCAAAGGCAGAGATGGAAAAGTCCTGATGGAAGCCGGAACGTTGATCGAGCAGAAAACAACGGATGAAAATGGACAGATCCTTTTCAAAGCAGATCTTCCAGTGGATGGGACCTATATCGTAAAAGAAATCTATGCACCGGATGGTTTTGTGACATCGAATGAAGAAAAGGAATTCACTTTTGAGTATGGAAAACCAGAAGAAGCTGAGGTTTCCTATGAGTTTGTTTTTGAAAATGAGCCGACAACGGTAGAACTTACGAAAACAGACCTTACCACAGGGAAAGAACTTCCAGGAGCTCATCTGAAGGTGACAGATGAAGACGGAAATGTAATCGAGGAGTGGGTATCTACAGAGAAAGCCCATGTGATCAAGGAGCTGACCGTTGGAAAATCCTATACGATGACAGAAACAAAACCGGCAGATGGATATGTAACTGCTGAGAGCATTACCTTTACAGTAGAAAATACTGCAGAAATCCAGAAACAGGAGATGAAAGATGATGTGACAAAGGTGTTGATCTCGAAACAGGATATCGCAGGAAAAGAACTTCCAGGTGCAAAGCTTATGATCTTAGATGCAGATGGAAAAGTGGTAGAAAGCTGGACATCTACAGAAGAGGCACATTATATAGAGATGCTTCCGATCGGAAAGTACACGCTCAGGGAAGAAACGGCACCGGAAGGTTATCTGGTTGCAAAGGATGTGGAATTTGAAGTAAAAGATACCGCTGAAGTGCAGAAGGTTGTTATGGTTGATGAGGAAAAACCAAAAGAAAGCACTCCGGAAGGTGGAAAACCTTCTAAAGATGCACCGAAGACTGGGGATAACACCAACTTGCTGTTATGGCTGATCGTGCTTGGAATGAGCTTAAGTGGAGTGGTAGTCCTTGGAAGAAAAATAAAGAAGAAATAATGTAAGGGAAAGTGTTCATGGAAACCTGAGTGTTGACCAGCACATTATAATATGGCATTTTCGGAGAATTAAATTGTGTAGAAATAATGCGGGGATCTTCCATCCCCGAACCCCTGGAATCCTTGTTATAACAGTAATAGAAAAAATTATTACCGTTATAACAAGGCTAAAAATGGGATATTTTAATTTTCCGGATTCTGCAAATTACGGTATCAAATAAAATGCTTCGTAACAACCTGAGGGAATCTGTGAACGCTTTTTTTGTTAGGAGGAACATGAGAATGGACAGGAGAAGAGATAAGAACCTGATCGTGGAATCAAATGCAGCAATGCCGGGGAGAAAATACAGTGAAGAAAAACCCTGGTCTTGTAAATATTGCTACTGGTGGGGAGGGAGAAAAAAAGGCTGCATTGAGAGGCAGTGTTATTATTTGCTTCCCCCAAAAGATCAAGGGAAGAAAGGGAGTGGTTAATTGCAGGATGAAGTGAATGAAAAAATCATAGCTCTTTGTGTTCAGACAACCCGGATGAGTACCGGCGTGCTAAAGGCATCTATGAGAAAATTTCTGGATGGAATGAGCAGACAGAAACAGAAGCGGGTACAGGTGAAACAGGCTGTCAAAACGGGAAAAGCACAGGAAAAGGGCAGAGAAAAAGAAAGAAAACGACAGGAGATGAAAAAGCCTCATGGAAAGCAGACGATAAAACAACTGATCGCACAGGGAGCACAGCTTACCAATATTCAGATCACGGATCAAAATATCAAGTCTTTTGACCGGGTAGCCCGGAAATACGGGATTGATTATAGTCTGAAAAAGGATTCCCATGTGGAACCGCCATTGTATCTGGTATTTTTTAAATCGAAAGATGTGGACGTGATGACGGCTGCTTTTAAAGAATATGCAGGAGCAGAGCTGGATCAGTCTAAAAAGAAAAAGCCTTCTGTCCGAAAGAAGTTGCAGAAGACACAGGAGAGGAAAGCAAAACATCGTCAGAGAGTCAAGACGAAGCAGAAAGTCAGAGGGCAGGAACGATGATCCGGGAAAAGATGCAGAATATCCCGATGAAGAGAGTGGTGATATTAAGTATTCCGTATCTGATCATCTTCTATCTTGCGGATAAATGCTTTTGGCTATACCGCCATTGCATTGGTGACAGTATGATTGAAAAAATCGGTGTGATGCTGATGAATTTCCAACTGGCATTTACGAACTGGCTCCCAAGTTTCCATATGCAGGATTTGTTAGGAGGATTGGTGACCGCGTTTATCTTTCGGTTGATCTTGTATTATAAAGCGAAGAATGCGAAGAAGTTCCGGCATGGAGAAGAGTATGGATCGGCCAGATGGGGAAACCGGAAGGATATTGAACCGTTTGTAGATCCGATATTTGAAAATAACATCATTCTGACCGAAACAGAACGGCTTACGATGAACAGCAGGCCAAAGGCTCCCCAATATGCCAGAAACAAGAATGTGATCGTGATCGGGGGCTCAGGATCAGGTAAAACCAGATTTTACGTCAAACCCAATCTGATGCAGATGACAGATCATGTATCTTATGTGGTCACAGATCCAAAGGGAAGTGCGAGACGTTCCAGTCTGAAAAGGACTGGCACATCTCAACTGAATCATTGTTTATTGTAATGAAATTAGTTCGAGTTGGAGAACTGAATGCGTGAATAGTCGAATGAAGGGGTAACGCCCTGAAAGGCTACTCTAATACTCCGGCTGGCATGGAAATGAGTAAACATTGAAATGTCAGAAGCCCGGTGAAGTCGGCAGAGAGATACCGTAACAATAGTAGTTGACGAAAGCTGTCCAGAGGTGGATGGTGTATCCTATATGCCGGGAGTCTATAAAATACCTATGGTTAGAATGGTGGATGTTACATAATCCACTGACGAACCCTCGAATGTACGGGTCTATATCGGGACTAAGTAGAAATGCTTAGTAACACAACTAGTGTTGCTACTGCGGGTGAGTAAGACTTCTGCCTTTATGAAAATCCGTGCAATGTTACAGGCATTGATGTGGTAGCAGGCTCAGAGATGGGAACCTACGGGTATATATGAACAGATAACGCATTCGGAACGTCGTAAGCTGACAGCGTGGAGATTTTACTGTCTATGAAACGTATCGAACGGGAAAGTCATTGCGAGATTAGCGATGATATAAGGGAGATAATGTCAGTGAAAGCGGTGGCATAGTACCGATGAAACCGTGATAACAAGCGGTGGAGGGATAGCCACTAGTCATACATTAGAGTAAATAAGTTACAAATGGTATGGGTTCGAGTAAGACTAAGAGATGTAATAACTCCCAGATAGGAGGTTACAGACCATACAAAAGAAAGCTAAGCTCCGGTACAACGAATATTACGATATGCAGAAAGCATTTGATGAGTTGTATCAGCAGAGCAAAAATGGTAACAACTTTTATAAGTTATTAGAAATTATCGGTTCAGAGCAGAATATTTGCCTGGCATACCGAAACCTAAAAACCAATAGCGGAAGTAAAACCGCTGGTACAGATGGTAAAACAATCGAGGATATCAAAGGTCTATCGGACAGGGAAGTAATTGAAACTGTCAGAAAACAATTAGCAGATTATCATCCGCAATCAGTCAGGAGGGTCTTTATTCCTAAGCCCGGAAGCGATAAAAAGCGTCCGTTAGGGATTCCATGTATCTGGGATAGATTGATACAACAGTGTATCTTACAGGTGTTAGAGCCGATTTGTGAACCTAAGTTTCATAATCACTCATATGGATTCCGGCAGAATAGAGATGCCCACCATGCGGTCAGCCGAGTTGTCAGCATGGTAAATATGTATAAACATTATTATTGTGTGGATGTGGACGTCAAGGGCTTCTTTGATAATGTAAACCACGGAAAGCTGCTAAAACAGATATGGACATTAGGTATACGAGATAAACGATTGCTATGTATCATTAGCAAAATATTAAAATCAGAAATTGAAGGAGAAGGAATACCGGACAAGGGTACACCGCAAGGTGGGCTGATTAGTCCGCTACTTTCGCTCATTGTGCTGAATGAACTTGATTGGTGGGTAAGTAGCCAGTGGGAGACTTTTACACCAAATGGAGTGAAGAAAGGCAACATGAAAGGAAGTAAGGGCTGGTTGAGTTATGCACGAAAATATACAAATCTAAAAGATGGGTATGTGGTGCGTTACGCTGATGATTTTAAAATTATGTGCAGAAGTTATACGGATGCACAAAGATATTATCATGCGACAATAGACTTTTTAAAGTCAAGATTAAAACTCGACATTAGTCCGGAGAAGTCCAAAGTTGTTAATCTCCGAAGGAACTCTTCTGATTTTCTGGGATTCAAAATTAAAGTCCTGCCAAAAGGCAAGACCAGATATGGATACATTGCTAAAACTGATATGAGCGATAAAGCCATCAAAAAGGTTACTGCTGAATTAAAGGCAAAAGTGATTAATATAAGGAAACACACAACTGTTGGTAGAATCAATGCCTATAACATGGCAGTGATAGGGATACAGAATTATTACTGTATTGCTACCAACATATATAACAATCTAACGGATGTTAATTACGCTCTCTTACCAACCTTTAGAACCAGATTATCATGTATTGGAAGTACAATTCCGTTTGCGGAAACGCCCTATGAATTTCAACAGAAAACTGTAGGAATCAAGAAAGAAACCAAAATTATAACAGTAGGCAAAATGCCACTACTGCCACTTACAGGAGTTCATCACAAACATCCTATAAATTTCTCACAAGATATTACCAGCTATACAGCAAAAGGAAGAGAAAAGATTCATAAATCTGTCCAATGTGTAGAAACACAGGAATTACGAAATGTGATGAAGTATAGGAATCCTAATGAAAGCATTGAATTTAATGATAATAGTATTTCTGCATACCTCGTGCAACAGGGGAACTGCTATGTCATGGGAAATAGGCTGAATGTACATCAAATGAAATGTATAAGGAAAATTCCAGTAGGTGAAGGTGGTACAGATAAGCATACTAATATCGCATTTATTTCAGAGAAAATATGGCGAGCTGTTATGACAGAGGATATTTCAGAAACTATCAGAATAATGAAGAAATTCAATATGGACGACAAGCAAAGACGGAGATTCAACCGATTGCGTGAAAATTATGGATTACTACCAATTAAGAAAAGATAACTTATAAACTTACTTGAGTATGATGGCACGCCGTATGATGCGAAAGTATCATGTACGGTGTAGAGCGGGGGAAAAGGTGGAGATTACTTCAAAGCCTTACCTATCGCTATCGATCATTGTAGAGTGTGGAAAGATGCTGGTAAATGGCGGATATCGGATCAAGGTACTGAATACGATCAATTTTAAAAAGTCCATGCACTATAATCCATTCCATTACATCCGTAGTGAAAAGGATATCTTAAAACTGGTGAATACCATCATAGCAAATACGAAGGGGGAAGGAGAAAAATCTACGGAGGATTTCTGGATTAAAGCGGAACGTCTTCTGTATTCTGCCCTGATCGGTTATATCTGGTATGAAGCGCCGGAAGAGGAACAGAACTTTTCTACGCTTTTGGAATTTATCAATGCCAGTGAAACGAGAGAAGATGATGAAGAATTTAAGAATGCGGTAGATGAACTGTTTGAAGAATTGGAAGCAGAGAATCCGGAACACTTTGCAGTCAGACAATATCGAAAATATAAGCTGGCTGCCGGTGTAGTAAGTTTGAAGAGACTTCTTAATCAATCAAATTTAAAGAGTTGGAGCTCCAAAATGATTAAAAAGTCTCTTGAGGCTTATTTTTTTACCTTAAAGAACAAAATTGTATTTTGTAAAAAACAATTTCAAAACATGTCCGTATTTTGTTTCGTCAGTACAGAGATTGTGTAAGGAACTTTAAAAAGATGACACGAAATCAAAAAAGATGCAGTAAGGGGGCTGTAAAAAGACCTCTGAGCATTTCGTTTAGTGTAAAAATCTTTTTTACTTCTTACACGAACCTTGAAAACGAAACAGCCTGCCCGTAGTGATACCAGAACTGAATAGGCATTCAGCGTGTCTTTTATGGTTAATACGTCCCGGAAACATCAGAACCCGGTACAGGAACGGATATGGGATGAGAACAGGCAATTAATAAACAAAGGAAGGAGGACATCTGACTATGACAGAGAAACAGGGATTCATGACAGCGTTGTATGAACGTCTTAGTCGTGATGATGAATTAAACGGGGAATCCAACAGTATTTCAAACCAGAAGAAACTGCTGGAACAATATGCAAAAGAACATGGATTTACCAATCTTGTTCATTTTACTGATGATGGTATCTCCGGTACAAGATTTGATCGCCCGGGCTTTCTTGCCATGATGAAAGAAGTAGAGTCGGGGAAAGTCGGAACGATTCTGATTAAAGATATGAGCCGAATGGGAAGAGATTATTTGAAAGTCGGACAATATATGGAATTGCTGCGACAGAAGAATGTCCGCCTGATTGCAGTCAACGAGAATGTAGACAGCTTCCGGGAGGACGATGATTTTACTCCATTCCGAAATATCATGAATGAATGGTATGCAAGGGATACCAGTAAAAAGATAAAATCAACTTTCAAGGCGAAAGGAAAATCCGGCAAGCATGTGGCAAGTACAACACCGTATGGGTATCTGAAAGACAAGGATGATCCGAATGTATGGATTGTTGATGAAGAAGCAGCTGTAGTTGTACGGAGAATCTTTCACATGACAATGGACGGGTACGGACCATATCAGATTGCCAAGGCACTGAAAGAGGATAAGGTTGAGATACCAGCGGTTCATATGGCAAAGAAAGATGCCGGATTATGGAAAGGCAGAGTAGAAGAAATCAAAGATCCTTATGGCTGGGGCTCTTCTACTGTTGCAGGTATTCTGAAGAAAAGAGAGTATCTTGGTCATACAGTGAACTTCAAGACCAGAAAACATTTCAAGGATAAGAAAAGCCATTATGTATCTGAGGATAACTGGACGGTGTTTGAGAACACGCAGGAAGCAATCATAGATCAGGAAACTTTTGACAATGTGCAGAGAATTCGAAGCAATGTGAGAAGGTACCCAGATGGATGGGGAGAAGCCCACCCCTTGACAGGTCTGATGTATTGTGCAGACTGTGGTTCCAAAATGTATGTACATCGAGTAAATAATGGCAAGCGAGTACCACAATATACCTGTTCTGCATATTCTAAAGTTCCGGTTGGAACACTCTGCCAGACACAGCACAGAATTAATGCAGATGTGGTTATGGAGCTGATTAAGGAACTGTTAAAGGCTGTTGCAGAGTATTCACAGCTGAACCGTGAAGAATTTTTGGAAACAGTAAAAAAGGCACAGACTTCACAGCAGTCCAGTGAGATCACAAGATTGAAAAGCAGATTGGCAGAAGCAAAAAAACGTGTGCAGGAACTGGAAAAACTGATCTGCAGAATTTATGAGGACAATATTCTTGGCAAGCTGCCAGATGAACGCTATGCGATTCTTGACGGACAGTATTCTAAAGAACAGAAAGATTTGTCGGCAGAAATTGCAGATATGGAAGCTGAATTATCAGGCTATGAAGAAGGTCGCAGATCAGCGGAGAAGTTTATTGCTCTGGTTGATAAATACCAAAATTTTGAGGAATTGACCACTTACATGCTGAATGAATTTGTAGAAAAGATTATTGTTCATGAGCGTGACCGAAAAGGAAGCATTGAGACAACGCAGGAAGTGGAAATCTATTTTAACTTCATTGGGAAATATTTACCACCACATTTCGGTGAGGTGGAAATGACACCAGAAGAAATTGAAGAAATGAAGAAGCGGGAAGCCAGAAAAGACAGGCTTCATCAGAATTACTTGAAAAGGAAAGCAAATGGCAAGCAGCAAGAATACTATGAACGGACAAAGGCAAAAAAGAAAGCTGAGATGGATGCAAAAAAAGAGGAAATCCGTCAGGAAGATATTGCAAAAGGTGTGTTTGTTCCGGTATCACTGCTTCCACCTGCAGAACCGAAGAAAGGAGTTGCATCAGCATGAGCGAATTAGAAAGAATCATTCACGATGACAGCAATGGTCTGGATTATATCCTTGTCGGGGAAATCTATCTGCCACTGATCGCTGTACCGGAAGAAAAGCGTGATATTGGCTTTTTTGGAAGCCTTCACAGAAACTATCTGAAAGACTACAAAAGTGGCTTATATTCCTATCTGACATTGACCGGAAAGCTTTGGACTTACCTTGCAGACTTAAATGAGCAGTGTGTAGAACGCAGAGATTTTCTCATGAATCAGATTATGAAACAGGAAGGCATTACGGAAGAATTGAAAAGCAGAAATCAAATGGAATGGGTCCGCCGGGCAAACAATGTGAGAAGCCGGGTAGATGAAATTATTTTAAATGAATTGGTGTATGTATAGGAGGGGCTTATGAGATACCGGATTGAATATGCAGACGGAAGATGCTGTAATTTTGTAAATAGCAGAAAAGACTTGCTGGATTGGCTGAAAGCATTGAAAGATGAAAATGTTGTTGATATCCGTAAAGTGTACAAAAACGGTGTTACAGATTCTGTGATAGACAGCTATCGCAGTTATCTGAAACAGTAAAGGGGTGGACAGTCATGGTAGTTGTAAAACTCATTATAAGGATCCTGTTATTGCCAGTGCGTATAAGCCTGACAATCGTACAACTGGTGGAAAACTTGGAATAAACAGATGTTACCAAAATGGAAACAAAGGAAATACATACTG
>ERZ1036455.239-NODE-239-length-19472-cov-39.952310_pt1 | contig 19472 bp, 20 predicted proteins | sample MGYA00514228_ERZ1036455 | MGnify/ENA primary metagenome ERZ1036455 (study PRJEB33795, sample SAMN09464920) | human gut metagenome | host: Homo sapiens | place: USA: Stanford, California | collected 2016-07 | study: EMG produced TPA metagenomics assembly of the... | reverse complement strand
AAGTGCGGTTTTGCCGAGGCCGCTTCGCGGCGTCATGTTATAATAATCTCAGGCCCGCCGCTGCTGCGGCTGCGCGTGTGCGCAGCACACGCGGATGCGCTGACGCGCATGGGCTTGGGGACATTGAAACATGCAAAACCGCAGCAAGTGCGGTTTTGCCGAGGCCGCTTCGCGGCGTCATGTTATAATAATCTCAGGCCGCCGCTGCCGCGGCTGCGCACCGCGTATACAACCCAAAACATGCGTCAACAACAGTATAGCACGTTTCATCAAAGGAGACCACGCTTTTGAAAGCAAGTATTGTAATACCGAATCTGAACGGCGCGGGCTGGCTGCGCGATTCCATTGAATCGATCTGGGCGCAGACGGAGCAGGACTTTGAACTTATCATCATCGACAACGGCTCCACAGACGAGAGCCTGGCCATTGCCCGCAGCTATGTGGGCCGCTCGGGCTACACGCTGGTGGAGAACCAGACAAACACCGGCTTTTCCGCAGCGGTGAACACGGGCATCGGCCTGGCAAAAGGCGAATATGTGGTGCTGTTCAACAACGATGCCTTTGCACAGCCGGACTGGCTGGCACAGCTCATTACCATGGCGGATGCCGAGCCGCGCGCTTTTGCGGTGCAAAGCCTGATGATCCGGCATTTTGAACGGGACATCTGTGACGATGCGGGGGATTATGTCACGCTGTTCGGGTGGGCGTGCAAGCGGGGCGACGGCATGTACTGGCGGCGTTATACAAAGCCGGGGCGCATTTTTTCCGCCTGCGGAGGGGCCAGCCTGTACCGCAAAAGCATTTTGGATGAGATAGGTCTGTTCGACGAGCTGTTTTTTGCTTATTTCGAGGATGTGGACATCAGCTGGCGGGCAAACAGTCTGGGTTATAAAAACCTGTATTGCCCGGCGGCCAAGTGCTACCACATCTGCGGTGCGACGACGGGCGCAGTGCGGTACAACGAATTCAAAAGCGTGCAGAGCGGGCGCAACAGCATTCTGCTGCCCTACAAAAATATGCCGCTGGGCATGCTCCTTCTGAATTTTATCCCGCTTGCGCTGGGCTATCTGCTCAAAATTCTGGTGTTCGGCCTGCGGGGCTTCTGGACGCCGTACATCAAAGGCGCGCGGGAGGCGTTCCGGGCCATCCCGAAAGTGAAAAAGCCGAAATTCCGGTGGCGCAATCTGCCCCATTACGCGCTCATCGAGCTGTGGCTGGCGGCGGATGTGTTCCGCTACATCGGCTACCGCATCATGCGGTTTTTTAAGATAAGATAAAAAGCGGCACGGCTGTGCGAAATTGCTGAAAACAAACGGCGGCACACCGTCGAAAGGAGTTTTTGTATGAAAATCGCCATTGCATCCGATGCGTCGGGATTCCGTTTGAAAGAGCATGTCAAACAGGTGCTGCGGGAGGCGGGCCACGACGTTACGGACGTTGGCCAGCAGCGGGAGGATGAGACCGTGCGCTATTACGAGGCGGGCGAGCTTTTGGCGCGCGCCATTCAGAGCGGCGCGTATGAGCGCGGTTTTGTGATGTGCGGAAGCGGCGCCGGCGTGTGCATGACGGCCGGCAAGTTTCGCGGCGTATACGCCGTGGCCTGTGAAAGCGAATATACCGCCGCCGAGCTGCGGCGCATCACAAACGCGAACGTGATGGCCATGGGCGAAAAAGTCGTGACCCCCGCGGTGGCCGGGCGTATGGCGCTGGCATTTGTGGACAGCGACTGGTGCGACGGCATGACGCCGGACAAAGCCGGTATGGTACACGAAGGCTTTGCGCGCATCCGGGAGATCGAGCGCACGCAGGCATAAGCCGCCGCGAAACGGCGCATTTGCGGCCAAACCGGGAACGAATTGCAAACTTTTTGTGACATGCCGCGAAATGCTTGGCAAACCGGCGCGGGGAATCTATAATGAAAGCAAGGAAGCCCGCCGGGCGGTGACGCAGGGCGGGCGGTTGCCCATTTTGCTGTAAAGGAGCGTAGAGTTATGGGATTTTTAAAAGGCTTGCTGGGCCTTGGCGTAACGGCGGGCGCCGCTTTCGCCGCATTGAAGGTGGCCCAAAAATATGAGGAAAACAAAGCGGCCGACGCTGCGGCGGCAGCCGCCGGGGCCGAGCCGCAGGACGTACCCGCGGGCAGCGTGCTGGAGGATATTGCCCGCGCGGCGGGCGGCGTGCTGAGCGACGCGGGCGCAAAGGTAAAAGAAGTGGTGACAGGCACTGCCGAGAAAGCGGGCGTGGATACCGTGGAGCTGAAAGGGGCGCTGCACGACGCCGGAGACGCGCTGTATGAAGCGGGCGACGCGGTGGCGGACGCTGGCTCGGCGTTTGCCGGATATGTGGCTGAGGAGGCTCCCGCCGTTGCGGGCCGTCTGCGCGACGGCGCGGAGGACCTGCTGGAGCGCGTAAAGGAGACCGTGGCCGCCGGCGCGCAGGCGGTGGAGGAGGCCGCGGACGCCGCGCAGGCGGCTGCCGCGGAGGAAGCGGCAGAGCAGACCGAAGCCGCCGCACAGGCGGAGGAGAAGCCGGAGAAGGGAACCGCGGCAGAGGCTGCGACGGAGCAGGAAACAGAGTAGCCGCAGGAAAAATGAAAAAACCCCGCCGTCCGGAAGCTGCAACAGCCGGGCGGCGAGAATTTTTTGAGGCTAAAAATATTTCTCAAACACTTCTCCCAGGCGTAAAATAGTTTTCTGGTGCTTCGCATCCTGTGCGTCGGATTTTGGATTCCAGAAGGCAGCTGGGAGTCGGTGGATTGCAATTTTTTTCTATATTTCTTCAAGCGAACATTCGGTGCGGTCTTTTTCCGCTCTTGGTATACTATGAATGTGGAAATATGGTGCATTTTGTCCTGCGTTTTCATCGCTGGCGTTTGACGAATTTATGCTTTTACAACTGTATTTTTTGTCAAATGATTTAAAGTTTTTTACGGTATCTATAACCTTGTATAATGCACGGGTGTACCTTTGCCGTAATCCAAAATATTTTTGCAGTGCTCCTTGGGACAACCAATAGATACCCGCCTGCATCTTTGGCAGCATCCCAAAAAGTAAAAGTATCATTTTACCGTTCTTGCCCGACAGAGCCACCTCGCTGAAAATTGGCTCTTTACAGCGCCGCAGCGTGCTGCGCGCGGCGAAAATAGCTGCGGGCCATCCACAGCGCGGCAAGGAAGCCCAGAGCGTCGGCCAGCGGCATTGCGGCCATCAGGCCGTTCATGCTCCAGGCGCGGGGCAGGGCCAGCAGCAGCGGGATGTAGATGCACACCTGTTTGCCAAGAACCAGCGCGCTGCTGCGCGCGCTTTCCCGTATGGCCTGGAACAGCGTGCCCGTGCAGTTGATGAACGTGGTGAACGGCAGTGCGATGCTGGTGGCGCGCAGCACGGCCGCACCGGTTTCCACAAGGCCGCCGTCGCTGGGGCTGAGCATGCGCACGATCCATGGCGCGGCTGCGGCAATGATCACGGCCAGTGCCGTCAGAGCGGACATACTGGCGGCGCAGCAGAAGCGGAACGCGCTTTTCAGCCGCGCGTGGTCTTTGCTGCCGTGGGCGTAGCCGGCCACGGGCTGAAGCCCCTGCACAAAGCCGATGGACACGGAGAGCGCCAGCCCCGAGACGCGGGATGCGATGCTGAACGCGGCGATGGCAGCGTCTCCAAAGCCGCCCGCTGCGCGGTTGAGCACGATGGTGGCCAGCGCGTTGCCGCAGTGACGGCACAGGCTGGGAAAGCCTGTGGTGAAAATCAGCTTCACCATCCGCGGGGTGCGGGCTACCTGCCGCACCGAAATGCGCACGGATGTTTTGCCGCGCACATAGAACCAGAGCAGCGCGGCCCACACCATCACCTGGCTGAGCGCCGTGGCCGCGCCCGCACCCCGGATGCCCATGCCCAACGTGTAAATGAACAGAGGGTCCAGCACAATGTTCAAAAGCCCGCCTGCAAGCTGTCCGGCCATGCTTTCCTTGCTTTTTCCCTCGGCGCGCAGGCACTGCGCCAGCGCCAGGCTGGAGCATTGGAAAGGCGCGGCCAGCAGGATGGGAACGGCGTAGGCCTCGGCTTCGGGCAGGATGGTATCGGTGCTGCCCAGCAGGCGCATCAGCGGCTCCAGCGCCAGCAGCCCGCCCGCAGCAATCACGCCGCCCAGCCCCAAAGCAAGAAAAAAGCCCGTGCTGGCGGCGCAGTGCGCCTTTTCCTTTTCCCGTGCGCCCAGATACAGGCTGACAAGGCTGCTGCCGCCTGTACCCATCCAGAAGCCCAGTGCAGAGAGCACCGAGGATATGGAAAACACAACGCCCACCGCTGCTACGGCGGCCGTGCCCAGCTGCGCCACAAAGAACGTGTCGGCCATGTTGTAGACCGAAGTGATGATGCAGGTGATGATGCTGGGGACGGAGAGAGAGAGGATAAGCCCCGGCACCGGTGCGGTCGTCATACGCAGGTGCTGTGCATCCTGCTGTTCCGAAGTGCTGTTCATGCCGCAAAACTCCTTACGGCAGGCCTACGTCCCATATGGGACGTAGGCCTGCCGCTTATTTTTTACCGATTCAGGATCGCCATGAATTCATCGCCGGTGATGGTCTCTTTTTCCAGCAGATATTTGGCAAGTTCGTGCAGCTTATCCATGTTGTCTTTCAAAATGCCGATGGCCTTTTCGTGGGCTGTGCGGATGATCTCCACCACCTCTTTGTCGATCTTGGTGGCGGTCTCGGCACTGCACGCCAGGGCTGCGTCGCCGCCCAGATACTGGTTGCTCACGGTCTCTAGCGCCGTCATATCGAATGTTTCGCTCATGCCCAGGCGCGTTACCATGCTGCGGGCCAGCTTGGTGGCCTGCTCGATGTCGTTGGACGCGCCGCTGGTGACGCTGCCGAAGATCAGCTCCTCGGCGCTGCGCCCGCCCGTCAGCGTGGCGATCTTCGCCAGCGCCTCTTCCTTGGAGAGCAGCACCGTGTCGGCCTCCGGCGTCTGCATCGTATAGCCCAGCGCACCCGAGGTGCGCGGCACGATGGTGATCTTGGTCACGGGCGCGGAATTGGACTGCAGCGCGGCAACCAGAGCATGGCCGATTTCGTGATAGGCGACGATCTCTTTTTCATGGGGCGAAAGCACTGCGTTCTTGCGCTGGTAGCCCGCCACCACCACGTCTACGGATTCCGTCAGGTCTTCCTGTGTGACGATGCGGCGGTTGCACTTGACGGCGCGCAGCGCGGCTTCGTTGATGAGGTTGGCAAGCTCTGCGCCGGACGCGCCGGAGGTGGCCCGCGCCACGGCCTTATAATCAATGTCGTCGGCCATCATCACGTCCTTGGCATGGACACGCAGAATGGCCTCGCGGCCCTGCAGGTCCGGCAGTTCGACGGGCACACGGCGGTCGAAACGGCCGGGGCGCAGAAGCGCTTTGTCCAGCGTTTCGGGACGGTTGGTTGCCGCCAGAATGACGACGCCGGACGAGCCGTCGAAGCCGTCCATCTCGCTGAGCAGCTGGTTGAGCGTCTGCTCGCGTTCGTCGTTGCCCGCGATGCCGCTGCCGTCACGCTTTTTGCCGATGGTGTCGATCTCGTCGATGAACACGATGCAGGGGGCCTTTTCTTTCGCCTGTTTGAACAGGTCGCGCACACGGGCCGCGCCCTGTCCCACGAACATCTCCACAAACTCGCTGCCCGCGATGGAGAAAAACGGCACATTGGCCTCGCCGGCCACAGCCTTGGCCAGCAGCGTCTTGCCGGTGCCCGGAGGGCCGACAAGCAGAACGCCCTTGGGCATTACGGCGCCCACGCTGCGGTATTTATCCGGATTGTGCAGGAAATCCACGATCTCCTCCAGCGCTTCCTTGGCCTCCTCCTGCCCGGCCACGTCGGCAAAGGTCTTGCCCGTCTGAGCGGCCACGTACATCTTGGCGTTGCTCTTGCCCATGCCGAAGGACATCATATTGCTGCCGTCGCCCATGCGCTTTTGCATCATACGCCACAACAGCACCATGGGAAGGATCAGGATGAGCGTGGGGAAGATCCAGGTGAACAGGAAATTCATCAGGGTGCTGTTTTCCTGCGGAGCCACGGCGGAAAAGGTGACGCCGCTCTCGGACAGGCGCTTTTGCAGGTCCGCGTCCGGGAACACGCCCGTGGAGTAGATCCGTTCCGCCCCGTTTTCATCTGCAGCTTTGAAATAAAGCTCACGCTCGTTTTCCTGCAGCTCCACCACGGTCACCTGGCCGCCCGAAAGCATGTCCAGGAACTTGTCATAGCTTACTTCCGTCACGCGCGGGGTCATCAGGCTGGGGAACACAAACGCGTTCAGCAGCATCAGGATGAGCATCGCGATCATCGCATAGTAAAAGAAGGGCTTTTTATTGGGTTTGGGTTGCTCGTTCATATGCTTCAACTCCTCACTGTATCTTCTATTGTAACGCCGGAATATGACAAAATTCAAGCGCGTTTGTAAACGTGCTGTGAATACCGGCATTTTCGTTTTGTTTTTTTGCCGGAAACATGCTATACTGGCCTCAAACGGCGGCGTGTGCCGCCTTGCGGAGAAGCACGGAGGGAGGCGCGGCCCATGACGGCGGCCCGGCGCAGAGATGAGATATTGCAGGCATTGGCCGGGGCGTCCGGCCCGGTGAGCGCGGCTGCGCTGGCGGCGCGCCTTGGCGTGAGCCGGCAGGTCGTGGTGGGGGATGTGGCGCTGCTGCGGGCGGCGGGCTCGCCCATTGTAGCTACGCCGCGCGGCTATGTGCTGGGCGGCGGACAGGAGGGCGGCGGCGTGCGCTGCACCGTGGCATGCCGCCACGGCCTGGACGGCCTGCTGGACGAGCTGTATACCGTGGCGGACTGCGGGTGCGGCGTGCTGGATGTGACCGTGGAGCACCCGGTGTACGGCCAGCTTTCGGGCCAGCTGCAGGTATTCAGCCGTTATGATGCGGACGTTTTTTGGGATGCCCTGCAGAAAAACGGCGCGCAGCCCCTGTGCAGCCTGACGGGAGACATCCATCTGCACACGCTCGTGTGCCCGGACGAGGCGCGCAAAGCGCGGGTGCTGGCCGCACTGGAGGAGAAGGGATATCTGATGGGCCTGGAAAAATGACGAGGCTTGCTGCGCCGGGCGGTAGGATGCCCGGCGCGCCTGCGGTTTTGCGGGAGCCCTCGGACGGGAGGACGCGATGAGGACTTTGTATGTATCCGATCTGGACGGTACCCTGCTGCGCAGCGACGAAAGGACATCCGGGTATACCAACCGGACGGTCAACCGGCTGGTGGGGGAAGGCATGCTGTTTTCCTATGCCACGGCGCGGTCGTTCCAGACGGCGCGGAAGGTGACGGCCGGGCTGGAAGCTGAAATACCGCTGATCGTTTACAACGGCGCAGCAGTGGCGGACAACCGGGACGGCTCGTTTTTACAGATGAATTTTTTCGGCGGGGAAGCGGCGGAGATCCTGGACGAACTGGAGGCGTGCGGCGTGTTCCCCATCGTCTATGCGGTGGCCGGGGGCAGAGAGATGTTTTCCTATCTGCCTGCCCGGTGTACGCGGGGAATGCGGGCGTTCCTTGAGACGCGGAAAAACGACAGAAGGGCGAACCCCGTCGCAACGCGGCGCACACTGCGTGCGGGGGATATTTTTTACTTCGCCTGTATTGACGAGAGGGAAAAGCTGCTACCTCTTTATGAAAAATACCGGGAGCAATATCATTGTGTGTTCCAGGTGGATCTGTACACCCGGGAGCAGTGGCTGGAGATCATGCCGAAAGCGGCCTCCAAGGCCAGTGCGGCCCTGTGGCTGAAAAGCAGCCTCGGATGCGGGCGGCTGGTCGTGTTCGGGGACGGAGAAAATGATGTGGACCTGTTTGAGGCCGCCGACGAGGCATATGCTGTGGCGAACGCCGCAGATGTGCTGAAGGCCGTCGCCACGGGCGTCATCGGCGCAAACGACGAGGACGGCGTCGCCCGGTGGTTAGACGCGCACGCGCGGTGTGCCGCGCAGACGCAGGGCGGCGTATAGGGCCGCCCCGCCGCAGGAACGGCAAGGCGTGTTGCCCAAACACAGTGTTTCCGGCGGCATTATTTTTGGTGGAAAAAGGGGAATTTGCTGCCTGCGGTTGACGCAGGGGCCCCAAGCGCGTATAGTATAGAAAAAATATGTGTCAAGACACGTGTCGTGTATGGTGTCTGCACAGTGGATGTTGGGGAGGAACCTGTTTATGTCCGCAGCCAAAAATACTGTACGCATTCAGAGAATGTGCGTGGCCGCGCTGCTGTGCGCCATCGCCATATTGATCCCGATGATCTCGCCTGTAAAGATACAGCTGGGGCCCATGAGTTTCACGCTGGGCAGCCATGTGGCGATTTTCATTGCCATGTTCATCTCGCCTGCGGTGGCGCTCACGGTGGAGCTGGGCGCGACACTGGGCTTCCTGCTGGCGGGCTTTCCACCCGTGGTGGTGCTGCGGGCGCTCAGCCAGGTGGTGTTTGTGGCCATAGGCGCGTTCCTGCTGGCGAAAAAACCCGCTGTGATGAAAAACGGCCTGAGTATTTTCCTGTTCGGGCTGGTGATGGGCGTGATCCATGGCGTTCTGGAAGCCGTTGTGGTGACGGCGTTTTGGTTTTCGGGCATGACGATGGAGGGGACGTTCGTCTCCACGGTGCTGGGTCTTGTGGGCGTGGGCACAGTGGTGCACAGCATGGTGGACTATTACCTGGCGCTGCTGATCTGGCAGCCGGTGTCCCGCGCGGCAAAGCTGCCCGCGAGCTTCACATTTTCAAAGAGCTGAGCATTCCGGAGGGGTTTTGAATAAAGCGGCGGGGCGCGTTGGGCGCTCCGCCGCTTCTTTGCGTTCGAATGCTTTTGTGTTACAATGAACCGAAAGAGCCGTGCAATAATCCGCGCGGCTCATTCGTATGAAAAATGTGAGGGTCCTTTGGTGAAAGGGGGAAGGGGTATGAGCGACGCTGCCGTATGCGCCGGCGCCGAGGAAGTTTTGGAGCGCTACGCCGCCACGGTGTTTGCCGCGGCGTATGCCATGGTGAAAAACAAAGAGGACGCGGAGGACATCGCTCAGGAGGTGTTCATCAGCTATGTAAAGGCAAAACCTGCGTTTGAGAGCGCCGAGCATGAAAAGGCCTGGCTGCTGCGGGTGACCATCAACCGCTGCAAGAGCTTTTTCCGCAGTGCCTGGCAGCGCAAAACGACCGGCCTGGAGGATGATTTCCCGGACACGCCCTTCACCCCCGACGAGACCGCCGTAGTGGAGGCGGTGAACCGCCTGCCGAAAAAATACAGGCAGGTCATCTACCTATATTACATTGAGGGTTATGCCACCGGTGAGATCGCGGCCATTCTGGAAATGCCGCAGAACACGGTGCTCTCGCAGCTTGCGCGGGCGCGCAAATTATTGAAAACTGCTTTGAAGGGGGAGTTTGACGATGTATAAAGACGATTATATCTCCGCGTTCGGCAAGCTGGCCCCCAGCGAGGAATGGATGACCGACACGCTGGCCAAAATGCGCGCCGCCGAGGCGGAGCAGGAAGCGCCGGGCGCGGCGGGGCCGGCCGGGCGGCCGGCACTGCGCGTTTCGGGCAAAAAACATCCGCGCCTGCGCCGCGCGGCACTGCCCGTCGCGGCGGCGGTGGCGCTGCTGGCGGTGCCGGCGGCCTGGTTCTGGGGCGTGGCGATGCGCCCGGCGGGCAGCGCCGCCCCCGCGCAGTACAGTCTGCAGAGCGCCGGGGGCGCGGCGGACGAAGGCCAGGAGACGGAACAGGCGCCCCGCGTCGCCGCAGCGCAGGACACAGCGGGCACGGCAAGCTCTGCGGCGGCAGCGCCGGAGACAACGGAGGACGCGCAGGCCGGCGCGCGCAAGGAGGGCAGGCTGCTGTTCGCCGCGGAAGGCGGCGGTATGGGCATGGGAGATATTACCGTCCGGACGGATGCGGACCTGGCGGGCGCGAACCCCACCTATGACCTGCCTGCCGGGGAGCTGCCCACAGAGCTGCCTGTGTATGCGGTGCCGGACGGAGAAGCAGAGATGCGCGCGGCGCTGGAGGACACGGCGGCTAAACTGGGCGGCACGCTGGAGGCGTTTTCATACGATACCTCCGGCCCGCCGGACACGGTGTATTACAGCCCCTATGCCAGCGGCAAGGCGGACGGCGTAAGCTATTCCCTAAACGGGCAGGAGGTACATTTTTACCGGTATGAACAGGGGGATAACTTATTGGCTGCGCCGAAAGGGCTGTCCGGCGAAGCGCTGTACCGCTATTTCTACGATCATTTCGGCGCGAAGTTTGTGACGCTGGAAAATCCTGCGTTTGAATCCACGGGCGATTATAATATCTACAAAGAGTACAGTACGGCCATCAGTGCGTTTTATGAAGCGGGGAGTGCTTCGGACACGCTGGCGCAAAAGCTGTACAATTACAGCTTCCGGCGCATCCAGCTTTCCGCGCCGGAAGGGGACCTGACCGCTGTGACGTTCCCGCTGGAACCACAGGTGCTGGGCACCTATGCCCTGCGCACGCTGGACGACGCAAAGGGCGCGCTGATGGCCGGTGAGGCCTGGATCGGCGGCACGCAGGGCGGTTACGACGGCGGTGCGGTGAATATCCTGCATTGGGAGATCACCTATTACCGGAGCCGCCTGATGGATACCATCCAGCCCGTTTACTGCTTTTTGATCGACAGCCCGGACGGCGAAGCGCCTTTTTTTGACGACGGAGACCCGGAAGGCTACAAGAGCGTGACCTGCGCCTATGTGCCGGCCCTGCTGCCGGAGCAGCTGAGCGAAAATACGTTTGTCCAAGTTTTCAATTAACGATCGCTGTGAAAAAACGCAAAAACACGAAGGCGGCGCGCCCCGTGCACGGGGCGCGCCGCCTTTGCCCGCGGAAAGAAGCTTACAGGGGCTGCATAGGACATCCGCTATTCTTCCATCTGCTTGCCCAGAAATGCGGCGGCTACCTTTACCAGCAGCACCATGGCTTCGTCGGGCATGCTGCCCGTCAGCGCCACGCTGCCGATGAGGTCTCCGTTGCACAAAATGGGCATCAGGGCTGTGGCGCTTGTGTCCACGCCCTCGCACAGGGGCAGGGCGCTGGCGGCGTCCGCCGCCGTGAACAGACGGCGCTGCTCTACCGCGCGGGTATAAACGGGAGCGAGAGATCTTTCAACGGCGTCCCGCGCTGCTCCGGCCGCAGCCACCACGCGGTCCCGGTCCGCAATGGCGACGGACGCGCCCGCCGCTTTGTAGAGCACCTCCGCATAGCTTGCGGCAAAGGCCGAAAGTTCCCCGATGGGGCTGTATTTCTTGAAGATCACCTCGCCCGCGCCGGAGACGAAGATCTCCAGCGGGTCGCCCACGCGGATGAGCTGGGTTCGGCGTATTTCCTTGGGGATGACCACACGCCCAAGGTCGTCGATACGGCGCACGATGCCGGTTGCTTTCATAATTGCTGCCTCCCAATTTCTGATGCATGATACTATTATCTGTTAATACAGGGAAAAGTATACAGGCATTCGGAAAAAGAAAAACACAAAGCGAAAGCGCGCCCAGCCGGCTGTTCAGCCGTGCGGGACGCGCTTTCGTTTTAAGAAAAAGGAAAAGGGGAAAGTGCGGATCAGCAGCGGCCGTACAGCTTCGTCAAAGCCAGAATATCGGCCGCCAGAGCGTCCGTCAGCGCGGCGGGGCCCATGCGCCACAGCCAGTTGCCGCCCAGCGTGGAGGGCGTGTTGATGCGCGCCTCGGCGCCAAGGCCCAGCCAGTCCGGCATGGGAATAACGGCGGTGTCCGAAACGCTTGCCAGCGCTGCGCGGATAAAACGCCGCGTGAAATCGGCGCCGCCGTCCACATCCAGATAACGCCTGGCGAACGCCACGTCCCCGGCCGGAGCCGAAAGCTCCCAGTCCGCCGTGGTGGTGTTGTCGTGGGTGCCTGTGTACACAACAGAATTCTGTGTGTAGTTGTGGGGCAGATAGTCGCTTTCCTCCCGGGAATCGAAGGCGAACTGCAGCACCTTCATACCGGGAAAGCCGCTGGCGCGCAGCAGTGCCTTTACATCGTCCGTCAGATAACCCAGATCCTCGGCAATGATGCGCACGTCCGGCAGCTTTCGGCGTATGACGTCGATGAACGCCGTGCCGGGCCCCTTGCGCCACACGCCGTTCACTGCGGTTTTGTCCCGGGCGGGAATGGCGTAATAGCTTTCAAAGCCGCGAAAGTGGTCGATACGGACCACATCGTACACGGCGCTTGCATGGCGCAGCCGTCGTATCCACCAGGCGCACCCGGTCTTTAAGTGTACATCCCAGTTGTACAGCGGGTTGCCCCAAAGCTGCCCGTCCGCCGCGAAAGCGTCCGGCGGGCAGCCCGCCACCTCCGTCAGCGCGCCGTCCGCGTCTACCTGGAACAGCGAAGGGTCGGCCCAGAGGTCGGAGGAATCCGGCGAAACGTAGATAGGAATGTCACCGATGAACTCCACGCCCTTTGCGTTGGCGTAGGCCTTCAGAGCGGCCCACTGCTCGTAAAACAGGTATTGCACCACCTGCCAGAAGCGGACCTGCCCTGCCAGACGCGCCCGTGCTGCGGCCAGCGCCGCGGGCCTGCGCGCGCGTACGTCTTTGGGCCACAGCGAAAAGGCGCGCATGCCGTTTTCCGCCTTCAAAGCCATGAACAGCGCGTAATCGTCCAGCCAGAACGCGTTGGCGGCGCAGAAATCGCGGAATGCGTCCTCCCCGGCATCAAAGCGGCGCACGGCCAGCTCCAGCACGGCAAAGCGCGTGCGGAACAGGGCGCCGTAGTCGATGCCTTCGGGCGCTTCAGGGCCGAAATCAAAGCGTGCGATCTCGTCGTGCGTCAGCAGGCCGCGCTGCTCCAGCGCGTCGAGGTCGATGAAATAGGGGTTGGCCGCAAAGGCCGAAAAGCTCTGGTACGGGCTGTCGCCGTAGCCCGTGGGCCCGATGGGCAGGATCTGCCAGTACCGCTGCCCGGCCGCCGCCAGAAAATCCACAAAACGGTAGGCTTCCGCCCCCAGGCTGCCGATGCCGTAGGGCGAGGGCAGAGAGGAGACAGGCATCAGGATGCCGCTGGTGCGCATCAGCCTTTCACCGCCCCGGCCACGACGCCCTCAATGATATACTTCTGGCACGCCAGGTACAGAATGATGATGGGCAGCACCGTGAGCATGATGCAGGCCATCATGGGGCCCATCTCCACGCGGCCGTAGCTGCCGCGGAAGTACTGGATGAGCATGGGGATGGTGCGGTATTTTTTGATGTCCAGCACCAGCGTGGGCAGCAGATAGTCGTTCCACACCCACATGGCCTCCAGAATGGCGACGGAGATCATGGTGGGCTTGAAAATGGGAAATACGATGCGGAAATACGTTTGGACGGGGTTGCAGCCGTCGATCATGGCAGCCTCCTCGATCTCCAGCGGGATGCTTTTGACAAAGCCGCAGAACATGAACACCGCCAGCCCCGCGCCGAAGCCCAGGTAGATGATGGCAATGTTGGAGGGCTTGTTCAGGCCCAGACTGTCCGCCGTCTGGGAAAGTGTGAACATCACCATCTGGAACGGCACCACCATGCTGAACACACACAGGTAATACATGGCCTTGCTCATCAGAGAATTGACGCGGGTGATGTACCACGCGCACATGGAACAGCACAGCAGGATGAGCGCCACGCTGGTGACGGTGATGAGCGTGCTGTACCAGAAGCTCTGCAAAAAGCCCTTGGAAGAAATGGCGTTGACGTAGTTTGCCGCGCCGGCAAAGGTATCTGCCGTGGGCGGCAGGAACGCCGTAGAAGTGCTGATGGAGGTCTCCTTTTTAAAGGAGTTCAGCAGTATCATGAGGATTGGGTACACATACAGGACGGACGCCACGGAGAGCAGCACCGTCCAGAACAGATTGAAGCCTTTTTTTGCCTTGACCATTACTGCTGCACCTCCCTGGAACGTGTTGCCCTGAGCTGAACAAGGGCTATGGCTACCACGAGCACGAAGAAAATGACGGCCTTTGCCTGGCCGATGCCCTTCCACTGCGGGCCGGAGCGGGTATAGAACGTGTTATAGATGTTCAGGGCCAGCATCTCGGAGGCGTGATTGGGCTCGCCGCCCGTCAGCGAAAGGTTCTGATCGAACAGCTTGAACGAGTTCGTCAGCGACAGGAACAGGCAGATGGTGACGGAGGACATGACCATCGGCAGCTTGATGCGCACCAGCGCCTGCCAGGGGTTCGCGCCGTCGATCTGCGCAGCCTCGATAAGGTCCCCGGGCACGTTCTGAAGCCCGGCGATATAAATGATCATCATATAACCCACCTGCTGCCAGCACATCAGGATGATGAGCCCCCAGTAGCCGGCCGCCGTGTTGAGCTGCAGCAGCGGCTGTTTGACCAGCGACAGCACGCAGTTGATGAGGATCTGCCAGATGTAGCCCAGCACGATGCCGCCGATGAGATTCGGCATAAAGAACACCGTGCGGAATACATTGGTGCCCTTGATGCCCCGCGTGAGCAGCAGCGCGATGGCAAAGGCCAGCACGTTGATGAGAATGGTGGACACGGCTGTGAAGCCCAGTGTGAACCAGAACGCGCTGCGGAACGTGGCGTCCGAAAACGCTTTGACATAATTGGAAACGCCCACCCAAGAGGCGTTGCCCACCGTGGTGAATTTGCAGAAGGAGAGATAGATGCCCTCTGCAAAGGGGACGATGAACCCGATGATGAACGCGGCCAGCGTCGGCAGCACAAACAGCGGGAAATATTTTTTGAGCGTCTTTTCCATAGCGGCTGCGGTCCCTTCCTTTCCTTTTTCTTTTGCTTACTTATAAAATGGGGGAGCCAAGCTCCCCCATTTTGCTGCGGTATTCGCTTACGCCGCGTTCAGCGCGGCCTCGCTGGCCCAGCCGTCCACGAAAGCGGAGACAACGCCGTTCCAGTCGCCCGTGCCGGCGGCATACGCTGTCAGCGCGGAACCAACGCCGTTTTTCCATTCCTCGGAAGGCATGGTGGTGAAGTTCCACGACACCGGGGTCTTGCCCGCGGCGGTCATCTCGGCGTCCTGCTTTACGAACAGGTTCGGGGACTCCTGCGCGGTTTTGAACGGGATGACAAAGCCCATGTCGTCGGCCATGGCCTTGGTGCCCTGCTCGGAGGTGACGCACCAGTTGATGAAGTCCAGCGTGGCCTGGATGTCGTCCTCGGAGGCTTCCTTGTTCACGCACCAGTAGTTCTCGGTGCCGGTGCACAGGCCCTGGTTGGCCTCGTCGCCCACGCCGATATAAATGGGGATCATGGCGAGGTCGTCGTCCGTATATTTGCCCTCGCCCGTCAGGTTGCCGTACTCCCAGGAGCCGTTCTGGAAGAACACGGCCTCGCCGGCCAAAAACTCATTGCGGGAGTCGTCGCCGGTTTTGGCGGACAGCTCACTGGGCTCGCAGGTGCTGTTGTTGATATACAGATCCCAGATGGCCTTGTAATTGTCCAGATATGTGCCCTTGATGGCGTCGGTGGTGCTGATGCCATCTTCCTGATATTCAAAGTAAACGGGCAGGTTGGCCAGATGGGTCTTGAAGCGCCAGTCGGAGCTGCCGTCCATGCCCGCGCTGGTAAACGCGGCAAAGCCCAGCTCGTCCTTGCGGGAGGTAATATCCTCGGCAACTTTCTTCAGATCCTCAAAGCTCTGGATGTCCTCGAGGGTATAGCCGGCTTTCTCCAACAGGGTCTTGTTGGTGATGATGCCGTAGCTCTCGATGACGTACGCGATGCCGTAGACGGTGTCGCCTTCCTTCAGCGCATAGTCGTCGCTGGTGAGCTGGGTGTAGATGTCGGAGCCGGAAAGGTCATAGCAGTAATCCTTCCAGTTGGCGAGGCCGACGGGGCCGTTCACCTGGAACAGCGTCGGGGCTTCGCTTTTGCCCATCTCGGCCATAAGCGTCGTTTCGTATTCGCCGGAAGCGGCCGTCACGACGGTTACGGGAACGCCCGTTTCCGCGGTGTAGGCTTTGGCGAGCGTCTGCCAGGCCTCGTCCTGCTCAGGTTTGAAGTTCAGGTAATAAACAGAACCTGCGGCCGTGGGGGTGGTGCTGGCGGCGGGTTCGCTGCCGGAGCCCGAAGCCGCGGGCGTAGAGCTGCTCGAGCCGGAGCCGCCGCAGGCGGCAAGGGAAAGAGCCAGGCAAAGCGCAAGTACAAGTGCAAGTACCTTTGTGAAAAAGCATGAAGAATGAGAAAACCGCGAACGGCCTGGAGTTTTGAGTGAAAGAACCTGCAAAAAGCCGAAAAACGGCCGCACAAAGCGGTTTTTAGGTGACAGCGGGACGCAAAACGGCGGCAGAAAACGCCGAATGCTGAAACGGGACTTGCAACTGAATTTCGGGCATTTCGGGGCGTTTTGCCGGGCGACAGACCGAGGGCGAAGGGGATGAAAACAAGCGTTTACAAACCGTTTACGGGGCGTAAACAAGGAGACTGGAAAACAGCGAAAAACCGCATGAAACAGCCTTTTTTACGGCTTGTAAACGCATAAAAAAGAACCGTTTACGGATTGAGCACCATAGGCTCTCTCCATGAACGGTTCTTTTTGTTTTAAGTGTGCAAATTTGCACACTTTAAAATTTCATGCACACATAAGGTATGATGCGGCTTTATCAAGATAATAAGAATAATTATTAGAATTGAAATGCACACTTGAAATATGAACTTTTGTTACATTTCCAATATCCACTCCGGCCGTAAAACACCTATCACACGACCATTAACAATGACGTTTTCATCATAGGGAATCGGCTTATATTTTTTGTTTTCGCTGACCAGGTACATGTCCCCCATCCGTTTGACATAACCGCAGCCATCCAGCGTGACGAGAGCAATATCATCCTGCAGAACAGATTCTTTTGAGACCATGACAATATCCCCGTCCGTGTAAATCGGCTCCATGCTATCCCCGCTTACGCGCACACAGAAGGCTGCGCGGAGGGTTTTGCTGTTCTTTACTACCTTTATAGAATGGAAAGCTTCTGGGCCTAGGTAGACACCTGTACCGGCGCTGGCAGGCTGTTCGGAAAGCGGTAAAAAGATGCAATTTTCGGGAATGGCTTGATCTTTTCTCGGTGTTTCCTCGGTGTCAGAGGACGGCGTACGATTCAATTCCATCTCAATAATAGAAAGGACTATTTTCTGAGAAAGCGGATCAAGCCGTCTGTATTTTTTTACAAGGTTCGCCATCTCGTCCGGAGAGGCTGTTTCTTCCCGAATATCAGCCATTTCATCTTGGAAAAGGTAATTTGCATCGCACTGCAAAACCTCAAAAACTTTAAACAGAGTTTCGGCTTTAGGGGAGTTTAGTCCAGTTTCGTAATTGCCAATGGCACTCTTGGTAACACCCAGAGCTTCGGCAAGTGTGGCTTGTGTAAGCCCCATTTTCAAACGTTGTTCTTTTAATCTGGATGCAAAGCTCATTCGTGTAACGCCCCTTTCAATATATTTCTATTTTACCCGTTAAATAATCAAAGCACAATACAAAAGTACAGGAAAACTGAAAAAAGAGTATTGACTGAACAGTAAATCTGTATTATTATATAACAAAGAACAGTATTTCTGTACAAAAGAGGTAAATGCTCATGGATTGGGATAAAGTTATAAGAACGAATATTCGATACATCATCAAAGATAAAGGATTCGTTCAAAAAGCTGTTGCATGTCGTGCCGGGTATTCCAAACAGACATTTAATAACATGCTCACTGGCCGACGAATTATCCGTGCAGATGAGATTCCACGAATTGCAGGTGCATTGGGCTGTGACAGTAAAGATCTTTATGCTCCGCCAAAGGAGAGTGCCGTATGAACTTCCACTGGGAACTGCGCAAAGGTTCCATACGCTGGAAGCTGAGAACCTGGGCAGGCCAGCGGGTGCGGGTGGTGGAAGTGCAGCGGCACGAACTGCGGGTAGAGCGCCTGCCGGAACGCGGGCGTTGCCGGATACGGTACTACCCCGCCGTTGGCCGCATGTTCATCAGCGGCCCGGCGGGGCAGTATATCGGCTGGGCGAATACGCTGGCGGATGCACTCTATAAACTGTCCATCGCTGATACAAGCCAAGTATTGCCCGTAAACGGGCTTTTAAACGAAAGGAGACCAATAAAATGACACAGGAAATCAGACGCAGAAACGAGCCGCTCCTTGTGGGCGGCATGTACGGACAAGGCACCAGCCACTATCTTGTAACGGAACATCTTGAGGGCTTCACGCTCCCCACCGTCCATCTGCGGCGGCAGGACGGCTGGGAACTGGATGCGGTGGGCGCGGCCTTGTACGATACGCCGCGGGGCGTGGAGATACAGTGGGACTACAGCCTGCACGGGCACTTTGTGCCGCGGACATGAGGAGGACAACATGACAAGAGCAACAGGCAGGCTTGAGGACGCCTATGAGATTCTCCAGCGCTCAGAGCGCTACATCCTGTGCCGTAGCAAAGCGGCAAACCCGCGCCATACTTACGCCACTATGAAGCTGGATGCACAAGGCCACGTCTACGGTATCCGGGTACACAGCACATTTGAGGCAGCGGAGCACGAATACTGGGAACTGCGCTTTCCACAGCTTCGAGCATAACAGCCGAAACGGCCCAGTGGGCCGTCTGCCGGGAATGGCCGCCCGGCACTGATGATGGCAGGCCAATAAAAAGCCCGCACGAGGCGGGCGGAAAGGAAGTTTTAATGGATTTAAAGGAATTTATTGTGCGTTGTTCGCGTGACAAAGTGAAAGAAAAAAGCGCTGGATACCATGAAAAATGTAGCGAAGCAATCATTTCCTATTTGGTCGCTTCGGAAGCCTATCACGATATTGTTGAACCTCCCGTTCAGCCAACCTTTTAAAGTCGACTAAATTCTGTCTTTTGTAGCGATCCAAAAGAATTGCGGTTTGGTATGTAGATAGATGCGTCATTGAAATGAAACGATCTTGGTAGAAAAAAGCTAAGTGGTTAAAGGCAAAAAAGTCATTCGGAATAAATTGGAAGTCTTTTACAAATAGTTCCAAACTCTCTCCTTCATCAATAATTCCGCAAGGTGGAGGTGCGTCGCCGAAAACGTAGTCCGATGGTTCAAAAGCCTCTTGCCCATACGAGTACATCACTGACGTCGTGAGTTTAGTCACATCGAGCATTGCAAATAATGTTCGCAACCGACAGTCAAAAATATATGTACGGGTACAGTCTGGAAACTCAGTGGGACGATAAGAGGCAGTTTTCTTTGATAAAGTCCGGATTTGTTTGGTATAGCTTTTCAAATACTCAGGCGCGACAACTGGAAGAACTTCTTCTATGGTTTGACAATACAGCGCAATATCATACTTTAAACAAGAAAGTCGAGTTCCTGCTTTTAAAGGTACATCAAAAATTCTTTGCATTCAAACACCATCCTTTTATATTTCTTGATAATAGTTGCGGCGCTGCAACGCCGCCTCTTACCAATAGGATAACACAAAC
>ERZ1036455.229-NODE-229-length-20062-cov-4.218124_pt1 | contig 20062 bp, 9 predicted proteins | sample MGYA00514228_ERZ1036455 | MGnify/ENA primary metagenome ERZ1036455 (study PRJEB33795, sample SAMN09464920) | human gut metagenome | host: Homo sapiens | place: USA: Stanford, California | collected 2016-07 | study: EMG produced TPA metagenomics assembly of the... | reverse complement strand
GGATAAGGCACCCACTTCTGCCCCATTATCAACGCGGATTTGACTTTCTCAAAATCGGCCTCCTTCTGCAACAAGTTGCGTTTTTCATACGCATGCAGGTGTGCAACTGTCCAAAGCAACAGGCACACGATTGTGATGAATCGTTGTGTTCTCATAGGTATTATTTTTCAATATCGCAAAAATAAAGCTCCCCTCAATGAGGAAGAGACATATTCATCCAATTCATGTGCACAGATTGTCCAAATGCAAAAATTTAAGGAGTTTCCATCCCATTTTTATTTTTCATAATTAGCACCCCTATTCTCCAAAAGCTTTATGCTTAGCGCTTCTATAATTTCTTTATTCTCATTTTCTCCTGCCACATTATAATTCTCATCTTCATCCTCCGAATGATCAAACAACATCCGATCTATAATCCGTTCGTCTTTGTCCCTCCATTCCGTATAGAAATACTGATCCTGTATAAAAGTGAAACCGTTTGCCCAGCGGGAAACCCCATACCCTTTTGTTTTTGCTTCTGGTGATTTTAACAGAGGAAGCAGACTGGTTCCTTCCAACTGAACAGGTTGTTTAACCCCGGCAACATCACACATAGTCGGATACAAATCGACAAACTCCACAATCTGTTCACAACGGTATGGTGCTTTTATTTCAGGCGAATTGATAATGAGAGTCGAATGCAAACAAGTATTCATTATGCTGTGTTTGCACCAAGTACCATGTTCTCCCAAATTCCAGCCATGATCGCCAATCAATATGACAGTCGTATTTTTATCGAGTCCTTCTTCTTTCAACGCTTTCAACAAACGACCGATCTGTGCATCCACAAAAGAGACTGAAGCATAGTAACCATGTATCATCAATTTGGCAGTCGCCTCATCCAAGGGACCCTGTTCCGGAATTCCACTATAGGCCCTCAACTCGGACCAATTAGTCAAAGCACGCTCCGGAATGTTGTTGCCTGGTTTTAATATATAATTATCAGGAATTTCAATTTTGGAATGATCATACAGATCCCAATACTTCTGCGGCACAACAAAAGGCAAATGAGGACGAATGAATCCTACGGCAAGAAAAAAAGGCTTTTCCTGTTTTTTCATTTTTTTCAAATCCTGTATGCTCTTATCAGCGATTTGCCAATCCAGATAGTCCTTTTCGGGAAAATCTCCATGCTCATAAAAATATCCACGCCGACCTTTACCGGTTTCTTTCTGTTTTTGCATTAAAGCCAAGTTTTCCTCCGAGTGGTATCCCATTGCCGTACCTGGTACGGGAGGCATGACATCATCCCAATATTTCATGGAGGCCTCATCCTGGTGATGATATATCTTTCCGTTTGCAATCGTTATATACCCAGCGTCTCTAAAACATTTCTGTATGGTAACTGCGTCAGGTACATCAACATCGGTACGGGTATTCCAAGCCTGTAACAGATTTTTTGTCGGACGCAATCCGGTCAATAGACTTGCACGGGAAGCACCGGATACAGCAATATTGCAATACGCCCGGTTAAATAATACACTTTGTGCTGCCCAGTGATCAATATTCGGGGACTTGATCTGCTTCTGACCATAACAGCCCAACTCAGGGCGAAGGTCATCACAAATGATAAACAATACATTTTGTTTTTTTTTTTTTTCTATTACATCGGCTACAGAAACTATAGCAAGGCAAGCAGTCAATAACAAATTTGCATTCTGCATGTTCATATAAATTTTAGTCATAAAAAAGGTTACTTCCGTAACAAGAATTCAAATCTTGACAGAAGTAACCTCCTTTTCATTTATGGATCACAAGTTACCATCCCGGATTTTGCTTAATAGCACTATTCATATCTATTTCATCTTGCGGTATTGGCCACAGATAATCACGATTTTCCCGGAATACACGGGTAAACATACGTTTACCAGTAAACCCATACTCTTCTCTGTTTAACATCGTATGGGATAGTTGCCAACGACGTAAATCACTATCACGAAGTCCTTCATTTGCAAATTCGACAGCCCTTTCCTTAAATATGCGTTGGAATATTTCATCTTTTGTTACCGCTTTCAGATAATCAGGGCCACTATTTAGCAAGGCGATACCAGCACGCTCACGAACTTTATTAATATATTCAACTGCTTTCGTTGAATTACCTTGTTCATTATAAGCCTCCGCCAACATCAAATAAACATCAGCCAAACGGATAATAGGGAAGTTTACTGGTGTATGTGAACGATCTGTAATTGCACCATCCCAGTCTCCTTCCGGAACATATTTACGCCAGAAATAAGTTTCCCAACCACCTCTATTATTATAAACAAAACCATTAGCAGAAGACAACGTTATAGTTCCTTTTTCATTTTTAGCGACAACAAAGAGCATCTCTGTTTTTTTGTTGCTATACCAACCTTGATATGTCGTATAAGGCAAAATAACAGTCGCTTGCATACGAGGATCACGATCTTCATACATCTGTAAAATCTTAGCTCTGTTTTCCTCTGGCATACTTATGATCTCCGTTGCACTTGAATTAGCTGTACATCTGAACACACTTTCCTTCACATCATTACTTGTTGTAAATCCAGGGAAAAGTTCATCCCAATCAAAAGGACGCCCATCTTTGTATTCATACATTTCAATCAATGTAGATGAAGGAACCGTATTATTCCAACAACTGCCATAAGAAGCACGTGTTCCTGCATAAAAACAGAGTGGCATACCATAGCTGTTACCGGTACCGCCAAGATTAACGATCGAAAAGATCATCTCCGAACTGGTATGACCACCATCTAAATTAAACAAACCCGCATAATCACTATATAATTCATGTCCACTCGTAGATTTTTCCAACCATTCGACAGCTTTGTCATATTCTTTCGCGTATAAATAGACTTTTCCCAGCAATGCTTGAACGGCAGTTAAAGTCACACGTCCATAGTTTTCACTATCCCATGCCTCTGGCAGACCGCACTCCAATGCCTTCTCTAAATCCTTGACAATAAAAGCACGTGTATCTTCAACCGAACTTCTCGGATTCATCAGATTATTAAAATCTTTTTCCAAATCGACTGATTCATCGTAAAGAGGGAGACCTCCGAAATAATCCATTAGATGGAAATAGACTAAAGCCCGTAAGAAATGTGCTTCTCCCAATATCTGATTCTTTGTACCTTCTTCAATTGGAGCATCTGCTACATTTCGGATAACTAAATTTGCACGTTGGATACTGTTGTACCCATCCTGCCATTTGCTATTCATAAAACCAGTTTTTGAAGTAGCGGTCCCCAGCTGTAGTACTTCGTATTGATCATAACCGGCAGCCACATCAGAGTTTACATCGATCAAAAACATTTTACCGAACAAGTCATCCTCTTTCAAGGAGGCATAAACTCCCATCAATCCCTGCTTGCATTGGTCTGCCGTTTGCCACATTGCCTCCGAGCTCACTTGGTCATAAGGAGTCCTGTCTAAATCGTAGCAACCTGTGAGTAGAGATACAGCTGCCATCAAAGACAATATATGTTTTTTCATTTTATTTTTCTTTTTAATGATTTGACTTTATTGTTAAAACGAGACGTTCACACCAACTACAGCTTGTCTCATAGTCGGGTAAGTAACACCACTTACTTCCGGATCATATCCTTTCCATGAAGTAAACGTAAAGAAATTTTCCAAACTTCCGTAAATGCGAACACGTTCCAAATAGGCTTTCTGAGTCCAATGAGCTGGCAATGTATATCCCAACGTGATATTACGAATCTTCAGATAGTTTTTATTGGCTACCCAGAACGTAGAATTCTGTTCATTCCGTGTATCACTATAGTCCAAGAAACGAGGATAAGTTGCATCTGTCCGTCCTTCATACCAACGCCCATCGGCAACATCCGCATTGATTTGATATCCTTGACGAACCACACTACGGAACAAATTACTGTGGAAAATATCTTTCAAGCCAGCCTGTCCCTGAAATAACATTGAGAAATCGATACCTTTCCACTCGAAACCTAAGTTCATACCAAACGTAAAATTAGGATTCTGTCCGTTACCTACTACCACACGGTCATCATTATCAATTTTTCCATCAGGCTTACCTGTCAGTTCCCCGTTTTCATCTCTTCCGTTAACGTCTTTATACAGGAGATCACCTTTCTGAGGTGTTCCGAATGCAGTGAATGCATCCGGGTTATTGGCGACCATTTGTTCGACAATCGCCAAATCTTCGTCAGTCTGGATGATACGGTCAGCCTCCAATACATATAAAGACCAGATTGGTAATCCTTCTTTCAACATACGGGCTCCATCATAAGAAGCATCACCTCCTTTAAACTTATCAACATTATTTTTAATGTAGGTGAAATTAAAACCAACATTATAAGAAAAGTCTTTTCCTATCTTATCATTCCAACTGGTCGTGAATTCGATACCTCGGTTTGAAACCTTGGCTGAGTTTTGTTTAGGTACTGTTGCATTACCATGTACCATCGGCGCCGGCAAGTCAATCAAAATACCTTTCGTACGTTTGTCGAAATATTCAATACTTCCAGAAAGACGGTTTCCCAACAGGCCGTAATCAACACCGATGTTCGTGATATAAGTCGTTTCCCATGTTAAATCAGCATTTGCTATCGCAGTCTGTGACAATCCATTTACGACAGTACGCCCCAAAACGTAATTAGTTTGTGCAAACATTGACTGAGACATATAGTTTCCATCCTTATCACGATTATCCCCCAGTGTATTATTACCTAACGATCCGTAGGATGCACGAAGTTTCAAATTATCCAACCAGCTTCTGGTATCCTCCATAAATGCCTCTTCAGACAAACGCCAAGCTCCTGAGAAAGACGGAAAATACCCCCATCGGTTGTTCTTGTTGAAGCGAGAGGAACCATCGGCACGAAGGTTTACTTCAAGCAAATAACGGTCATCCCACCCTAAATTTAAACGTCCGAAGAATGAACGCATTGCCCATTCATAGGTATTACCTTCTCCCGAATAATCTCCATAGGCTCCTTCGACAACCCCTAACGACGGGTCAATTAAATCTTTGCGTGTTACACCAAAATCCGAATACTTGTATTGTTCTTGGCTGGCACCAACCATCAAAGTTGCACTTAAACGATCATCAAAGAAATTCCGTTCGTAGCGAGCTGTCGCATCCATAAAGTTACGAATGGTCTTTTCACTGTAATTTGTAATACTTGTCTGTCCGACTCCGTCAGAATACAGTGCACCAGTCTGGAAATTATATAATGGCACGAAGTTCGGCTTGGACACCTTCTTCTTATCGTAGTAATCGTATGTATAAGAGCCTTGAATTGTCAATCCTTTCAACGGTGTCAAAATTGCATATAAACGTGTCTTCATACTGTTCATATCAATATTTCCTGTCACATTCCGCAAACGATTGTACGGGTTATTCGTTGCATTTTGCGGGTCGTCTTCCGGATTAGCATTGATACCCAATCGATTTTGATCATCCAAATAAGCAACTCCAGGGTTACCACCTGTCAATCCATACGTGTAGATGTCATCCAGATTTTCTGTAACAGGAGTCGTGTTGGCGACATAACCACTCATATTCACACCTACTTTCAACCAATCTTTCAGCTGTGAATCAATATTTGCACGGAGACTAAATTTTTCGTACCCCATGTTTTCCAGAATACCTGGATTATTTAAATAATTGAAAGAAGTATAATAAGTCAATTTTTCACTTCCTCCCGAGGCCGAAATATTGTGTTGATGAGAAACTCCTGTTTGATACACATCAAAAAGATTACTATTAGGATAAGCCAAGTAATTAGGGACTCCGTTTGTCAAGCCATTTGGATCTTTCGATTTTTCACGCCAAAGATCAATGGTTGCCTGTGAGAAAGGAGCATCTTTGTTGCTGTTAAGCATCCCTTCATTCATTAGCTCCATATAGGTCGCATAATCGCTTATCACTTCGTAAGGCTGCTTTAAAGTTTCGAATGAGACATAACCGTTATACTCCAATTTCATTTTGCCAGATTTACCCGACTTTGTTGTAATAAGTATAACACCGTTTGCAGCACGTGATCCATAGATAGCTGACGAGGCTGCATCTTTCAAAACAGTCATGGTTTCCACATCTTGGGGATTAACGGAACTCATACTCCCTTCCACACCGTCAATAATAACCAAGGGCGAAGAATTGTTCAATGTTCCTTGACCGCGAACTGTGATTTCTGCATCTCCATTATTCGACGGCAAGTTGTTAGTTGACGCTATATGAACACCTGGTGCAGTACCTGCAAGTGCAGTAGAAATACTTGTTAACGGACGACTTTCGGTCATTTCCCCTACATTAACAGACGTAATAGAACCGGAAAGATTCACTTTTTTCTGCGTTCCATAACCGACAACAACAACCTCTTCAAGTGCCTGAGAATCTTCTTTCAATTTAATTGTAAACGAAGTTTGCCCGTTAACTTGAATCTCCTGCTCTTTATAACCGATAAATGAAACAACTAAAGTCGAATTCGGATTCACTTCAAGTGCAAAGTTTCCATCCATGTCTGTAATCGTCCCATTAGTCGTTCCTTTTTCTACGACATTTGCTCCAGCGACCGGACCAAATTCGTCTTCAACTATACCTTTAATAGTGTATTTAGCCTGTTGTGGCGAAGCGACAACAGGACTGAGTTCTGCAGAACTCAGTGTACCGGTAGAAGGATTAGCAGAAGCTATCCCGATCGATGCTAAGAACATGGAAGTCCCCAAAAACATCGCTTTCGAATTTAAAAAGCGTTTAAAATCTTTTGTCATAATAACATTGGATTAGTAAATTAGATTTATAATTCATATCTCAATTAATTATCGTTTGTGTTTTTACATGCTCAAAATATATCTGAGTCCTTCAAGAACTATGGTGCTTCGTCATCATTTACGATTCAATATTGATAATTACTGCATACGACTGTGGAGAGATAGAGTTTATTCAATCCGTTTTTTTATTTTTTCGCCATAATCCGCAAATTGCCATCACCTGCACATGTAATAATTTGATTATAAACATCTTGACGGGTGAATATAAGTAATAGAAGTGGCTTCACCGCTTATGTTTGCCTTCATCTGAGGTAAGTCGGCCTCGGAAAGTCCCATTTTCACTTAAATATATAGTGGTGAAGATGAAGCAGAGTGGCATGGTCAACCTAAATCAGGACGAGACAGGGTGAAGGTAAATTTTTGAGATGAAGCCTGTTCGGACGCTTGCCTTCATCCTTGTATAGCATGATAATCAATTGGTTTATAGGACGGAGAGAAGCCGAATTGGAATTTCGTGTAATACATGTTTAAACAACATGGTGACAAATCTCCATTTATGGTTCATATCTGCCAAATTATGAGAATTTGCCTTAGTTGTATCGTTTTTACGTTTCGATGTGTATCCATGTAAATATTCAAACATGAATGCTAAATAAATATATTGCTCATTAAGCCTAATTTATATGTTATATAAAACACATACGCCACAATATGCTAATATATAAACACTTAACATATTGCTAAAAACTCACCGTTGGAAGATTAGTGCATATCAAATGGATAAAATTATACATCCATGCACATTATTAACATCTAAATTTGCAGCGTTTTGGTCATAGTTCTTGAAGAACTTAGATCAAAACACACTTTTGTGAAAAACACAATGGAAAAACACAAAGTGCCTATTTAGAGAAACGAGAATTATTATCACTTTATTAATCAATCTGGTGTTATTATGACAAAAGATTTTAAACGCTTTTATGTATCGAGAGCGATGTTCCTGGGAGCTTCCATGTTCCTGGCATCAATCGGAATGGCCTCAGCTAATCCTTCTACCGATACGTTTGGTTCAAATGAACCTACTCCTGTTGTAGCTTCTCCTCAACAGGCAAAACACAGTATCAAAGGTGTAGTAGAAGATGCTCTGGGTCCTATCGCTGGAGCTAATGTCGTAGAAAAAGGAACTACTAACGGTACAATTACCGACATGGACGGTAATTTCTCTTTAGAAGTATCTCCTAATTCCATCCTTGTTGTTTCTTATATCGGATATAAGGACCAAGAAATCCCCGTAAACAATCAGACTTCGTTCAACATTAAGCTGGCCGAAGACTCACAGGCGTTAGACGAAGTTGTAGTTGTAGGCTACGGTACACAGAAAAAAGTAAACTTGTCCGGGTCCGTATCAACTATTAATGTTGCAGAGTTGACAGAAAGCCGCCCTATTACCAACGTCTCCCATGCATTAGCAGGTCTTGCAGCCGGTGTAAACGTACAAGGTACGGCCAATCAGCCGGGTAACGACAATGCATCGATCAAGGTTCGCGGTCAAGGAACACTGAATGAATCTTCCCCATTGGTCATTATCGACGGTGTAGAAGCGGGTATCAACACTGTTAACCCACAGGATATCGAATCGATGACCGTATTAAAAGATGCCGCATCATCGGCAATTTATGGTTCACGTGCTGCAAATGGTGTTATCTTGATTACCACCAAACAAGGGAAAGCTGGTTCTATTAAGTTGGACTACAACGGGTATGTTTCATTCACATCACCAAGTATCCCCAGTTCTATGGACCCCCGTTTCTGATTATGCCACTTATATGGAATTGATCAACGAAGGCTACCTGAATTCTAATTTGAAAGCTCAGTTCTCACAAGCTGTCATAGACGAATGGCGGGCAGATGGTGGACGAGATCCGTTAAAATATCCGAATACAAACTGGATTGATGAGACATTTACACCTTCGACTTCTCACAACCACGTCATCTCCATGAGTGGCGGTAGTGACAAAATCCGCTTCTATTCATCATTCGGTTATCAAAAGAATCCGGGGGTAATGGAAAATACCGGCTTCGAAAAATATAATGGACGTGTAAACATTTCAGCCGATGTAAAACCGTGGTTGAATTTAGGGGCACAAGTCAGCGGATATGTTTCAAACATGGAACCATCTGCCAAATATACGGCAAGTGACAAGAAAGACACATCTGTTGATGATGTGTTCACCTACGCATCAGCAACGACTCCCGGTATGGTATTCCGTGCACCGGACGGACGATACGGGGCTATGAATAATAGTGAAGACGACGCACAATCGGCAAATAACAACCCTTTGATCCGTTTGAACAGCAAAGCTGGTAATATCCGCAAAACCAATATGCGTTCTCGTTTCGTCGGAACGTTGAAACCGTTCGAAGGCTTTTCTGTTACAGCATCATATTCTTATGAGTTCGTGGATGAACAACGAAGTCGGAAACCTGTTTTCATCGATGGTTGGAACTTCCGTGATAACGTGATCACTTACTCCAACAGAGGAAAAACCAACATCATGAATTACGACGGTAAAACCGAACGCTTCTTCGGAGATGTTGTAGCACGCTACGAGAAACGTTTCATGAATGACCGCTTAGGTTTGAACGCGATGGTCGGAGCCAGCCAGGAAATGTATCGCAGCAAGAACTTCTCTGCTACAAAATATGACATGATCGATTTAAGTTTGAACGTGATCGATGCTGCAATCGGTGATGCAACAGCTTCCGGTTCAAGCACTGAATGGGCTATGCGTTCTTTCTTCGGACGTATCAATCTGGATTGGGAAAACAAATACTTACTAGAAGTCAATCTTCGTGCAGACCAATCATCCCGCTTCCTTTCAAATAACCGTACCGGTTACTTCCCTTCTGCTTCCGTTGCATGGCGTATGGATCAAGAAGCCTTTATGGAAGATTGGGTGGAGAAAGGGTTGAGCAACCTAAAGTTCCGTTTATCTTATGGTTCTTTGGGTAACAATTCTGTTGGGAACTACGACGCGATCGCTACTTACGCTAATAAACCAAGCTCCGGTTCTGCATTCAACTACACGTTGAACAACGCACTGATATTAGGTCTTGCACAAGCCAGACTGGCCAATCCGGCTCTGACTTGGGAATCTACCTATATGACAAATGTCGGTTTCGATTTCGGTTTGGTCAATAATAAATTAACTGGTACTGTCGATTACTTCAATAAGAAAACAAAAGACATTTTGATCAACTTGCCTGCACCGGACGTACACGGAACAGCATCCATTCCTAAACAAAACAGTGCGACTGTTACAAACCAAGGTATCGAGATGACTCTCGGCTGGCAGGACCAAATTGGAGATTTCTCCTACGGTGTCAACGGCAACTTTACATTCGTAAAAAACAAAGTCAATAAGTTCAAGGGAACAGATAAAGGCGGTATCTCTTATGACGGGGCTAATATTATCTGGGAAGGTCATTCCATCAATTCTCAATATTTATTGCGTGCAGACCGCATAATCCAAACAGATGCTGATCTAGCACTTGTACAACAAATGATCGACAACGCACCGATTGACGAGAAGACTGGTAAAAAGGTGAATCCGTTTGCCGCATTCGGTACGCCTCAAAAAGGAGATTTACTGTACAAAGACATCAATGGAGACGGTATTATTGACATGGATGACCGCGAAATCGTCAGCGACGGCCCGAACCCGAAATTCCAATTCGGTTTAAACCTAAATGCCGCCTACAAAGGATTCGACTTTTCCGTTCTGTTCCAAGGACAGGCTGGTGTGAAAGTTTACTGGCAAAATGCATTGGCAAATACTTCAACCGTACGTTTCGGCTACCAGTTGAACAAAGATGTTGCAGAAGGAAGATGGGTTGAAGGCCGTACAGACGCTATCTACCCGCGCTTGTTACAATCCCAGAATCAGATCAACACTCAAATGAGTGATTTCTACTTGGAGAACAAAGCCTTCTTGAAGATTCGTAACATTCAATTAGGCTATTCACTGCCTAAATCTATTACGAAAAAGATGCAATTGGAAAGACTTCGTTTCTATGGCAGTTTGGAAAATTTCTTCACATTTACATCTTACAGAGGATTTGATCCTGAAATCAGCGGGCTGGCTTATCCGGCAATGAAATCAGCGGTTTTAGGTATTAATGTAACCTTTTAATTGAAAAAGCATTATGAATAAGTATAAATTATTTTTCACTTGTGCAGCATCACTTCTGTTAATGAGTAGCTGCTACGACTTGGACCGTTATCCGGAAGATCAGTTAAGTGCCGGAACATTCTTCCAGACACAAGACCATGCCGATCAGGCAATGATGGGGGTTTACAGTCAAATGACACACAACGATGTGTTCGGCCGTCAATTCGGTTTTGACTGTTTAGGTGGCGTAGGTGCCGGATATGACGCACCTTCGTATCCAAACATCGGCCGTGGTACTTATACCACTACGGAAGGAGCCGTCGGCGATAAGTTCAAACAACTGTATGAAGGCGTCACACGTGCTAATATTGTATTACAGAACGTCGACCAATGTGATATGTCCGACGAACTGAAAACCCGCTACAAATCGGAAGCCCGTTTTATGCGTGCCCTTTACTATTTTACCTTACTCGATTTTTGGGGTGGAGTTCCGATTTATGATGAGACAACTATCGTTGCGGAAGACTTCTCCAATATGTTGAAACCAAGAAGCTCAGCAGAAGAAGTCCGTACATTTATCATCAAAGACCTGGATGAAGCGATTGCTCATTTACCGGCAGATTGGGATGAATCAAATAAAGGACGTGCGACATCCGGAGCTGCAATGGCATTGAAAGGAAAAGTCCTTCTCTACAACAAACAATACCAAGAAGCAGCCACATGCTTTGAGAATGTTATCAACAGCGGTAAGTATGCTTTGTATTCAGATTATGAAAACCTGTTCAAACCAGGTGGAGATGAAAGTTCAGAAATGATCTTTGCAATTCAAAATATCGGTGGTGTCGGTACTGATTTCGGTATGCCGATGACATTCTATATGGGAAGCCGTGCTTCTTATGGAAGTTGCTGGAACAATGTAATGGCAGCTACTGACTTCGTTGATTCTTACGAATGGAAAGACGGACGTGCTTTCGATTGGAATGAAGTTATTCCAGGATTCAATGAAAATGATGCAGTCAAGAAAGAAACATTCTATGCGACATTAAACGAAGGGTTGAACAAAGTGGCCACCTATCCCGCCGCAAAAGACAAGTTATTAGAAATGTACAACAAGCGTGACCCGCGTATGATGGCTTCCATCATTATGCCGTACACGACTTATAAAGGTTGGTATTCCAACGCTCCGATGGATACGGAATATGTTATCACAGAAAAATCCGGACAGACAAACGAAAAGAACGGTTTTATTCGTGTTAACGGAAACTACGAAATGTATTTGTGGCGTAAATTTGTAGCCGAATATGACATGAATGGTGCTATCAATAACCGCGAAGATACACCGATCAACTTCCCGCTGATCCGCTATGCCGATGTATTGTTAATGCTGGCTGAATGCTACAACCAGACAGACCAGCAGACAAAAGCAGTCGACTTGATCAACCAAGTCCGTGCACGCGTCGACATGCCGGGACTTAATAGCGGCCCAAGTTATTTGCAGGCAACTACCAAAGAACAAGTATTCGAACGAATCAGACATGAGCGTGCAGTCGAACTGGCTGGCGAAGGGTTAAGTTTCAGTGATATGAAACGTTGGGGATTACTGGAAACTCTGGCCGGAGAAGTCAAAGGCTTTACCGGACAATTCTATTACAACCGTGTCGTTCAGTCTCGGGACTATTTATGGCCGATTCCGAATAATGAAATTCAGAAGAACCCAAGTCTGAAAGAAGATCAGAACCCAGGATGGTAATCATTGACCATTAAACGAATACAAATAAAAGGGCAGACGGCTATGTCTGTCCTTTTTCATTATATTTGTAATCCATATGCTCCCATCTGAAAGAGGAACTCCTTTCAATATTGGCAGCAATATGAACATAGAATCTCATATCCAACTTATCAGGACTAGGAAAAATGAATTGCAAAATATCATTACGTTCTATAAATCAACAAAAATATGTATAAACAACTCAATCATTCCAGCCATGATGCGGCATATCTTTTAGGGGGTATCCTTCTTTTTTCCTTTCAAGGATGCAAAGAAAAGCCTGTTACCACCCAAGGTTTATCGAGCACTCCTAACGTCATCTACATCTTCCCGGACCAAATGCGCAACCATGCGATGGGTTTCTGGAGAGAAGCAGGATTCCGGGAAGCGGTGAATTTCGAGGGAGATCCGGTGCATACGCCTAATCTGAACCGGTTTGCGAAAGAATCCGTTGTACTGACTTCGGCTATGAGCAACTGCCCGCTGAGCAGTCCGCACCGGGGAATATTGTTGACGGGGATGTATCCGGAACATAGCGGAGTTCCCCTAAACTGTAATGCCAACCGTCCGATCAGTTCATTACGCGAAGATGCGACCTGCATCAGCGACGTGTTCAGCCAGGCTGGCTACAATTGTGCTTATATCGGGAAATTGCATGTCGACTGCCCCACTCCCAACGACCCGGAACGTCCCGGAAAATATGTGGAAGACCGTGTCCCGGCCTGGGACGCCTACACTCCGGCAGATCGCCGGCACGGCTTCGATTATTGGTATTCATATGGAACCTATGACGTGCACAAGCATCCGCATTATTGGGATACGGAAGGGGTAAAACATGAAATTGACGAGTGGTCTCCCGAACATGAAGCGGATAAAGCCATCTCCTATCTGCGGAACGAAGGGAACGTGCGTGACCCTAAAAAGCCGTTCTTCATGATGGTCAGCTTTAATCCGCCTCATAGCCCGTATGCTTCTCTGGAAGACTGCATGGAGGAAGATTACGACTTATACAAAGATCTTCCATTGGACAGCCTGCTCATTCGCCCGAACGCAAACCGGGAGATGAAAAAAGCAGCTTCCGTACGTTATTACTTTGCATCGGTGACAGGCGTCGACCGGGCTTTCGGACGGATACTGGACGAACTCGAAAAGCAGGGATTGGATAAGAATACCCTCGTCATTTTCTCTTCCGATCATGGAGAAACCATGTGCAGCCAAAATACGGACGACCCCAAAAACTCGCCTTATGCCGAAAGTATGAACGTCCCGTTTATGATTCGTTTTCCCGGAAAAGTAACCCCTCGGATCGACAGCGAACTTTTGTTGTCTTCTCCCGATATCATGCCGACCATACTCGGACTGTGCGGCTTGGAAAAGCAGATCCCAGCAGCAGTGGAAGGGCGGAATTATGCAGGACGTTTTACAGGAAAAGATTCTTCCGTTCCTTTACGCCAGGGAGCCTTGTACATCAAGAATATCGACGGAGAAAAGGATGCCGAAGGAAAAGTCATTTCTTATTTCCCGGTAGCGAGAGGAATCAAGACACATCAATACACCCTATCACTCACAATCGACCGGAAGACGAAAACACTAAAAGAAGCACTTCTATTCGATGATTTGAAAGACCCGTACCAGATGCATAATCTCCCCCTGCAGGAGAATCATGAAATCGTTTCCGAACTATGCAGACAAATGGTCCCTCTGCTGAAAGAGGCAGACGATCCATGGTATAAGGAACAAATATTAAAGGAACTGATTCCTTACGAAGGCTAAAAAAGAGGTGGCAAAAAGGGATGTAGATGTTCTTTATCTTAACGACCGTCTTTATTGCCATGAAGTCAATGTTCATAGGGAGCGAACATTGACTTCATCGCGATGAAGACGGTCGTCACGGTGATGAAGGCGGTCCTCTTTTTGCCTCCCCCTTTGCAAGTACGGGCTATTCTTATTTCACCGTCCAGGTCACCTTATCATTTACAGGATTTTTCTTCTGAGTGGAACGGGCCTCTATCGTGTTCTCCCCATCCTGCAAAGCGACACCTTTCCATTCGAATGTTGCATATTCGTCCGGCTTTTGTTTGCCGATACTTTTTCCGTTTACAAACAACTCGACTTCCGGCTGATTGGAGAAGATCATAATATCCGTTACAGCCAATGAACGATCGCGATGGCGACGGTTCGTAATATAGACGAACGGCTCGTCTTCGTTCCAGTTGGCCTTATAAAAATAGAAAGCATCTTTCTTCACCTTACGGTCAAAAGTCACCAGACCTTTATCGTTGATACCGGGCCGGTCACCTTCCACACGGTGGGCCGCACCGAAGTCAAACAGGTTCCAAATGAAAGAGCCCCAAACGAACGGACGTTCCGCCAATGCTTTCCAGTTTCCGATATGATAATAGGTCTGATAATTCTCCGGATGCCACCAACCGGAAGCGATCCCCCGTTTCACAGAATCCTGCTGGTGGTAGATGCTTGCTCCTGCCCCATATTCGCTGATGGCGATCTTATATTCCGGATGTGCCTTATGATTGGCATCCAGCCATTTTCCCATATCGGACGGAGAACCGCCATACCAACCGAAATACTGGTTCCAAGCAATCACGTCGGTTACCTTATTTATATCATCGTCGTAAGAAAGGAAGCTGGCAGATGTCGTCAGGCGAGTCGGGTCCTCCTTATGGGCCAAATCGTTCAATTCCTCGATATATTCGGTCGGATTGTCTCCGATGGTCTTTAACTCATTAAACAGCCCCCAGAAACAAATCGACGGATGGTTATAATGCTGGCGGATCAATTCTTTCAACTGCTCTTTCCCGTTCTCACGGAAAGAAGGCTGGTTGATATAGCCTCTATCCTGATATCCCCCCGGCCCGATCTGAGGAATTTCAGCCCAGGTGACAATACCGTATTTATCCATCAGGTCATAAAAGTAAGTAGCTTGCGGGTAATGAGCCAGACGAACGGCATTAGCTCCCATTTCTACCATAATGGCTGCATCTTCATCGTGGTGCATTTTATAAAGAGCGTTTCCCCTTTCCGCCCGATCCTGATGGCGACATACTCCTTTCAGCTTCAGATGTTCACCATTCAAGAAAAAGCCTTCCTCGGCATCCACATGATAATAGCGCAAGCCTAACGGCTGTACAATCCGATCTATTATTTGACCTTCGGAAAGAAGAGATATTTCGGCCTTATACATGAACGGATCTTTACGGCCATTCCAAAGACGGGGATTTCGGATTGTCAAATCCATTCCGGTTGTAGCCCAGTCATTGGCATCCACCGTAACCTTTATATCCTGCTGCTGGACGAGTTTATCATCTTCCCAGATCTTGATGTCCACTTTTACGGGTTGCGCCGTCGCACTTCCGTTAGAGACGAGCACTTTCGCCTTTACATCGGCCTGCTCTTTCGTCACTTTATTCTGAATCAGATAGACACCGGGAGATGCATAGTCGGTCAACGAGATATTAACCGGGTCCGTTATGATCAGATTCACATCCCGGTAGATCCCTCCATAGAAATTAAAATCACCGACCAACGGCATAACATCCTGCTGCAAAGCGTTGTTGACCTTCACTAATATCTGATTGTCGGCATCATATTTCACCTTATCTGTAATCTCGAATACAAACGCTCCATATCCGCCACGATGTTCACCAATATGAACATCGTTAATAAAAACATTCGCAATTGTATTGACTCCTTCGAAACGCAGGAAAAGACGTTTGCCTTTCCATTCAGGCTTTACAAACAGCGTTTTGGTATAGTTGCCCATTCCACGATAGTAATCCTGTTTGCCGGAAAGGGCATCGCCACTGTTCCAAGTATGAGGCAGGTTCACCCGTTCTTCACTTTTAAACTGTACCTGATGGGAAAAACGGAACATCCAGTTTTCATTCAACAGGATTTCCTTACGTGCCGCAAAGATTGAAGTGCTGATAAAAAGGAGTATCAGACTAAAGATTGTGTGTTTCATGTTTACAAAATTCTTTATTTACGGCTCAAAATTAGGTGATTGACGGTAAAGGGACAGGCACAATTTGTCTAATTGGATGGATAGATTTGTCCAAGAGCGCTATTTTAAACAAAAGAGGTCATGTCTACATCACGACACGACCTCTTTGTTACTAATTTCGTAAATATAGGACAACTGCTTACATTCCTTGTTCTCCACCACCTGAATTGCCTTCTCCTCCGCCTTTGGAGTCATCATTACTGATACCGCGGCGTACTTTCTTGATCTGGCCTTTCATTGTACCGAAACGGTAAGAGACGCTCAGACGGAACTCACGCGAATGGCGCCAAGTAGTAGAACGGTCTACAAATCCTTCACCAGTTTTGGTCGATTCCATCTTCATCGTTTTCCAGAACGGGTTCTGTGCTCCTAAAGAGACAGAGAGTTTCTTTTTCAGGAAATCCTTACTGATATTCAAACCTGCAAAGTAGAAAGGAGATTGTTCACTCTGCAATTGAATCCACGGACTGAAATAACCACCATGCAAATTAATACGAAAATCTTTCGGCAAATTAAACTGTGTTCCTGCAAAGATTCGACCTGCCACACCATCCTTTGTCAAACCTAAAGTTTTTTTGCTGTCAATGTTCGTATAATCCAACCCACCGTTCATATAAATACGGAACAGGGGAACTGGATTCCAACTTCCATACAAAAACAATCCGACTTGTTGACGCTTTCCCATATTTTTATAAGTGCTATACGAAGCCCCGTTATATTGAGAAAGCGGATCGGATTCCGGGAAATTTGCTATTACTGTATAGTTTTCAATTGCATTATTAACGAACGTATAGCTCAAACTTGCATTTATACTGAACTTCTGTGCAAATTTACTAAAGTTAAAGTTCACATTATTACTCTTTTCCGAATCCAGATTCGGATTACCTTGCGAGATACGCTGCGGGTCGATGTTATTCAAATACGGATTCAGAAACCAGATCCCCGGACGCTGGATACGCATATTGTATCCTAAACGTAACTGTGAAGACATATCTAACTGGTAAGTCAATGTCGCATTCGGAACAACGTCAAAGTAATTTGTTTTGAAGTTTTCTTCCGGTGCCTTGGCAAACTCCGCATTCAAGCTGGTTCCTTCCGCACGGACACCTGCTTTAACCCCGAATTTATTAAACTTGACCATATATCCCAAGTAAGCGGAGTAAATATGCTGAGTATGACGGAAATCGCTATTACGCTGCGAAATATCTTGCCAAGCATTTAAAGAATCCTTTACCTGCTCCAACGTATTACTCTTGCTCTGGCGATTTATATATTTTACACCGGCTTCCAATGTCTGATCCTTAAACAAAGGGGTGGTATAATCGACCTGTGCCGTATGTTCCGTTGTAGAAGCATCATTGATATTCCAATTAGGATAACGGTAAGCCTGACTATAAACACCTTCCAGATCTTCAAGCCGGGAATGTCCTTCATTGTCATTGGGAGATTGGCTGAAGCGATACGACAACGTCAACAATTCGTCCTTCTTGCTGGTTGAATGCTGGAAATCGACATTGACATCCGTAGAGCCGAATGTACCCTTCGAATCCGAATAACGTTTATAAGAATACATTGTTGTCGGTTCTCCATTTGTCAGATCGGTCCGATTGACCTTATCCGCAATCAGTTCGGAAAGATTATTTGATTTTCCCCGGAACAAATTAACACCTACGCTTAATAAATTCAACGTATCGATTTCATAGCTGCCTTCCAAATAACCATATTGGAACGGGCCTTTGTTCTTGCTACGTCCGTGTTCATTCAACAAAGAAGACGGACGGGTAAAGGTCTCGTCACCCTGCTGATATTTCGCCTCCTGCTCATCTCGCATCGAATAGGTATCGTTCCAGGGGGAATTACGATAGTTATAACCATAATTAGCTGTAATACCGAACTTCCCAGCCTTCATCGAGACATAGCCGCCCCCACCGAAACTGCCCAGTGTGCTGGCATTGGCACGGACGGTTCCCGTATATCCTTGCAATGCGTTCTTGGTCGTAATGATATTGATAATACCTCCAACACCTTCAGCATCATATTTGGAACCTGGGTCGGTAATGACCTCGATGTTTTTGATCGAGCTGGCTGGCATACTTTTCAATACATCGGATGCATTGTCACCACTCAATAAATTGGAAGGTTTGCCATTCATATAAATTTTATAATTGGAAGATCCTTTCAACTGAATTTTATCCTCACCATCCACAGTGACCATCGGAACCTTACGAAACATTTCCAACGCATTGTTCGTCTTTGCTTCCGGATCGTCTTCCAGATTGTACGTCAGCTTGTCGACCTCGACTTTAACCAATGGTTTCTGGGCAACGACAGTGACTTCCTTTAGTTGCTGAGTATCATCGTTCATGAACAGTTTTCCAAAATCCAAGAGCTTTTTGTTCTCCGACAATGTAAATGTTTTCTTGGCAGGGGCCTTCCCTAAAGATTCCATTGTCATCACATATTTACCCGGCTTGTTCATCGTTGCCGTGAACTTGCCATCATCATCGCAAGCCAACAATTTCACAGGATTCTGTGGTGCGGAAGCCAAAGCTATCCTCAACGTAGCATAAGGTACGGACTCATTGGATAAAGAGTCGACTACTTGGCCCTTAATTGTAAAGGCAGCCGATCCACCTCCGGTTTGCGCAAACACTGACGCAGACACAAATAGTATCAGCATTAAGTAGAGTAGTTTTTCTTTCATTAAATTTGAGAATTTAGATATTATCGATTATACATTCACATAAAAACAGTTGCAAATGTAACTTTATCTACGAGCCATTCGTAACTTTACAGTTTAAAGAATTGTAAAAGTTGTATTTTGGTGTTCGATTTCTGCAGATTTCACCTATTTTTGTAGAAACCAATCATAAAAAGGATAAGTTTATGAGAAAATTATCATTCATTTTTGCAACGCTATTACTCGTCGTCACCATGCATGCACAGGATCTGAAAGTAATCAAATTAAACTCTCCGGACAAAAACAGAGGATGTTCCGTTATGAAAGCGTTATCCGACCGCCACTCCGATCGGGAATATGCAGACAAGGAACTCAGTTTACAGGATTTATCGGATTTGTTATGGGCTGCAAACGGGATTAACCGCCCAGACGGAAAACGAACGGCTCCTTCAGCGCTGAACAAACAGGATATCGATATTTATGTCATTATGAAAGAGGGCGCTTACCTGTACGATGCCAAAACAAACAGTCTGCAACCTCTTGCTAAAGGAGATCACCGGGCTGCTGTTGCCGGCGGTCAGGATTTTGTCAAATCGGCTCCAGTCAGTCTGGTACTCGTCTCCGATCTTTCACGCTTCGGAAAC
>ERZ1036455.216-NODE-216-length-21465-cov-4.367632_pt1 | contig 21465 bp, 20 predicted proteins | sample MGYA00514228_ERZ1036455 | MGnify/ENA primary metagenome ERZ1036455 (study PRJEB33795, sample SAMN09464920) | human gut metagenome | host: Homo sapiens | place: USA: Stanford, California | collected 2016-07 | study: EMG produced TPA metagenomics assembly of the... | reverse complement strand
AGATACTTTGGGAGATGATTATATTTTAATCCCTCAGGATTTCGGTATGATCCAAAACCAGCCAAGAGCTAGAGAAGAGATTTGATAGTGTATATCGAAAAGATTACCATCATATTATCATGATATATTCTGATCCGGATTCGGATTTTATATCTGAACTCGAAAGAACCTTGATAAAATATTATAAAAAATACTATCCTGTTTTGTGCAACAATGTTAACGAAGGGGAAAATGAAAGTAACGAGGATTCTTTCAATACTGTATATATGGTTATTCAGTAAAAAACCTAAAAAGAGAGTTCGACCATCCTTGTCGTTAAACTCTCTTTTTATATTGTCGGAAAAGTCGGATTTTCTCAATACCTGACAGAACGAATCGTTACACCAGGTCGAACCTCAAAGCTATAATTTTGTAGTTTTAGTGAGGCTGGATTTCTTGCCTCGGTCTGGTGTCGCGATATGCGAGGGGGTCTAACGACCTCAGTAATACTTAGATCTTGAAATACAATGGATTAAAACAACCGCTTTCTTAAAACCCAAATAACCCACTGGGTTTTAAGAAACCCAAGTTATTTTAATGCTGTGATTTTAGTTGTATTGAGAGTAATAACATTGGTGAATTTACCCACAAAATGTATCTTTTACATACGTTTCGTTTTCCTATAATTAAGGTACAACCATCTGTTTAATTGATATATTCAATTTTATTATTGCATTGATTTACAGATTGTTTTTTAATATCCTGCAACTTCTGAAATAACAATAATTTTTGAATAACCCACTGGGTTTTCAAAAACCCAAAAAAGCCGATACTGTTACTGATACTGTAACTGTATATATAAATAATAATATTGGCGAATCTACCGATTCACCGACAGTAAAAACATCTTTGAATCTACCCTAGGAATTACCGAGATCTTCTTATCTTCTTGATTTATACTCTACATGCCGTTTTATCCTGTAGAGGGTGGACAAAACGGCTACCCCTATATGGTGTTTCACGGGGTAGGGATCGGTAAAATGGCGTCCCCCTTTAAAGCTGATCGAAACAATCTTCTGGATAGGTCTGAACGGTTCGTTTACTCCTTATTCATGAAGTAAAAAGGGGCATTAAAATGGTGACCCCTTTATGTTGTTGAAACGTTATTTCATGGATGGTATTTAGTTTATCCTATAACCATTATTGTAATTAACCGGGGTGATGATGACCCCGGTTGCCGTAATGTTGCCGTATAACAGCGGTGCTGGACACCGTAGTTGTTAAGTTTTTATAGAGAATATTTTCACAATAAAACAGGCAGACTTGAAATAAATCAAACCTGCCTGAGTTGGGGTTCACGGCCTTTCGGCTTAGAACCATTGCAAATATATAAAAATTGATATAAATAGGCGAGTATTTGGATATTAAAAACGAAAGTAGCCCGATAGACCATCACACATGGAACTACAATCCACGGCTGAATCTGTCAGGCTACTTTTTAGAATGATGGTGGAACTTCCGTCGCCTTCCCTGTGTGCTTTCGCGCGGGATAACTTGAAGTAGTATCTTTTTGCGAAGGTATAAATAATCTTTTATATAACGCAAATTTCAGATCTCAACTATTGTGCTCAGTACAACGGTTGAGGCCTTTATTGTCTGAGCATAATAACCCAAAAGGCCCGGTCGCCAGCCCCGTGGAACTACAATCCACGACTTAGCGAACCGGGCCTTTGCTTTTATAGTCAGCCCTCCCGGAACTGCAATCCGGGAACTTTACTAAATACGCTTACACAACAAAGATATAAACCTTTCGCACAATATCCAACTATTGGCCGGACGCCCATAGTTCTCGCGCGCGTTTTAGGGACTGTGGAAATTCAGGATTCTCTACTATTCGATCACAATCTCATCACAGGGTATATCTGGCTGTTCAACGTCCGGAACCGTTATGTCCGGATCTTCTTCTGGTAGGATATTCCCCACAAAAGGATTTACCGGATCACAGGCTTTTACCATCGTGGCGAACCTCTGCCGGGTTTCCTTTCGTGGGAAAATATTCTTTTTAGCCATTACCGGCTTCTAACATAAGGTGAACACTCATAATCTCGGACGGTAGGTTTTACCGTGTCGTCCTCATCAATGGTAAAGAAGCCGGCTACATCTACAATATTACTCGTGATCTCACCTTTTATCATTTGGTAAAATCGGTTTAAGGCTCTCGTTGCTGCCTTGTGAGCCTCATACATCTCTTTGGCCTTTGGGGTAGTCACGTAGATACTGTTTGCTTCTTTAAGAGCCTGTATCGCCTTTTCTGTGACGACAATATTTCCGTTCTCGTCGACGGATATGTACTCTAGTAAATCATAGATCACGTAAGCATCCAACTTTTTATCCAGCTCCGCTAACGCAGCCGATACCCGTCCCAACATCTCTTCCGCTTTTCGTCTCGCCTCATCCCGTAAATACATGGAAAGCGTTTCTTTTTCGATTTGCGCCATTATCTCTTTTCGGATATCTAACATATCATTGAAAAGCAAATCTTTCAAATACGCGCCCGAAATAGGACCTAATCGCAATCTTTCGAACTCTTGTTGTACTATCTTTACAGCCGGAAGGATGATTTCTTGAAGTTTGTGGATACTATTCCGTACCCCGAACTCGTTCACATAGACTAATACCGGTTTGTTTTGACCTTTCGGATTACTGCTTTTTCTTGCCATACTAATTTTTGTTTTAAATGTTACTTACTCAAATCAACGACCCCATTGTTGAGGTCTTCCTCACCGTTCATCAGGTTGGTCCAATCCTCGACTGTTCTATCTTCCGGCCCCGTATCCGTGTGCCGGTGAATGTTCTTTACGTTTTCTCCCGGCTTATCATCCAGGTCCAAAGGCGTAACTCCGGGTGTATCCGTACCCGGTCCGTTCATAAACTCCGTGAGTTCCTCTTGGCTCATCTCTTCTAAGTTCCTCTCCATAATTCTGTTTTATTTGTTGTTAATCAAGCGCCCTTTTGAGCGATATCTTTCTGGTTCTCATAAATATCTCGCATAACTCATGCACCCTATTCCGTGAACGTTTGGATAGTGTATTGATATCTGAAACCTTTTTGGTCAATCGTAATGTATAAAGTAACTCTCCGATCGCCGTAAGAACTGTTTTATACGATTCATACAAAACTATCCGGCTCTCTTTTCCCGGCCATTTGGCAAATGTTGATCCCGCAAAGAACTTAAGGGCGAACACTTGTCTTTCCAGGTCGGTTAACTCCAATCGATCAAACACAAAACGAACCAAACGCATTTCCTTGAGAACGATAGCGGCTCTATCTTGCCCCTGGTCCACTTCGTCAATGATATCCAATTGTTGCCAGTTGACATTCTCGTCTACCGGAAGGGACTTGTATTTGTGCCGGTAAGGGGATGTAGCAGAAGTGATGTTGAGTTTTATCATCTGGAGCACGAAGAAATCAAGTTCCCGGTAACGGCCTTTCCTCGCTTCGTACAACTGCAATAGATAAGCCGGTTCTTTCTCCAGTAACATGGCCAGCACTTCGTTCAGTACATCTACCGCCTCATCCGGCATACATGCAAGAGAGCAATGATATTGTGAATAATCTAGCCATCGATCGTAACGGACCGTTATGTAGCTGTTGATAATATCTGTTTCCATACGCCACAAGTGTTATATTTTTAATCGTGCCTACTAACCCTTGCGGTATGGTCAATCCCGGTTCCTGCCGGGAAGACCGTACTAAAATGGCAACTCTTTGTCATAATCCGTTATCTTGGTTAGGCTTTCGTTGTACCGGAAGCGGATATCTCCGGTCGTGCCGTCCCGTTGTTTGGCTATACGGATAACTCCGAAACCTTTTTCTGCTTTTTCGCTATAGTACTCCGGTCTATGGATGAACATCACGATATCTGCATCTTGTTCTATGGCTCCGGACTCGCGAAGGTCCGATAGTAACGGCATTTTATCCGACCGACCCTCAACTTGGCGGGACAATTGAGAAAGTAAGATTACCGGCACACCTAATTCTTTAGCCATAATCTTGGCAGCCCTACTACACTGGCTAACCTCTTGCTCTCGGGTATAACTCCGGTTCATTGAGCGCATATCGATCAATTGTAAATAGTCAATCAGCACTAACCCGCATTTTCCTTTTCTTCGTAATTCTCTTGCTCGGGTCTTGATTTGTTGCATGCTGATATTTGCGGAATCATCCAAAGAGATAGGAAGGCACGATATTTGGCCTATGGCTTGGCACAGGCTCGTTTCTTCCTCGGTTGAGAGCGTTCCGGCCTTGAACCGGTCGCTATTGACTTCTGATTCGGATAAGAGTGCCCGGTTGGTCAAGGCTTGCACTTCCATTTCCAATGAAAAGATTACAACGGGTATTCCTGCAATAGAGGCGGATTTAGCAAAATGGAGTAGCATCGCCGTTTTACCCATAGCGGGACGTGCGGCCAATATGATAAGCTGTCCCGGCTTCCAACCTCCTGTGATATGATCTAACTTGCTTAATCCGGTGGTCAGGCCTATTTTTCCCCCGTTTCGTGCCATTTCCCGACGTTTTTCATATTCGGCGATACATTGTGTAGCCACAGTAGAGATATCAATCATACGGGAATTATACGCCGTGTTTTCGGCTATTCCCTCGATCTTTTTGATTACGGCGGTCAGTACATCATCAATGTCGGCTGTTGGGTCCGTAGCCATCTTGGTTATCTCCATACCGGCAATCGCTAGCTTACGTGCTAACCAAAGTTGATGCAGGTATTGCGCATGGTCCACGATATTGGCTGTTGAGGCGATATTTCCGGAAAGAGTTGATAGAAAGAAAGGGCCTCCCACTTTTTCCAATTCTCCGGACCTTATCAAGGTCTTTGTTACCGTCAATAAATCAGGTTTGACATTGTTCTCATACAAAGAGGCTATAGCGGAATATATCTTGCCTAAAGCCGCGTCGTAGAATATATCGGCATTTAATATTCCAACGACTTCTCCGATAGCACCGCTTTCGATCAATAAAGCGCCTATGACCGCTTTTTCCGTCTCTTCACTATGCGGTAGGCTAATCAATAAATCTGTATTTCGTTTCATATCCTGTCTTGTTTATTGGATCATTACTCGGTAACTCATCGTTCCAACACTCTTGGTTGAGGAACGTCTCAAAGTTCTTACGATACTGTTTATCGGGAGTAGCCTCAACATAAGCCGGTATATAGGCCAAAGCCTTCTCTTTTGCAGTTATGGATAACTTACCCCATTTACGCTCACTCGTTTTCTTGTTGCCTTTCTTTCCATAGAGAGACCAAATATTTTCGAATGATAATGCAGTCGGTGAATCGACAGATTCGCCAATATTATTATTTATACATACAGTTACAGTATCAGTAACAGTATCGGCTTTTTTGGGTTTTTGAAAACCCAGTGGGTTATTTGGGTTATTCTTAGGTCGTCCTCCTTTTTTCCCATTTTTTCTATTTCTCTCTACTACTTGATTATAATAGCTTTGTTTATCATAATCTATTTGTTCTTTAATTGCTAGATATGGAGAATATAATACATTTTTATCCTCAGGATCAGTACGAGATATAATATACTCATCTATAGCGTCATGTATTTTATGCCGTAATTCGGCAGGCATTCCCATAAGCATTTGTGCCCATCTTTTATAGTATATGATAGAAAGCCATTCTTCTTTATTTTCATTCATTATTTTAGCCTATTTCTTTGATTACAAATATGATCTATCAAACTATTTGAATAAAAGTATTTACCTTTTGAAGTGTCAACTATTTTAAAGAGGCAATATTTAAAAATAACGTCCTCAAACTTTTTAGCTGTTGTTCCATATCTTTTAGCCAATGATGGTAATAAGGCAATTGGATAGGAATACTCCGGCTGCTCTCTCAATATTTCAATAAGAATCCAGTAAATCCCATATCCTTCACACCCCAACTGATCAATGAGTAATACACATTTTGGATCATCTTTCGCATTACTATCATGAGGAAAATAAAAAGCATCTTTTTTCATTATTTCTTTTCTTTATGTTTGAGCTGATGCTTTGCTAAATACGGCTTTAGTATAGCAATAACGGCTTTTGATTCAATGCTCACAGAAAGCTCTATCCCTTCTAAAATAAACCATAATATAGCATTACATATCTCATATTGTTTTTCTATAGGAAGCATATCCAGTACACTTTTTAAAGCAGCATAGACTTCTTTTCTTTCTTCTTTGCTGATTGGTCTCATCGTAAATTTCTCCTTTCCTTGAAATACTCATTCAACAATCCATCATGAACGATTTGGAATAACTTCTCTGGAAGACAAAGAAGGCTACTTTTTGCTCTTTCCTTCGGGTTTGATGTCCTCAATATTCTAATCATAATTTCCTCATCCGGAAGATGCTTTATACTGCTATCTCCCGGAATGAAAAAATTGAATGTTAATTGAATAATCCTTTGTTGAGGACGCTTTCTTTTTGATTGGTTATTATACCTTCTACGCATATCAAAGTCTCCTATCCTTTATGGCTGCATCGACATCGGTAGATAGATACAATATACGGCTGCCGATCCGTTTGGACTTGAGAATACCAATACGGGTCCAGTCAGCTAACGTTGGCAGAGAAACACGAAGTTTGGCCGCCGTTTCTTTACGGGTGAGATACTTTGCCGGTTCCTGATTGTTGGCTGGTTGCAAATTACTTAACTTCTCATCCAATAGTTTGGATAAGGTCGCCTCTATGTCTGACATAGAAACGTTTTGTACTAATACGGCTGATTGCATCATAATTCGTTCGTTTTGAATTTTGATGCAAAGTTTCCCGGTTTTGGTCTCTTAATCTATACCGTATAGAAAACGGTATATAATTTTAATCACTCAACCTGTATTCTTTTTTCTTCTTTTGGTACTGCGTTAGCACTGGAATTGTTATTTTTCAACGTACCTTCTATTGTTGATAGTTTGGTATTAGCATAACAATCAAAACCATTTTTGAGAAATTGGGCTATTTCTGACAAAGAGTTGGTTATATATCCTTTGTTTTTAGCTTGACGAAACATATCAGCAAGTACATTATTTTGTCCAGTCCAATGTAGGCAATAAATATTAGTTAGAACATCACCTTCATTTTTGTCTTTAAAATTTAAATCATTTATCCTTGAAACAAAATCATTAAACTCTCTTATATATCCTTCTAACATAGCATATTCTGCCCATAATTCATTCCCAATACCAATATGAGATATTATACTTTCAATTTTATTTATAATTTCTGTATATTCAGAATTATCGTAATTGCAACGATTTGATAAACTATTGAAAATGAGTTTTTTTTCTTCTATGGTTTTCTGTTTCCATAACAATGATTCTATGATGTCAAAATAATAGTCTGATATTTGACCATCGAACCGACACCTTTCTATTAAATTGAAAATTGCACTTATATTTACTTTAACCCCTTCTTTGTCGTTTTCAATATTCTCTATATCAATAGTTTGTCCATACAAACACTCGTAATAGATATTTTTCATTACGTTGATATAATTAAAAACTCTTTCCATTGCAATAATTTATTTAGATACAACCATTTGATTAAAGAACTTATGTGCTTTCAACTGTATAGCATTCTCCTTGTCGGATATCTTGATATATTTCATGAAAGCGGACTCTGTTTTATGTCCTGTAATTTTCATTATACTGATAGTCGGGACTCCGGCCAGAAATGCGTTGGTAGCAAAAGACCGTCTGGCCGTGTGGCTGGTAACTAAGCTGTATTTTGGAACTGTTTCTGTATAGCTGAGGCCTCCTTTTGTTGTTTGTAAGAAGATTGATTCGTCTATGTCGGCTGCTTTCGCTACTTCCTTGATGTAATCATTGAATTTTTGATTGGATAGCATTTTAGGGAGCTCATTATTGTATTTTGCCAATATTGTGCGTACAATGGTATGAATAGGAATAACAACCGTTTTTCCTGTCTTTTGAGTTTTAACAGTAATGGTTCCGTCTTCACTGATATTGTCAGATTTAAGTTGTGACAGGTCACTAAAACGTAAACCGGTATAACAGCCGATCAGAAAGATATCACGTACCCGATCTAACTTTTTTCTTTTGCTGAAATCGCAATTGTAAATTTTTAGTAGCTCATCATTGTTGAGGTAAACGGAGTTTGTTTCTTCTTTGGGTTTACTAAAGCGTTTCTTTTTGAAATCAAGGTTTGTATGTAGATCACGCTCGTATGCCTCATTCATAAATAGCTTAAGCCCTTTCACCCGTGAACCGATTGTATTGGGGGAATATCCTTTTGCTGTCAAGAACTCAACAAACCCCAAATAGTAATCCAGATCGATATCATCGAATGTTGGCCGTTTCCTCATCAATTCTGCATATTCGAATATATTATTTCGAACTATCTTATATTGTTTGATAGTCGGTTTCTTTTTGTCTGTATTTTGTATGTAGTCGTCAATGAAGGATAAGAGATCGTCTGTCTTGATAACTTCGACTTCCTTATAGCTTTTATATATCTTGTCCAGTTCACAAGTCAACAATTCATTGGTTATTGGTTGGCCGTCATTTTCTAATCGGCGTAATACGTCTTTTGCTGTAGCTTCAATGTTGTCCAGGGATGCTTTTAACTCTTTGTACTCAATTGAGTTTATTCGTTTGTTTTTCGCAGTTGGAGCAATGGGGGCTCCAGCTTTTGCGTCCCACTTCTCCGGAAGAATAGATTCATTGGTGTAATACTTTAATGGTAGATACTTTTTCTTTCCATTGGGTTGAATGGTAAAAGCACCATAGTTTAGTAGAAAATAAATTGCGGTCGGTTTGTCTGACTGTGGCCGCGTCAAATAAAATTTTACTGTTGCCATATCCGTTGTATGTTTGGTTTAACACGATGGCAAATTTAGAGAATATTCTTACCGCAGCAAACTTTTTGCGGTAAGAATTGCGGTAAGAATAAGTTTTTCTTCTTTTATGTTTCTTTGATTCTTGTGCTTTATTATTGGCTGATAATTAGTGTATAATATATTTGATGGATAGACGTTTAGATAAAGTTTGATAAATATTTATGGTGTCCTCGTGAGACAACTCACAGAACAAAAGGGTCGGAATGAAAGTTTCGGCCCTTTTATTTTTGTGGTTGGAAATCTATCTTTTTGTATCATTTCTGCATGATTAATTCCCAAATTTGTAAGTGGCGGATGCTGGTATATCTATATATTTGTACATTGGATATTGTGGAAACTTAGTTGATCTTAATGTTATGAAGTATTATTGTCTGTTACTCTCTTTCCTCTGGGGGCTGGTGGTTTCTGTTTCGGGACAGGAAAGAATATCTGTCTGCAATCTTCGGTGTGAATATTTGGAAGATCCGGTTGCGGTGGAGAATGAAAAGCCTTTGTTAAGTTGGCAGTTGCAATCCTCTGGGCAAGCGAAAAAACAAACGGCCTACCGTGTCCTTGTAGCAAGTACCCCTTCCCTGTTGGCTGAAGGGAAAGCGGATTTTTGGGATTCCGGAAAAATAGTATCTTCCCGTTCCTGCCAGGTTGGATATGAGGGGAAACCGCTTGATTCCAGGCAAACGCTTTATTGGAAAACGATGGTTTGGGATGAAGAAGGAGAGGTTTCGCCCTGGAGTGAAACAGGGAGATGGACGATGGGATTGTTGAAACCGTCCGACTGGGAAGCCCGATGGATCGGTAACCGGGAGGATTGCTATCCCGATTCGACATTGACCGGCCCGGCTCCTTATTTCCGTAAAACATTCCGTATAAACAAGCCGGTTAAGCAAGCGAAAGTTTATATATGCGGACTGGGCTTTTATGAAATGTATCTGAATGGCGAAAGGGTAGGTGATCAGGTATTGGCTCCCGCTGTTACCAATTTCGACCGTCGTTCGCTCAAAAAGATGTTGTATTTCTTTGACGATCAATCTGCTCGAAGGGTTCTTTATAATACGTTTGATGTTACGCCTTTGGTACAGGAGGCGGAGAATACGGTTGGGGTCCTGTTGGGAAACGGCTGGTATAATCAACGCGACCGGACGGTGGAAGGTTGTATGTGGTACGATACGCCCCGATTGCTCTGTCAGTTGGAGATAGAATATGCCGATGGATCGACGGAACTGGTCGCTACGGATGATAGCTGGAAGACAACGACTGGTCCTTTATTGCATGACGCCATATTTACAGGTGAAGAATATGATGCCCGGCTGGAGCTGGACGGCTGGAACCGGAACGGGTATAAGGATTCTTCCTGGAAGAAAGCTCTTCTGGTGAGGGCACCGGAGGGCTGCCTGCATGCACAACTTGCCCCTCATGAGAAAATTACCCGGACATTGCAGCCGGTAAGCTGCGAACAGAAAAATGATTCTACTTATTGGTATGCATTTCCGGAGATGATTTCAGGCTGGGCGCATATAAAGGTGCAAGGCGATGCCGGAGACCGGATAAAGCTCCGCTTTATCGGAGAGGAGAAGGATGATTTCGGGCAGGTGGACCTTTATACATTGCGGGGTGGTGGAGTAGAACAATGGGAGCCGCGTTTCACTTGGCATACGTTTCGCTATATCGAAGTTATATCCCGACAGGTCAGGATGAGCAGGGAAAGTCTGATGGCAAAAGTCGTGCATACTGATCCACGGCCTGCCGGAAGTTTCAGTTGTTCGAACGAATTGTTTAACAAGATCAACGAGGTTTACCTGCGAACGCAAAAAAATAACTTCCACGGTAGTATCAGCAGTGACTGTCCGCACCGGGAGCGGCTGGCCTATACCGGAGACGCGCAGGTAGTCGTGGAAAGTTCTATCTTGTCTTTCGATATGACCCAGTTTTACCGGAAATGGTTTGACGATATGGAGGATGCCCGGAACCGGAAGAGCGGCTATGTTCCGCATACCGCTCCCTTCGGTGGCGGAGGAGGTGGCCCGGCATGGGGCTCGGCTTATGTGATTATGCCTTGGGCCTATTATTGTTATTATGGCGATACGGTTTTGTTGAACTGTCATTATGAAGGCATGAAACAATGGGTTGCCTATCTGGGAACGAGGACTGACACCCGTGGAATCATCGTCCGGGAAGAACCGAATGGCTGGTGCCTGGGGGATTGGTGTGCGCCGGGGAAGAAGATGGAACTGCCCGAACCGCTGGTTAATACGGCTTATTACTATCATTCGGCAGACTTGATGTCAAAGGTAGCAGCCGTTTTAGGGAAAGAGGAAGACAGACGGTACTTTGACCAGCTGTGCACACAGATTAGGCAGGATTTCAATACTGTCTTTTTCAACCCATCGACCCATCATTATTGGGAAGGGCGACAAGGTGCGGATGTATTCCCGTTGGCTTTCGGAATGGTGCCGGAAGATGAAAAGGAAGCCGTGTTCAACGCTTTGCTTGCTCATCTAGATAGTATAGGAAATCATTTTGACACGGGTATTATGGCAACACCTTTGCTCCTGAAAGTATTAAGTGATAACGGACGTGCCGATATCGCTTTCCAGTTGATGAACCAGCACGAGATGCCGGGGTTCGGGTATGTGATGGACGACCGTTATTCCTGTTTATGGGAGCGGTGGGAAGGAAAGGCATCCCGTTGCCATCCGATGTTCGGCAGCGTGGTGGCTTGGTTTTACCGGACACTTGCCGGAATCCGTTATGATGAAGCGGAACCGGGGATGAAACACATAGTCATCGCTCCTCAACCTGTGGGGGGCCTCACTTATTGCAGCGGTTCGTATCAATCCCTTTATGGCCCTGTCCGCTCGGACTGGCGGATAGAAGTGGATTCGTTCGAGTTGACAGTCGAGATACCCACCAATACGACTGCTACGGTCATTCTACCTGACGGCAAGAAATACAGGAATGTCGGATCGGGCATCCATCGGTTCGTATCGTCCCTCATTTAGGATAGTTGGATCCTCATCCGGTAGCGCTTGTCGAGGTCAATTTTTTTTATTTGTTGGGTTTTGATTGCGAAATGCTGCCCTTAAACTGACAAAGAACCTTTGTTATGATAGTATGACGTGTCAATAGAAAAATGAGGATGACCATTTTGCCTTTGTAAGAGGATGCAATAAATATATCCTGCGGGAGCAACTTGAAAAAGATAAAAAACTTGTATGTTTGTAGGGATAAAAATAGAAATGATAAATGAAGACATTAGTACATACTGACAAAGAACTGATTGAAGAGACTATTAAGAAGTGTGATATTTGCTATGTGGGACTGGCCGATACGGATGGGACTCCCTACGTATTACCGATGAACTTTGGTTACCGTGATGGTGTTATATACCTGCATTCGGCACAAGAAGGACGGAGTATATCCATTTTAGAACGGAATCCGCGCGTCTGTATTACGTTCAGCACGGACCATGATCTTGTTTTCCAGCATCCGGAGGTCGCTTGTAGTTACCGGATGCGCTCCAAGAGCGTGATTTGCTGGGGTAAAGTCCGCTTTGAAGAAGATTTCGATAAAAAAACGGAAGCTCTGGATATCATTATGAAACAGTATTCGGATAAAGAATTCCGCTATTCCGATCCGGCTGTGAAGAATGTCAAAATATGGATTGTGGAAATGGACGAAGTGACCTGCAAGGAATTCGGGGCACCGCATAATAAGCTGAAAATTGAAGGTTGAGGTTATGGGGTGATTTGTCTTTTTGGATAAAGCGTTGTATGATGGGCAAATAATTGTCCATTGTCAATTGCCAATTGTCAATTTCTTTTTACTTTTGTTGCCAAATATGATATTGCTGAATAATGGGATTGCAAAAGCATAGCAAGGTCTTGAATGAAACAGTTGAGATGCTCTCGGACGAGGGGTCTTACCAACAACTGTTTCATGCTTACCGCGATGAAGAGGCGCTACCCTCGGGTGAAGTGCTGAAAGAGATCATCGATTTATGCCGGGCAATCCTTTTCCCCGGTTATTACGGGAACGCACGGATCAGCAAGCAGACAATCCGTTTTCATACTGGTGTAAATGTCGGAACGTTGCATACGCTGCTTTCCAGGCAGATTTATGCAGGACTCTGTTTTGCTGATACTACCTGTGTCTCCTGTCCCGAAGAAAAGATCCTTGCCGAGGCGGAGAAACTGTCGGAAGCCTTTATCCGGATGCTTCCCGAAATGCGCAGCCTGTTGGCAACGGATGCTGAAGCCGCTTTCAACGGCGATCCCGCTGCGCAGAACATCAACGAGGTTATTTTTTGTTATCCCGGTTTCCGGGCTGTCTGCAACTATCGCATTGCGCACCAGCTGTACCGGTTGGGCGTCCCCTTTATTCCCCGCATGATTACTGAAATGGCCCATTCGGAGACTGGTATCGATATCCATCCGGGTGCGGAGATCGGACACTATTTCTCGATCGACCACGGGACGGGAACCGTTATCGGGGAGACCAGTGTGATCGGAAACCACGTCCGTATCTTCCAGGGGGTCAGTTTGGCAGGAGAGAAACTGCCACCCGACGAAAACGGGAATGCAATACGTGGTGTGCCGCGCCATCCGGTCTTGGGCGACCATGTGACGGTCTATTCCAATGCAACTTTGTTAGGTAGGATTCATGTCGGTGAAGGAGCCACGATTTGCGGTAACGTCTGGATTACAGAGGATGTTCCGGCAGGCGCTACCGTCAGTCAATTGACAATGGATAATTGACAATTGACAATTAAAGAGAGAAAATAATAAAAACATTATAGTATTAATATGCAATGAGACAAACAAGAGCAATATCTAATTGTCAATTGTTTTGTCCATTGTCAATTGTCAATTGAAATGAGCGAGACATTTGAAATGGTGGCCAAGACCCTTTATGGGTTGGAAGAAATACTGGCCGGCGAGTTATTATCTTTAGGTGCCAATGATATTCAGATTGGCCGCCGGATGGTTTCCTTTACCGGAGATAAGGAAGTGCTTTACAAAGCCAACTTCTATTGTCGTACGGCATTGCGTATCTTGAAGCCTATTTATCACTTTAAAGCTAAAGACGCCGATACTGTCTATAAAGAGGTTAAGAAGGTGAAATGGGAAAACTACATGTCTTTGGACAAGACGTTTGCCATCGACTCTGTAATCTACTCTGAAGATTTCAATCACTCCAAATTTGTTGCTTATCGTACGAAGGATGCGATCGTGGATTATTTCATGGAGAAGGAGCAGAAACGCCCTTCTGTCCGTGTAAACAATCCGGATCTGTATATCAATATTCATATTTCTCATAACGATTGTACGCTTTCTATTGACAGTTCCGGCGAGAGCTTGCATAAGCGTGGTTATCGTGTGGACCAGACGGAAGCCCCGTTGAATGAAGTGCTAGCTGCCGGTATGATCTTGAAAACAGGCTGGAAAGGCGAATCGAATTTCGTCGATCCGATGTGCGGTTCCGGTACGCTGTTGATCGAAGCGGCGATGATTGCTTTGAATATTGCACCGGGCGTGCATCGTAAGGAGTTCGCTTTCGAGAAATGGATCGACTTTGACCAGGAACTGTTTGACCGCATCTATAACGACGAGAGCCAGGAACGTGAGTTTAATTTCAAATGTTATGGGGCTGATATCAATCCGGCAGCGATCGAGATTGCCGAGAAGAATATCCGCAGTGCCGGCCTGATGAAATATATCGAACTCAAGACCCAGCCGTTCCAGCAGTGCACGGAGGCTCCACAGCCGGGCATCATGGTGACGAATCCTCCTTATGGAGAACGTATTTCCAGTCGTGACCTGTTAGGATTGTACAACATGATTGGTGAACGTGTCAAACATGTGTTTACCGGCTATAAGGTTTGGATTCTGAGTTATAAGGATGAATGTTTCGACAAGATCGGCCTGAAACCGAGCGAAAAGATGAAGCTTATGAACGGATCGCTGGAATGTGAATACCGTTGCTATGACATATTCGAAGGGAAGAACAAAGATTATAAAAAAGCGTTGAACGAAGAGGGCGAAGCACGTCCTTCCCGTCCGGAAAAACCTTCTTTCGAACGTAAACCGGATCGTCAATCACGTCCGAACTTCCGTACCGACCGCATGGATCGTCCTGACCGTCGTTTTGCCGCTGCACATGCTGAAGACGACAGCGAACGGGCTCCTTTTGTCCCCGGCAAACGCTATTTTGGCGATGATCGCGCAGATGGTCGTCCAGCCCGTAAGGATTTTGGCGGCAAACGCCCTGTCAAGAGGCATTTTAAGGATGATGAGGATTTTGGCGGTAAGAAAAAGTTTGGAGATAGGAAGTTCGGCGACCGTTCGTTTAAGAAACCATTCAAAAGAAGAGGTAAGGATGACTTTGAGGCTTAATATCTTAGGTGTATTCTGTGCTTTGGCACTTATAAATCCGTTGTCGATGATAGGACAAGACAGACAGTTCACTTTGCATGATCTGATTCCCGGAGGAAAGACGCAAAGCCACTTTGTGCCCCACAACTTGAAACAGTTGCAATGGTGCGGAGATATATATCTGTATGTCAGGGGTGACAGCATGATGAGTGGAGAATCGACAAAGGAGGTGAAACTTGCTTTTACCCGCCAGCAGCTGAATGAAGCGCTTACGGTGGCCGGTGCACAGACGGTTGGGAGCATGCCCTTCTTCTCGGCTCCTTATAAAGATCAGCCGGTGCTTGCTTTTAATGCCAAGCGCCATCGTTTCCATTACGACTTTTTGGAAAACAGGATTGTGAGCACGTATGACTTGAACAGCTCGTGGGAGAACTTCGACTTTTGTCCGGCCAATGGTTATTTGGCTTTTACGGAGGGTGATAATCTGAAAATCCTTTCACCGGATAACGCTGTCAGTATCGTGACGTCCGAAACGGCCGAAGGTGTTGTCTGCGGGAAGTCCGTTCATCAGAACGAGTTTGGTATCCATAAAGGGACTTTCTGGTCCCCGAACGGTTCGGCGCTGGCTTTCTACCGGATGGATGAAAGCATGGTGACGGACTATCCGTTTGTCGACATTACCGCCCGCTGTGCGAAAGCCGAACCGCACAAATACCCGATGGCTGGGATGAAAAGCCATGAGGTGACAGTTGGTGTCTACAACTTGGCGACCGGAAAAACTGTCTGGTTGAAAACCGGATTACCGAAGGAAAAGTACCTGACGAATATAGCCTGGAGCCCGGATGAAAAGAGTATTTATATTGCCGAACTGAACCGGGATCAGAATGAGATGCATCTGGTACGCTATTCCGCTTTGACGGGTGAGAAAGAGGCGGATCTGTTTACCGAAAAGAATGAGCATTATGTAGAGCCGCAACATCCGGTGCTTTTCCTGCCAAATAACCCGGACCAGTTTATCTGGCAGAGCCGGCGCGATGGTTATAATCATTTGTATCTGTATAATACGAAGGGAGAATTGTTGAAACAGTTGACGGAAGGCGAGTGGGAAGTTTTGAATATCCTCGGTTTCGATGCAAAGGGAAAGGCGTTGTTCTTCTCTTCCACAAGGCCGTCGATGCTGAGCTCGTTCAGTTATGGCGATGCTTTGTATGTCGGAACATCGCGTCTGGACCTAAAAAAGGGGACTTCTTACGAATTGACTTCGGGAGGTTTGCAGGGAGTGCATGCCACGCAACTTAGCGCGTCTGGCAAATATCTGATCGACAGCTATTCTGCTCCTGACGTTCCACGTGAAATTTCGATTATTGACGGACAGAAGCGAGAAACCTTACGAACATTGCTGACGGCGAAAGATCCGTATGAAGGATATGCGATGCCGGAAATCGTTACCGGAAAGATCAAGGCTGCGGATGGTGTCACTAATTTGAATTTCCGTCTGGTAAAACCTGTCGGTCTGGATGAGACGAAGAAATATCCGACGATCGTTTATGTGTACGGTGGTCCGCACGCCCAGTTGGTAACAGGCGGATGGAAGAACGGTGTAGGTGGTTGGGATATCTATATGGCTCAACGCGGATATGTGGTCTTTACGCTCGACAGTCGGGGATCGGCAAATCGGGGACAGGCTTTCGAAAATGTCATACATCGTAATTTAGGTGTGAACGAGATGGCGGATCAGGTAAAAGGTGTCGAGTACCTGAAATCACTTCCATATGTCGATGCCGACCGTATTGGCGTGCATGGATGGAGCTACGGCGGTTTTATGACAACGAACCTGATGTGTTCTTATCCGGAATTGTTCAAAGTGGGAGTTGCCGGTGGTCCGGTGATCGACTGGAGTAACTACGAGATTATGTATGGCGAGCGCTATATGGACCGTCCGCAGGACAATCCGGAAGGTTATAAGAATGCCAACCTGAAATTGAAAGCGGGTAACCTGAAGGGACATTTGCTGTTGATCCACGGAGATATTGATCCGGTTGTTGTCTGGCAGCACAGTTTAGGATTCTTGAAAGCTTGTGTGGATGCGGATACATATCCTGACTATTTCGTTTATCCCCGCCATCTGCATAATGTGATCGGCAAAGACCGTCCGCATCTGTATGAGAAGATAACGCGCTATTTCGATGACTATCTTAAGAATTGACAATGGACAATTAGGAAAAGAACAAAGAAAATAATAACCATTAAAAAGAGATGAGAGTGTGTCAAATATCGGTATTCATGGGACGCAGATAACGCAGAAGAGCGCAGATATTATTAATTATCAGCAAAATAAATCTGCGTCCCTCTGTGTATTCTGCGTCATCCGCGTCCAGTAATATCAATTTGACACACCCTCGTCAATTATAAAAAAATGAATATTCTTTTATTAGGCTCAGGCGGCCGCGAACATGCAATAGCCTGGAAGATTGCTCAAAGCCCGAAAGTGGATCAGTTATTCATTGCTCCCGGTAATGCAGGTACTGCATTGGTAGGTACGAATGTAAATATCAAGGCGGACGATTTCCCTGCTATCAAGGAATTAGCCTTGGCAAACCATATCGATATGGTGGTGGTAGGCCCGGAAGATCCGTTGGTGAAAGGAGTGTATGACTATTTCAAAAGCGATGCAGCCCTGGCAGGTATTCCGGTAATAGGCCCTTCGAAAGAGGGAGCGCAACTGGAAGGTAGCAAGGATTTTGCGAAGGCGTTCATGATGCGTCATAACATCCCGACAGCCCGTTATAAGAGTATCTCAGCCGGAAATTTAGAAGAAGGATATGCTTTCCTTGAAGAATTGCAGGCTCCCTATGTGTTGAAGGCCGATGGTCTGGCTGCCGGTAAAGGTGTGTTGATCCTCGACACGCTCGAAGAAGCGAAGAAGGAACTGGGCGATATGCTAGGCGGTATGTTTGGCGATGCCAGCAAGACGGTCGTGATTGAAGAGTTTCTGGACGGTATCGAATGTTCCGTGTTCGTGATGACGGATGGTGAAAGTTACAAGGTGCTCCCGGTAGCAAAAGACTACAAGCGTATTGGCGAAGGCAATACAGGTCTGAATACAGGTGGTATGGGAGCCGTGTCTCCGGTTCCTTTTGCCGACGAGGTGTTTATGCAGAAGGTGGATGAGCGTATTATTCGCCCGACGATCGAAGGGTTGAAAGCGGAAAATATCGATTATAAGGGTTTTGTCTTCCTCGGTCTGATCAATGTGAAGGGCGAACCGATGGTGATCGAATATAATTGTCGTATGGGAGATCCGGAAACAGAAGTCGTCATGTTGCGTATTCAGAGCGACTTGGTTGAACTGTTGGAGGGTGTGGCCGAAGGTAATTTGGGTAGCCGTACACTGGTGCACGATCCGCGTGCGGCCGTAACGGTTATGTTGGTAAGCGGCGGTTATCCTGAAGCGTATGAAAAAGGAAAGGTTATCAGTGGCCTGGATAAGGTTTCCGTCGAAAACATCGTTTTTCATGCCGGAACAAAAGCTGACGATGGACAGATCCTGACCAGTGGCGGTCGTGTCATCGCTGTCAGCTCTTACGGAGCTAACAAGGAAGAAGCTCTTGCCCGATCCTTCGCCGGTGCCAAGCTCATCGATTTCGAAAAGAAATATTTCCGTAGCGATATCGGATTCGATTTATAAATTGTCGTTATACATGATGATGAGGGTGTGTCAGATCTCGGTATTCATGGAATGCAGACAACGTAGACGAGTGCAGATATTATTAATTATCGACAAAATAAATCTGTGTCCGTCTGTGTATTCTGAGTCATCTGCGTCCGGTAATATCAATTTGACACACCCTCATAATGATTAAAAATGAGAGTAGCTTATAATAAATACAGCCGTCGATTCGACTTTTCTGCTCTACCGACATTCGTGCCGGTTTTATTGGCGTGTATCGTCTGTTGGATGGTCAGTTATTTGTATTCCGTGGGCTATCCTGTTTACGGCGAGGTTTCGGCTACTCCCCTCTGGAATACGATTTGCCAGGCATTGCCAGGTAAAGAATTTACCTATATCATCGGGATGGTGTTGATGTTCGGAGGAGCTTTCCTGTTGCATCGTGCGAACTATGTGTTGGTGTTAATACGGGAGAAAACGATGTTGCCTTTCCTTTTTTATGTCCTGTTCATCAGTACGAATCCCGACTTCTTTCCTTTAAAATCGACTTCGGTCGGTGTTTTCTGCCTGATCCTGGCGATTTACCAGTTGTTCACTGCCTATCATGACCCCGAAGCGAGAGAGAAGGCCTACAGTGCCGCCCTGCTGATCGGTATCGGTAGTCTGCTTTGGGTTCATTTGCTCTGGTTTCTGCCGTTGTTTTGGCTGGGGATGTATAATTTTCGTTCGCTGACTCCCCGTACCTTTATTGCTTCTTTGTTAGGGGTGGCAACGGTATATTGGTTCCTGTTGGGATGGTGTGTCTGGCAGAAGGATTTTACGCTGTTCAGCGTTCCTTTCTCGACACTTTTCAAGGTGCGCCTCTTGGCGACAGATGGAATAGTGTTGCTGGATTGGATCAGTATCATGGCGATTGCTCTGTTGACGGTTGTCACTTCCCTGAATATCGTCATGCATGATACGGAAGATTCGCTTCGCTCTCGTCAGTTTCTCTCGTTCCTGATTGCGATGTCCGTATGGGCATTCAGCCTTTACTTCCTCTATGAACAGGTTTCGGAAGAGTTTCTGGAAACAGCTTGTGTACCTGCCTCCATCCTGATCGCCCATTTCTTTACGGTGACACGTGGCAAGATCGTGTTTTGGTCGTTTTTTACAATTGTGGCAGTCTTGATTGTCACTCTATTCATTCGCATATGGAATTTCTTATAGAATACGGATATATTGGTGTGTTCATCGCCTCTTTTTTGGCTGCTACCGTTTTGCCGTTCAGCAGCGAGGTCGTTCTGACTGGTGTGTTGTTGGCGGGAGCAGCCTATTGGCCCTGTATGATTGCAGCTACGTTGGGTAATTTTCTGGGCGGTATGAGTTGTTATTGGCTGGGTATGCTGGGCAAGGTCGAATGGATAGAGAAATATCTGAAACTGGATGCTGCCAAATTACAAAAAGTACAAGATTGGATAAAAGGGAAAGGTTCCTGGATGGGCTTTTTCGTCTTCCTTCCCGGTATAGGCGATTTTATCGCTGTGGCGCTCGGTTTCCTCCGCGCCAATATCTGGATCGTGGCTATCTCTATGTTTCTCGGAAAGGCGATCCGATATTGGGTGTGGATGGAATTTGTTTATAAAGTGCAGGGAATGTTCTGATTATTCCACTTTGATATATACTTTCGTAAACACCTCGTTATGTCGGGCAAAAATGGTGTAGTTGCCTCGTGTATCGATCCATGAGACCCACATGCTTACCTTCAGAACGCCGCCTTCGGTCGAAATATTAAAGATATCTTCCAAGCTGTTGTCGTATTGAAACTCCGTACCCTTGGGAAATTCATAGACGATTTCATTTTTAGAACCGTTTACCACCGTCCCGATCGTGCTGTCGTAGGCGGGTAGCCCGTCTGCTTCAGGATTGATTAAGGCAAACCGGATGACAGCTCCTACCCTTTTCTCTTCTTTCATAATCTCGGATTCGACATGGAACTGATAGTAGTCTCCTGCCAGTGCCAAAGCGAACTTTCCCGACGGGAATTGCTTCACGGCTTCTTGTTTGAAGGCCTGGTAAAGGTTTCCTGGTGTTACGGCTGCCTGGTAGACCAGGCTGCTGCCGACTTGGGGCGAAATAACTTTTCCGATCCCTTTCGATGGACCGATTTCGGCGATCAGGCATTCGTTTGTCTGAAAGTTGTTCGCTGCGTTGATATAGATATCCGAATTACCCAGGCGGGTCGCTCCATTCTCCACATCGAGCATGTTCAAAGTGGTCGCATTGTTGATTTCCGGCATGGAATCATCATCTGAACAAGAGAAAATCGGAAGCAGGAATGCCGTCAGCAGAAGCTGAAATAAGAGATTCTTTTTCATTTACATCTTTATTAATAAGTTAGACAATAGGTGAAACACATATACAAAGATAATTCTATTTTGTTGAAAAGCGGTCGTTATCCATTATTTTATTGCAAGTGTCATCCGAGCAATGAAGGTGTGTCGAAACTATCCTGTTCCCGCGCTTGACGCGGGATCGCATTAA
>ERZ1036455.212-NODE-212-length-22040-cov-6.433159_pt1 | contig 22040 bp, 17 predicted proteins | sample MGYA00514228_ERZ1036455 | MGnify/ENA primary metagenome ERZ1036455 (study PRJEB33795, sample SAMN09464920) | human gut metagenome | host: Homo sapiens | place: USA: Stanford, California | collected 2016-07 | study: EMG produced TPA metagenomics assembly of the... | reverse complement strand
TTTCTTTTCTTGTGCCGTTTCTGAAATGGGCTTACGCACATCAAGCCGGAAGCCGTTTTCAGAACGGGGTAACGGCAATATCCCTAAAAAATAGATAATGATTTGGTGCTATGGGATAAAAAATGTATCTTTGCAAATACGAAAGAGTTGTTTGAATCTATGAGGTAAACCGCAGCAAGTCAGAGCGTTCTGAATGTCGCTAAATCGTTACCTAAAATCTCACACTCTTCAATTCCATTCTGTGTATCAATCAGATACAGCTTTTTTAATTATCCTCCCACAAAGATAAGACTTTTACCCATACCCACAACAACCGGACTATATTGGATTTTTAGTTTCATAGGCATGAAACTGTTGTTTCCCTATGATGGAACGGTCGTTTCCTTATAATGGAACTGCCGTTTCCCTATAATGGAACGATCGTGGCATACCGGGAAAATGTTTCCGTATTGCCTACCGGATCTTCCTTCGGTTCAATTCCGCCCGATAGCGGTTAGCATTACGATTATGCTCGGCAAGAGTGACTGCAAAATTATGCCGTCCGGAGAAATCTTCTTTTGCACACATATATAGATAGTTATGCTTCATGTGGTTCAACACGGCATCCAGTCCTCTGATAGTCGGGATACGGAGCGGTCCGGGAGGAAGTCCGGCATGTTTATAGGTATTATAAGGAGAATCGATCTCCAGATGCTCAAACAGGATGCGCTGGAGAGAGAAATCGCCCACAGCAAACTTCACGGTCGGATCTGCCTGAAGGGGAATACCACGCTGCAAACGATTGAGATACAGACCTGCCACGATAGGATATTCGTCTGTGGCAGCCGTCTCTTCTTCCACAATAGAAGCGAGAATGGCAACTTCGACCGGTGTCATTCCGATTGCCTTCGCTTTTGCCAGACGAGTGTCACTCCAGAAATTTTTATATTCGCGCTGCATACGCTGCATCAGTTTCTCAGCGGAAATATTCCAGTACACCTCATAAGTATTGGGAATAAACAGAGCAAGGATCGTCTCGGGCGTAAAGCCCAGTGATGCGCAGTAGACAGAATCGGCAAGCAAAGGGAGCAAGTCATCCTCCCCGATCATCAACTGCCCGGCAAGCCTTTCGGCCAGATCCTGCTTGAAGCGTATATTATTAAAGGTGACCCGAGTGGCCTCCTGATGTCCCCGGCGCAGATTGTTAAGCAATGCCAGGTTATTCATACCTGGCTCCACAGCATAACGTCCGGTACGCATATTGGCGGGATATTTCAACATTCCGGCAAGCTGCTTGAAACTTCCGATGCGCCGGCAACCGGCAGAGTCGACCAACTGGAGGCAGAGATCGCCAAAATCTTTCTTCTCGTCAATATAAACATATACGGTCTTGCGTGGCTCAAAATCAGGTGCAAGTATCAAACGGTATGCCCAGAATCCCAAACCTGCTAACAGGAGGATGATAAACGAGAGGATTCCAACAATGAGAGTACGCTTTCGCATCATAATTTCTGATTTAGCCGTTAAACAAAAAAAGGCTACTGTTTATCAGTAGCCTTTGCGGAAGCGGGGGGATTCGAACCCCCGGTACGGTAACCCGTACGTCAGTTTAGCAAACTGGTGGTTTCAGCCACTCACCCACACTTCCATGAGTTTCACGCCTCATTTCCTTTAATTGCGTTACAAAAAACCGCCTTTACAGGCGGCCTTATGGGTGAAAAATGGGACTCGAACCCACGACCCTCGGAACCACAATCCGATGCTCTAACCAACTGAGCTATTCTCACCATGTTTATCTTATCAAGTGTTTATCTCTTTAAGACGGTGCAAAGATAGAGGTTTTATTTTAAACTGCAAATAATTCGGGCATTTTTTTATTCAAAAATATACTCTTCGACCTCCTTATTGTTGCCTTTTAAAAACAAGCGCGTATTATTTACATACTTAATCAATGCTGAATCGACTGAAAAAGAGGAATTTTGATTCTTTCCCGACCAAGAGGCTGCCGGAACCACCCGAATATCTTCTTTTCCTTGTTCATTCTTATAACGGGAAGAATAAATCAACGAATATTGTGCAGAAGCAATGTATCGACGCAAACCCTTCCGGCCTAAAACGACTTTCACCATGACACCCCCATCGGTATGTTCCCGGCTCATGTTCGATATAAAATTACCCAATGAATAGACAACCAGACGGTCGGGAACTCCCTCCTTTCCCCTGCGAAGCTCCATTGGCTGGACAACATGAGGGTGACTGCCTATGACCAGATCGACACCCTGCCGCATCAGCCAATCGGCCAGTTCACGTTGTTCACGGGAAGGTATCCGTTCGTATTCCAATCCCCAATGCATATTAGCTATAATAAAATCCGGATTAAAGAGCTTGGCTTCGGCAATATCACCCTTCATTATCTCCTTATCGATATAATTGACGATTCGGGGTATATCGACTTTCAAACCGTTGGTACCATAGGTATAGTTGAGCATGATGATACGAAAATCTTTCTTACGGAGCAACATCGGATATGTGCGGTGACGGTGATCACAGTCAAGAAAGGTTCCGGTATGACGGATTCCGATAGAATCCAGTGCTTGGATGGTACGGACAAGTCCGCGAGTCCGCCTATCTAAACAATGATTATTGGCTAACAAGAAAAAGTCGAAGCCTGCTTTTTGCAAAGCCAAAGCGAAGTCTTCCGGAGCGCTGAAAGCCGGATAACCACTATACGGCTCCCCTCCTAACGGGACTTCGAAGTTCACAACAGCAATATCGGCAGCTTTCACCTCTCTCTCAATATTGGCAAAATAGCTACCCAAATCAAAAAAATCTCCCCTCCGGGTATTGTCAAGTTGTTTCTGGTGCATCATGGCATCACCGGCAAACAAAATTGTCAGCGAGTCCTGAGCGGATAAAGACAGAAAGCTCAAAAGACAAAACCCGGAGAGGAGGATTTTCATTTATAAATCTCTTTCTTTCCGGCTAAAAGCGTATTGCGCATCAAAGAAATAATCGTCATCGGACCTACACCACCCGGAACCGGCGTGATATAAGAACACTTAGGAGCGACCTCGTCAAACTTGACATCGCCAGTCAACTTAAAGCCGCTTTTGCGAGTTGCATCCGGCACACGTGTCGTACCCACATCCACGATTACAGCCCCTTCTTTTACCATATCGCCTTTCAGGAATTCGGGGACACCCAATGCCACAATAATAATGTCGGCACTCAAGCACATTTCCTTCAGGTTCTCGGAGCGACTGTGGCAAACAGTAACCGTACAATCGCCCGGATAGGCTTTCTGCATCATCAAAGTAGCCATCGGTTTGCCCACGATATTACTACGCCCCAGCACTACGCAATGTTTACCGCGAGTAGGAATCTCGTAACGCCTCAACAGCTCCAAGATGCCAGCCGGAGTTGCCGACACAAAACAGGGGAGACCGATAGACATACGACCCACATTGATCGGATGGAAACCATCTACATCCTTACGGTAGTCGATCGATTCGATAATCTTCTGTTCTGAGATATGTTTCGGAAGCGGGAGCTGTACGATGAAACCATCCACGTCCGGATCGTTGTTCAGTTCGTCCACTTTATGAAGAAGCTCTTCTTCAGTAACATCAGCTTCATAACGGATCAGAGACGATTTGAAACCGATCTCATTACATGTCTTCACTTTACTTGCGACATACGTTTCACTTCCACCATCATGACCGACCAATATGGCAGCCAAATGAGGGATTTTACCACCGGCAGCCTTGATGCGGGCCACTTCTTCCGCCATCTCCTGCTTCATCTGAGCCGAAACGGCTTTTCCGTCCAATAGCTTGTACTGCTGTTCTTCCATACTCTATTATCTTTTCGGGTTTATCTTCTGAATGAAGGGAATTTCTTGCTTCCCGGTTTGGCAGCTGTCAACATACGCATCATCTTGCGTGTTTCGTCGAATTGCTTGATCAGCTTGTTTACTTCCTGGATCGTCGTGCCGCTACCTTTGGCGATACGCTGGCGACGCGACCCGTTCAGGACAGCCGGATTCGTACGTTCTTCGGGCGTCATGGAGTAGATGATTGCTTCGATGCTCTTGAAAGCATTGTCGTCGATATCCACATCTTTCAATGCCTTACCTACACCCGGAATCATGGAGGCCAGTTCTTTCAGATTACCCATCTTCTTAATCTGCTGGATCTGAGAGATGAAGTCGTTGAAGTCGAACTGGTTCTTGGCTATCTTCTTCTGCAAGCGTTTGGCTTCTTCTTCGTCATACTGTTCCTGCGCACGTTCCACCAAAGAAACGATATCACCCATACCGAGGATACGGTCTGCCATACGTTCAGGATGGAAGATATCCAAAGCATCCATCTTTTCGCCCGTTCCGACGAACTTGATCGGTTTGTCGACCACCGTTCGGATAGAAAGAGCGGCACCACCGCGAGTATCACCATCCAACTTAGTCAATACCACACCGTCAAAATCGAGGCGTTCGTTGAATTCTTTCGCCGTATTAACTGCATCCTGTCCGGTCATGGAATCAACCACAAACAAGGTTTCATCCGGTTGGATAGCACTCTTGATCGCAGCGATCTCTTTCATCATCTGCTCATCGATAGCCAAACGGCCGGCAGTATCGACAATCACGACATCATTACCTTTCGCACGTGCTTCGCGGATCGCGTTCATCGCGATCTCCACCGGATTCTTATTTTCCAGTTCCATATAGACAGGCACTCCGACCTGTTCACCGACTACGCGCAGCTGCTCGATAGCGGCCGGACGATACACGTCACAAGCTGCCAACAACGGCTTTTTATTTTTCTTTGTCTTCAGCAAATTCGCCAACTTACCTGAAAAAGTCGTTTTACCGGAACCTTGCAAACCGGACATCAGGATGATTGCCGGACTCCCCTTCAGATCCAGATCGGTTGCCGTCCCTCCCATCAGGTCTGCCAACTCATCATGTACGATCTTGACCATTAACTGACTGGGCTTAACGGATGTAAGCACATTTTGTCCTAATGCTTTCGTCTTTACCGTATCGGTAAAACTCTTGGCTACTTTATAGTTTACGTCGGCGTCGAGTAATGCTTTACGCACATCTTTCAATGTTTCGGCCACATTGATTTCCGTGATCTTACCTTCACCTTTCAACAGTTTAAACGATCTGTCTAACCTTTCGCTTAAATTCTCAAACATAATTCGTATGTATATTTATTTTATTTTCTATTCTTTGAATGAGGGGCAAAGGTACAAAAAAGAGGCGAATATATAACACAAAGAGAAGAATCAACAGAGGAAATAGCAAAAAAAGAGGAGGTTGCCTCCCAACCCCCTCTTACAACCGAAAGATATTCTTTATTTACGCACATATGTAAAATTTCCCCAAACCAATCGAGTCGGAGCTATCGTTACTTCATATTCGCGGTTTTCTTGATAAATGAGATTATGGGTTCCCGTCCATATAATAGTCAAGAATGTATCCCCGTTTTGTTCCTTTTTTATCACATATTCAAAATTATAGGAATCAGGATCAGTTCCATCTGTATATATACCACTTATTACACCCTTGTTATTTGAATTAAATTCAACTCTCAAAGTACCCGGATGGCCATTTATAAGCTGATCTCCAACTTCCCATACACCTACAATAGAACTATTTCCTGGAGTCACATCATCGTCATCATCTCCACAAGAAGTAAACGTGAACGACATAGTCATTGCTATGATAACCAGCAGTAAATAAGTGAATTTTGTTTTCATACACTGTTTGTTTTTTAATTAATTATATGTTTATAATATTTAATTCCGTGCCGACAAAGGTAATTATCATCTATATTTCCAAAAATCTAACATTCCCTCAAACGCAATTATTATACCAATAACAATTACTATCCGGTCAAAAAAAGAGCCTATTCGGATACTCGTATTTTCTTTCCTACCCCTGCTGCCTGAAAAATATAAATTCCAGAGTGACTGACCGGAATCCGGATCGTCCCACCATCGGACACCCCTTTCGCCAGAATAATTCCTGACAAATTGTAGAGTGCATATCGGTGGCCTACGGGAATTCCGTCTGCTTCAACCATCCCATTACCAGTTCTGATCCGAAGTTGAGCGGGATCGATCTTTTCGTTGGCAGAAGGATCTATTTTGCGCATCAAGATACAGTCGTTGTCAAGATAAAACTCGCAACCATCTGTGATACAATTCAGTTTGGAAAGGTCGGACTTCGTCAGCCTGTAGCCGTCCACTCCTTCGGCGATCAGCACCGGATTGCCAACTTCGGGCTCCATTCCCATGCCAGTCAGCACATCCAGTTTGTCCCGCAGGGGATCTGTCAAGCAGATTTTCCCTATATACTTATCGACTCTTCCCAAAAAGATTCCGACATCGATCTTCGCGTTACCCGAGAGTTTGAAAGGGGTAAACGAGCTGACCTGGCCATGAACCGCCCCGGCAAGCAGCGACAAAGAACCGATACTATGAAGATGCCCATTCATAATCCCCTCATACACAACCGTGCTGGTATTGTCGACATGCACCGTCGCTCGATGCTCTGATTTCGAATTGATCACTGCATTCGGATTAATATTCAAAATCGATCCGTTCAGCACTTCCAAAAGCGGACGTTTGTCTATCCATTGCCCGTTGAGCGTGATCTTATCCAAGATCAGACCGCCGTTATTGACCGAAAGGATCCCATCGCTATCCAGCGAGTTGAGCGTTCCGCCGCCTCCCAACGTAATATACTTGTCTTTGACTGTCACAGGATTCGTCACTGAAATCTCGGTCTCCACGGTGACATCCGACGGTTCCTCTTCCGTCCCGGCAGGCAACTCGTCGATAGCTCCTGTCAAATCCTCTTCCGTTTCGATCACAGGATCTTCCTGCCCTGGTTTCACAAAAACGATCTTCCCGTTTTTCACACCGAAAGCAAATTCTTTCCTGACATCAGAAAAATGCGTAGCATCGGAGCTGGTCGGCGTATATCCGTCTACTCCGACGGCCACAACGTCCCCTACCATGCCACTACCGAGAGAAAGATACCGGATACGTCCCTCCGTCAAAGGAGCAAATATCTCCAACGGTTTCATGGAACCATAATATTCCCTGATCGAAGCGTCTCCACCGATCTTGGTCGTCCCGTCGTTCATGACCCATTTGGCGCTTCCTCCATTCATGACGAGCGTGCCTCCTTCTTCTACTTTGATTTCTCCTTCTGTCAGCCCTTTCTCACCGTCGATCCAAGTGCCGTTCATGATGAAAGTACCGCCTCCCGACACCTCCACGCAACTGACCACGGCATCATCAACCCTCGCCTCCGTAATGGCTCCTCCGTTCATCTCCAAGGTGCCTCCCCATTTGACGTAGACTATCGGTGCCCCTTTCGAGAGCTTTCCGCCCTTCAAGTTGACCTCGTCCAAGATCAGTTTGAAGCCATCTCCGATCCCGAACAGCATCTCCCGCAGTTTCTGGTCGTCACGCCGGATGATCGTCCCGTTTTTCAACGTGACCGTCTTTTTGCCGGACAACTCGACATAATCCAACACATAGGTTTTCCCCTCCAAGTCGATCACATCTCCATCTTCCGCTTCTTTAATCTGTTGCACAGCTGATTTCCTGCTTTCCTGCGCAACGGCTTCCTGCGGCAGAAAGAAGGCCATCAGGAAAAATAAAAAAGAAAACAGGCAGCCCGGCTGTAGTGGGCGTTGGAAAAATTGTAGCGTCTTATGTTCCATAATATTTTTAGTTTTTAACACTAAAATAGACATTCGCGGAGCATCGAAGATTGGAAAAAGGAAGAAAAAGTCCTATCCGGTAATTTACGACTGCTATCCGGTAAAAAAAAGCACTTATCCATAACAAATTCATCTATTTCTATCACGACACATAACATTACATTTAGACACCCAAAACAGCTATCACCTTCCTTATAGATATGTTAAAATATATTACCCGCAAGGGTAATCCTCTAAATATGCCCTACTAATCCGATTTTCATGGATAGGTAGTAACATTTTGATACTACCGCCAATCGCCATATATCAGAAAAAACAAGGGTATAATAAATAATTTATCTTTTTATCGGAACAATCTATTTTTATATCATTATATCTGTTACATTTGCCCAAACAAATAGGTTTATTTCAATACAAGCTCATCAAAAAACATCTCTTATATGAAAAAAGAATACCCTCTTTACACCATTGCTATCTTTTTATTTTCCGCAATCCTGTCCTGCAACAAGCAGGTTCCGGTAACACAGGAGATCAACTTTGCGCCTAAAGGAGATACGGTTTATGAACAAGCTCAAAAAGCGATCTATTCAGATGCCCTTTTCGCACGCCAGATATTGGAGGAAGCGATGCAGACACGCCCGGTGCAGGACAGCGTCGACTGGTATATCCTTTATAATTTATATGTCAAAACTTTTCTGACGACTTCCGAGTTCGACACGATCTTGCCACTGTGCAGGAAAGTCGAACAGTTTTGTGCACGCCAAAAGATATTGACACCCTATCATTATTACCTGCTGGCAGATGCAAGTAATAACATAGGGAACCGGTATGCAATCACCAGCATGAACGATTCCGCCCTTAAATATTTCAAACAAATGCTCTCGTACGGCCGGCAGACACACAACAGCGAGGTGCTGCTGACAGGCTACACGAACCTGGCCGACGTCTATGTCCGTAGCGGCCGCTATGACCAAGGGGCATGGTACTACCGGCAGATACTCTACATTGCCGACTCGATCGATCTGCCCGAATCAGAGCTGATCAATATCTACACCGGACTGGGACAAACCTATTCGGAACTGCGAGATTTCGATCTTTCGCACTACTACTTCAACTTGGCTTACAAGCTCTTCGACCAGATGGACATCAACCGGAAATTCGTCTATTGCACGAACCATGGAAACGTCTACTTTTTTGAAAAAAAATATCCCGAAGCGCTCGACCTATTCAAAAAAGGATACGAACTGGTCAAGCCTTCACCCGAATATGTTTACGCCCAAAATGTCTGCATGCTGAATATCGGAGCCATCTATCTACTGATGGGACAGCTCGACTCAGCCCAATACTACTTGGATCAAAGTTATTCCTATTTTGAAAAGATCGGTAATTCATCAGCACTGTACCACGCCCAAACGCAGATATTCGAACTCGCGCTCCGAAAAGGGAATATCGCCGATGCGACAAAACAGCTCCACAGCATGACCGATAATTTGCAAGCAGAACCGACTTTAGTCGATATCCGAAAAAAATTCCTACAACATTATTATGAAGAGACAGGTGATTACCGCAAGGCCTACCAATATCTCAAAGAAAACATGCGGATGGACGACTCCATCCGTAACGACCGCATCCGGATGCGAGTGGCAGAAACGGACCTTCGTTATAAACAGGATACGACACTGATGAAACAAAGGCTGTTCATACAAAAACAGCAGAGCGACATGCGATCGCTGGAACTAAGTGTCTATATCTGGATTCTCGTTTGTGTGATACTGCTGACCATTGCAGCTTTCATCTATTTCTACCAGAAAAAACAACGAGCCTTTCTGCTGGCGGAAACACGCAACAAGATCATCAGCCTCCGGATGGAAAATATCCGCAACCGCGTATCACCCCATTTTATCTTTAACACGCTCAACCGGGTCATCAGCCATTACAGCCAAAGCGACAGCAGCTACAAAGAGCTGTATAACCTGATCAAAATCATGCGCCTCAACCTGCGCCTGACAGAAAAACTATGTATCACGCTTGCCGAGGAGATAGATTTCGTCCGTACCTATCTCGACCTCGAACAAGAACGCTTCGGCTCCTCCCTTCAAACCGAGATACGGATAGACCCGCAAATCAATGCCGACCAGTTCGAACTCCCCTCCATGATGATCCAGATTCCGGTCGAGAATGCTATCAAACACGGACTTCGGGATAAAGAGGGCGAAAAACGACTATCCATCACTGTCTTTCGTCAAGACGGGAATATTATTATTAGCATAGAAGACAACGGTACCGGGTTCCGGCTGCAAACTGGCTGTCCAGCCATGCAAAGTACAGGAACGGGCCTGAAAGTATTGAACCAAACTATCGAGCTACTGAATGCTGGAAACAGTGTTCCTATCACGATCCTTATCAAAAAAAGTAGCCAGGGAACGGATGAAAACCCGGGCTGCCTCGTACAATTCACCTTGCCAGAGGGTTATTCGTACACTTTGCCGGAAGGAAAGTAATCCGCTTAGCTCCTTTTTGTAACCGAATAACCGTCCAAAAAGGGAGAATATCCATGATTTTGCCTAAAAAGGACCGGAACACTTTGGTGACAACTATTAAATTTGTAAAAAAAGAGAGTGCACATGAAGAATAACTACAAGATAGTAATCATCGACGACGACGAACTGGCTGTGGACAATTTAGCTTTTGAATTAAAGTCCTATCAGCAATTTAATGTGGAAGGGATAGCCAAAAACGGGGCAATGGGGAAAAAATTGATTTTCAAAACGATGCCGGATCTGGTATTTCTCGATGTCGAGCTTCCCGATATGCAGGGACCCGAATTACTGAACTTGGTCCGCAACGAGATCACGTGGAACATGCAAGTCGTCTTTTATACGGCTTACAATAAATATATGCTCGATGCGATCCGCGAATCGGCCTTCGATTACTTGTTGAAACCAATTGACAAAAGCGAATTGTCCAATATGATGAAACGTTTCATCGAAAAGGTGGAGGAACAGCAATTGCAGACAGTTCCCTTTCATATCCTGTTAAGGAGCCTTTCACCGCTGGAGCAGACGATCATCATCCCGTCGCCGACAAACGATCTGCAGTTCCTCAGGCCCGAAAACGTAGGCTTTTTCAAATACAATTCAGACAGGAAGCAATGGGAAGCGTACCTGAACAATGCGTCAGCCCCCATCGCCATCCGTAAAAATATAGCGGCGGATCAGATACTGGCAAGTTCTCCCTCGTTCATTCAGATTCATCAATCCTATATCATCAACATCAATTATCTGATCATGATCAAGGATAAGAAATGCGTGTTCTATCCGCCGTTCGACAATGTCCGCGACCTGCAGATTTCCAAACTGTATCTGAAAAAACTGCAGGAAAAGTTCTTGATGTTGTAAAAATGTCAATCTTCTTCGGGGGTGAACAAAACGGCTCGCTGGTACAAAGATTTCGCTTTTTTCTTTTTACCGAAAAGAGGTTGGAAGGTCATGTATTTCGAACCTTTGCCCAACTGGATGACCGTTATGGAAATCAGCTTGCGTCCTTTTTTCACGAAGATCGTGCCATCACGATCTTCTTTCATTTTATTAGACAGACATTTTAAGGTCAAAGAGGCGTTGCCTTCACGGGTTGCCGTGCACCAATTCGGATAGGAGTAGATTTCCCACGGTGTCTCATTTTGACTGACCGTATATTCGACGGGCAAATCTACCGTTCCTCCCTTCGGAATAAAAACAAGTGTATCGTTCTCATCCGGAGTGAATATCCTGAAATTATCCATTTCCTGCATCAAACGGATTTCGGCATGACGCGAACCGGCACCGATACGGATCGTCCCTGTACGCCTTGCCGACCCTTCGTTGATGGAAGGTTCAACATACAGGTGCAGGCTATCTTTACGCCAGGAGCACCAAGGAGCATCATTACTTTCAACCGCCCAATCGCAATTCGAAGTTATTTCGATCACTTTCTCCGTATCGTCAGCCCGGAAAAAAAGATCGGATTCACTCAACGTCAATTTCTCTTCCGCCCCTTCCTGCACGATCTTGACAAGTTGTTTCCTGCCGGACCATTTCAATGTGATAGTTTGCGAGCGGCGTACTGTCGTCCGATTCGGATTGACGACGATTTTCAATCCATCTTTCTCCTTTGTGGCCGTGCACCAGTCATGGACATCGGAGAAACTCCAACTTCGTTTCGTTTTTACCGGGATGATTTGCTCGCCTCCTGCCTCCGGAAACTCATAGCTTTCTTCTGCAGTTACCTTGGCGGTCTGTTGCGTGAAATAGTTCAGTATCTGCTTACAAGCAGTGATCTGCTCATCACAATTCAGCACGCCTTGCTGGTCGCGGTTTACCTTGTAGCATCTCTTGGCCGACTCGAACTTACGGACCGCTTCTTTGACAGACGCCTCCGTCCGCTTTTTCAACAAGGCCAAACCGCCCTCATACGTCCCGTTGCAATCCTGTGAAAAGGCAGACGCTACAAAAAGAAACAGGGACAGAAGGCTACAAAAAACCTTCATATAAAACTTGTTTATCGTTGTCTTCATCTTCTTCAATTATTAATGTGAACGGCGATAGAATCCTGAATGGCCTCCCTGCGAGCACGAAAATCTTTCAACACGGCAGATTCCGGTTTAACGCCGGATGCCCGTTTATAAAAAATTTCCGCCATATCGTAATCCTGGGTTTGTTCCGCTTCTGCCGCCATAGATACGAATAAGTTATAAATCTCTTCAATCTTTTTCTGCACACTGTCTTTCCGGGCTGAAACGCCTGCCACATCGGGAAATGCGGTCCGATATTCATCCTCCAGCCTTAAAGCAGCATCATAACGCCCAACAGCCCCCAGATAGAACTGCTCATAATCTCCTCCCTGACTTTTATTGCCAAGGTTGGTCAGACTATCGCCGGTATGAATATACTGAAGATATTCGTTGTAGCGGGCCTCAATTTCCATTGCTTTCGCCTTGGCCTCCTCCTTTTCTTGCCTCTGCTCCATACTACGAAAAATGAAAAAAACGATTCCTAAAAGAAAAACAAGCGGAAGTCCCCACTTCAATACTTTGGGAAGCATAGGAGAAGCATTGTCTGCTATATTATCTATTTCAGGGTCAGGTGTTTCTACTTCTTGTATCTCCAAACTTTCATCCTTGCTATCTTCTTGTACCACAACCGGGACATCCGAAAGTTCCGGTTCTTGCGGCTGCACTTCAGGCAAAGGTTCCGTTTTTTTCTCTACCTGCTTACCAGGTAAAACCGGGATTTCACCATTCAGGTATTGTTCGCAATAGATCCGTATTTCCATCGCGGAAGGACGTTCCCAGGTATCTTTCTGTAAGCACAGATCGATTATTGCCTTCAATTCATCCGACCACTCTCCCTCCAAGACTGGGATTTCAGCACCATGCTGCAACAACAGTCCGCCATGTTCCCCGAAAGGGACCATCCCCGTCAATAACTCGTAAAGTGTCGCTCCCAGGGAGAAAATATCGCTCGCCTTGATCGGTAAAGGATATTTGCTAAAGCGTTCCGGCCCCATATAGGCTAATGTGCCCACGGAACCCTCCGTCTTCATGATGCTTTTCCGCAATGTATTCCGCGCCTTTATGCTGATACCGAAATCTGTCAACAGATAACGTCCCGACACATCCATCAGGATATTGTCTGGTTTAATGTCCTGATGGATAACCGGAGGCTCCTGTCCGTGCAAATACTCCAACCCGCTCGCAATATCCCGCAAAAAAAGCCATGCCTCCTTTTCTCCCATTTGTCCGATCAGACTGGCTGCCGAACCCTGCCGGCAATAAGGCAAAACCAAATAAGGCATCCGCTCGAAGGTGTCGTAATAAGTAGGCTTAAGCAAATTGCCATGATTCAAATTGAATACAAGGGAAAACTCGGTCGAGAATAGTTGCACGCCATGCTCATCCATACCGCCTCCCGGAGCATAGACTTTTAATGCGACTTTCAGGGAAGTCAAAGTATCATCAGCCAACCACACTTCAGAAAAGCCACCACGCCCCAAAAGTCGTTCCAGCCTGTAACGGTTAGCAAATAGTATATTTTCTTCTAACTGCATAGTTTATTTTACTGTTTGTTCATACCATTGGATAATCTTGTTTTGCCATGCTGTGGAAAACGACCAAGCCAGACACGCCAGAAGAAGAAGAAGAACAAAAACAAAAGCGACCATCCAAAGAACAAATTTCCGAAGTGGCTTTTTCCGTTCTTTTTCAGTGAATGTCGAGACGGTTTGCTGCATATCCTGTACCGACGGCTTATTTTCTTCCGGAACAATCTGGCAAAGAACGACTGTGACGTTATCGTGGCCACCCAAATCCAATGCACCTTGAATCAATGCCTTCGTACAAGTATCGATTTCGTTCGAAGTCTCTTGCATAACTGCTTCGATCTCCTCATCCCGTAACATTGAATTAAGCCCGTCCGTACAAAGCAAAATCACCTCTCCCTCCTGCAAAGGCAAACGGACAAAATCCGGATTTGCCGCTTTCTGGGGATTGCCGAGGCTACGAGTGATAATATTGTTGTCGGGATGGTCAAAAGCATACTCCGGAAGAAGACGGCCACTATCAACCAGTTCCTGTACATAAGAATGGTCTTTTGTCACTTGCGCAAGCCCAGATACAGGATTGAACAGATACCCTCGGCTATCGCCACACCAAATAATATTGGCATAACCGTCAAATAACCAAGCAGCAACGAGAGTAGTCCCCATCGACTTGACACTCTTTTCCTCTCTGCTCTTTCTTTTTATAGCGTTATCGGCAGCTACCACCGCTTCATACATATATTTGCGGATCGTAGAAGCGTCTTTCACAATCTCGTCCGTTATCTTATCCGCCGAAAAAAACTCTTTCATCGTATCGACGGCTATTCGGGATGCTATTTCACCGGCATCCAAACCTCCCATGCCGTCCGCGACAACAAGCATCGCCCCTTTATTACCTAAGGTAAAAACGGTATGGCAATCGCGGGGAAGCAACCACTCCCCCGCGTTAAGATCCGCACTCACGACAAAATTATCCTCGTTATTCGTACGGACACACCCAACGTTCGTTTGTGCTCCGAGCTTAAACTTAAAAGGATTATTATTCGTTTCTCCCATATATTGTTCTAATTTTCACTATCGGACAGCTGCTATCGGTACGACCACTCCCCGCAGTCCTTCAGCCATAGAAGAAATCAACCCGACTACTTCATATTCCCCGGTCTCCGAAACAGCGAAAACAGGTGCACCCGAACCGCCTATCTCAAAACTTGTATTCGTCGTCATGATATCGCCACGATCCAACCCGCTGTGAGCCGTCACACCACTACCGTAAACCGGGCCGGAAGCCGAATTGATACCGACTTCTGCCGGAAATCCTAAAATGGTCAAAGGAATGCCTCGGCCCAATGAAGTCGATTTAGAAGTATCGAATTTCAAACCACCTTTTTTGGCTGTCTGGAAATAAGCCCAGTCCTTCCCTCCGTTAGACGGGGCAATACGCAAACGGGCTCCTTTGACGAGACCTCCTAATGGACCCCGAAGAACCGTATAGGTATCGGCACTTCGGTCGCAGGTGAACTGATCACTCGTGAAAGCCAACGCATCTCCGGTAGAAGAATAAGCAGTAAAATAGGCCACCACCCTTTCCAGATTACAGACTGCCTTATTCAACGGGCGCATATCTTCGTCCATCAGATTACCGTTTACCTGGAAATACCATCTTTCAATGATTCGGCGGGATGTGACAAAGCGTCCGTCACTCAACAAGAAACCGGTTCCCGCCCAACGATTGATGATATTGATCACTTCTGTCTTGCCTTTTTTATTTGTACGCTCCACTTTATCCAACTGTATATAATAGATGTAAGGAAAACAACTCTCATACGAAGTCATGCCTGTCGCCACCGGAACGGCAGAAGCTGCGGTCTGCTCGCCAGCAGAAACCGTTTGTTTGGCAGATTCACTTTCCGTTTTTTCCTCACGGGCTGATTTCAAATCGCTTTTCAGGTCCACCAATTCGCTACGAAGCTGGTTTATGCCCTGCGAAGTGCTGGCTTGACTAGCTTGGCTAGCCTGTATGGCTGCCTGAGCGGCAGTCTGGGCCTGATTAGAAACGGCAGCGAGCTGCTTCTGCGCTTCAATGCCAGCGCTATCCTGCCGGGCACTCACAGATGCGATACTTCCCGCCAACATTTCATTCGTTTTCTGGTTTTGCTGTTGATTCAGAACACTCCAACCAATCAACCCTCCGATCACCAGCAGGAAAACGACAGACATCCAAACCATCATCTGCTTATAAGGTTTCAATGCCTGCTGGCGGAACAAGCTGAAGCGTTCCGTAAAGTTTATATTTTTGATCATGCTCCTGTCGCCCTGAGGAACGATAAATCCAATGCGAGGTCCATTGGAAGAAAGCTGTATCTCGTCCCCATTCTGCAGATACCATTCATCTGTTACCGGACGGCCATTCAAAAGAGTCGTATTGACCTTAGACAAATGCACCAGTTTCCAACCGGCTCCGTCACGAACGATAGCCGCATGGCGACGGCTCACTGAAGTAAACGAATCGTCAAAACGCACCTGGCAACGCGGGTCACGCCCCATCTCTATTTGATCGACAATGATCTTTTGTGTTTCACCGGCACGATGATATTTAGAAGACATGCGATGCTCCAATACATAAAACTGCTTATGCGCACCTCCCATCAGTGCCCCCATTCCTGCGCCAACCGATCCGGAAAAGGACCGTCTGTATGGCTCTGTTTGTCTTTGTACCATAGGTCTATATTCTATTTTTCATTAATAAATTAGAATTAATAATCTTCAATCCGAAAGGTGACATCGCCAACTGTAATGATATCCCCCGGATGAAGTTCGCTTCCCTCCGGAGTCACCGGAGCTGAGTTAATATAAGTACCATTCACCGACTCTTTCCAGTATCCCCCTCGTCCCTTCTCAGCGATCCATTGCCCGTCACGAATAAACCAGCGCCCTGTCCTGACATCCGTTTCGATCGTACAATGCCGACGTGAAATATAAGGGCTCTCGTTCTCCGGGATACATACGACATTCGAGTCTTCCCTCCCTATCGTGATCAGTCTTTTCCGGTCTCTGAACAAGTGACTCAGATCGTAGACCTTCCCATGTTCCAATCCCTGCATTACACGCATGGACAATCCTTTTTTTCCGGGTTCAGGTTTCCCCCCTACCCATTGCTGAATATATGAAACAGGCTGTCCTTGAGGCATCTGATTAAGGACAGCGGTAGCCGATTGCATACGCTGCTTGAAATCCGGGATCAAGCAACCTTCGATCACTTTTTGCCAGACCGCACCATTTTCGGTACGTTCCAATAACCGCCTGTCCCAATTGCCGTTTTTCCCATTCCGCTGATAGGAGACCAAATCGTTATGGTCATTCAGTTCACCGAAAGGCAACTTGCCCGTCAGCAATTGATACATCATCACGCCAAAAGAGAAAATATCGGTTGTCGGAAGTACTGTCGCATCTCCTCGCAAACGGTTTACCTGCTCTGGGGGCATATAAGCATAGGTTCCGAAAATCTGTTGGGGACGCCCCAATATATTCCGTTCCGTCATTCGCTTGTTTCGATCGCCACTGATTCCAAAATCTGTCAAAGCAGCAGTTCCATCCTCTTTGATCAACACGTTTTCAGGTTTAAGGTCTCGATGTACCTTACCACTTTTGTGCAAATCGTTCAGCCCACAAAGAATCTCCCGTCCGACTTTGACCAGGTCGACAGAGTAACGTTCCATATATTGGGTAAGATTCCCTTTCGGACAATAGTCCATAACGATAAAAGGATTTCCGCACTCCAGCCCATGGCCAACTGAGTGAACCAAGAATCGGCTCTTTATCAACCCAGTCTCAAATTCCATGACGAAACGGTCCATCAAAGGCTTACGAAGCTCTGGGACTATTTCCCACAATTTCAACAACTTCAAAGCATACACCTGCGAACCGGGGCCCGTCACTTTGAACACTTTTCCGAAAGAACCTTCCCCTAAAACAAGGTCCACCCGATAGAGTCCGCCGATATATTGGCCAACCGTAAAATCACACCTGTTAACGACAACTCCGGACATGGCTATTCATTTGAGATTATTCGTCAAACTCAAATCTCCTATTCCCCAACACAATAATGTCTCCGGGCTTTAGCTCTATTTTTTCGGTTGTATATACGAATGTAGTCTTTTGTTCACTCCTGTCCTGAAGATACCATTTCTTATTCTCGTAGGTCAAAACTGCTTGTTCTTTAGAAGTTATCGTCATATTGCCTTCATCCGTATTGTCACGATTCAGGATGATCTCCTCACCTGAAAATACAAGCGGAGAGGTCACAGCTTCCTCATTCGTGTTTGGTATCATGGAAAGACGGCATGTACACACCGGAGCCTGCATCTCCCATGGCGTAATCGTTTTCCTCCCATAACTCGAACGGGATTGCTTTACCGGTTCTTTCTTCTGCAGTTCATACCCACAATGCGAACAAAAGAATGCATCTTCTCGATTTTCATGGTTACACTTAGGACAATTCAAAGAATCGGATACTACACCTGCCGGAGCTTGTCGGGAACAGTTACAATTCGGGCATTCCGACATACCCGGCAAAAGAGGATAACCGCATTGAGGACAACTCTCACTATCCCCTTGTTCGCAAACTGTCGGCCTGCCGACATTTATCCCTATATTCTCATTCACTGTACGCCGAGCATAAACATCCGTCACCGCATGTTCACGCATGGCATAATTTGATAACGGAGAATTACATTTCTCACAATTTGACCTGTCACCGGAATTCTCCCAACCGCAATTAGTACACCTCATAATTCGCCTTTTTTATATATACAAAAAAACAAATTCAAGGCATCACGCAAAAACAGCGACAATCACGAACAGGGATATCCGGTCATTTTACCAATCTATCAGGTCAAAACAAACCACTATCCAGACAAAACAAAGTCAGATTTTCTTATTTTGCCAGGACGCTTTCTTCAAATAAATGACACTTGCGACCAATAAACCGGTATAATACACCACCTCAGTCATGAAACAGATAGCAACCGGCAAATGCAAGCGCATTCCGGCCACATATATAAATAATGTATAGAAAACCAGAGTAGCCAGCTCCATCACAAAAGCCGAACGAGTATTTCCCGTACCCGTCACTCCATTGAACACGATATTGGCAACCGCTCCGATCAACAAAGCACCTGAAATCACATAAAGGGAAGGGATAGAAGCTTGTATCAAAGTCACATCATTGGTATAAACCGACAATATTGTAGAAGGAATCAGACAAGTGACAGACACAAAAACAGCCATGATCCCCAACGATATCCAGGTTATATGGCGGATGATCGGAATGACCTGATCCTTATGCCCCGCCCCGATACTGTTACTCACAAACGTATTCGTTGCTGTCGATAAAGAATTGACAGGGATCAATAAGACGATGTAAACACTCCGGACGATATTCGCAACTGCCAGTTCCCGCTGCCCTAAATGTTCCACAGCCACAAACAACATAAAATAAGTACTGAGCGAAATAAAATACTGCAACATCGTAAATATAGAGATGTCTAACACACGCCCCAGCAATTTAACATCAAACGATCGGAACTGATTCAGTGCGTACTTCTTAATATCCACCGTCATCCGGGTATAGACCATATAAAACACGATAGACACCGCCTCCGCCATCACCGAAGCGATAGCTGCCCCTTTCACTCCCAATTCCGGGAAACCGCAGTTACCGAATATCAGCAGATAGTCCAGCAGCACATTCGTCAACGCCATCACAATCGCATTCAATGTCAACACTTTCGTCCGGGTAATACCGATAAACAATGCACGAAACATTACATTCACAAAAGAGAAAAAGAACCCGAACACACGCCAGTCCAGGAACTCTTCCGTTGCGTTCAGAATCGTATCGGAAGATATCAGTATCCGCATAATATCTCCGGCAAACAGGCGTGACAGAGTGAACATGACAGCAGCCAGCATAAACAGGAAAAAGACGCCCTGTATCATCACCGGTCCAACTTCCTTATAATTTCGCTCCCCGTTACGGCGGGCCATGATGATCTGCGATCCGGTGCTAAAACCAAAAGCGATCGTAAAGGCACATATATAATACAAGCCGCCCATTGCCGAAGCTCCCAACTCAACTTCACCGACCCGGCCCAAAAACGCAGTGTCCGTCACATTAATGACATTCTGTGCCAGAAGACTCAAAAAGATTGGATAACTAACATTCCAAATTTGCTTGTTTGTGTACATATACTATATATTTACGAAGGAAATCCATACTCATAAAAAAAGCCCGCCACATCAGGCGAGCTTCTTCTTTATATGCTATTGCATTTACTTTTCAGCTACCGATGCTTCATATCAGTTTATTGGTTGCCGTATCAGGGAACACAACCGACGGCTTAAATGTTTTCGCCTCCTCAAAATCCATCAAGGCATACGACATAATAATGATGATATCGCCAGGCTGTGCCTTACGGGCAGCAGCTCCGTTCAGGCAAACGACTCCCGAGCCTCGTTCACCTTTAATGATATACGTTTCAAAACGTTCACCGTTATTATTATTCACAATAGCGACCTTTTCGTTGGCAATCAGGTTAGCTGCATCCAGCAAATCCTCGTCGACAGTGATACTCCCGATGTAATTCAGATTGGCTTCCGTTACCGTCACCCGGTGAATCTTTGATTTAACTACTTCTATAAACATACGATCTGATTTATGATTGATGATTTATGAATTATTGAGTTCTACTTGTTTCTCCAGCTTAAAACTTTGGTTTCATAGGCATGGAACTTTGTTTTCACTTACGGGAAACTATAGTTTCATAAGCATGGAACTATGTTTTCTCCCATATAAAACAATGGTTATCCGGGAAACAAATCATAATTCATAAATCACAAATCCATATTTAGTATTTAATATTATCTATCAGACGAACCTCTCCGCAATAGACCGTAATACATCCTACCGGATAAGTCGTATCGGACCAGTTCTTGATGGACTCCATCGTATTGCCATCTACAATCTCATAGTATTCCACACGCATAACAGGGTCGGCATTTATCGTGTTGATTACATAGTCGATCACCTCCTGCACGCTCTTTTCGGGTGCAAAGTTAGCACTTTCTTTTAACGTACGAGCTATTAATGGAGCTTTTTGACGTTGTTCAGGTGTCAAGCGCACATTACGGCTACTCAAAGCCAGACCGTCTGCCTCACGCAAAATCGGACAGTCGTTGATTTTCACCGGTATATCCAATTGCTTCACCATAGCACGGATCACAGCGATCTGCTGGAAATCTTTTTCACCGAAATAGGCGTTATCCGGTTCGACTACATAAAAAAGTTTGCTCACTATCTGAGCGACCCCATTGAAATGTCCGGGACGGCGCGCCCCTTCCATTACGGCCGAAACAGTGCCGAAATCGAATGTGCGGGTATCAGGCTCCGGATACATTTCTTCTGCCGACGGAGCGAATACATAGTCACAACCGGCCGGTTCCAACAGAGTACAGTCTTTATCCAACGTACGAGGATACGTTTCAAGGTCATGCTTGTCGTTAAACTGGGTCGGATTGACAAAAACACTGACTACACACACGTCATTTTCTTTCACACAACGTTCAACCAGGCTCAAGTGTCCGTCATGCAATGCTCCCATAGTGGGAACAAAGCCAATTTGTTTGTTATTACGCTTTTCTTCAGCGAGATAACTCTTCAATTCTTTAATGCTGTTTACTATTTTCATCCTTTAGATGCTTATTGACGGTGCAAAGCAAATAAATAATTGCGGTAAATGAAAGAAATTTTGTATCTTTGTAGCGTCTTTATAAAACTAGTTTACAGAATGGATGCAAAAAAAATCTTGTTTATAGCTCAAGAAATAACACCCTACCTTCCCGAATCAGAGATTGCAACGATATGCAGAAACCTGCCACAAGGCATACAGGAGCGCGGTCGTGAAATTAGGACTTTCATGCCCAAGTTCGGTAGCATTAACGAACGCCGCAACCAGTTGCACGAAGTAATCCGGCTTTCGGGTATGAATCTCATCATTGATGATACCGATCACCCGCTGATCATAAAGGTAGCATCCATTCAAGCAGCCCGCATGCAGGTATACTTCATTGACAATGAAGATTTCTTCCAAAGAAAGCATACTATTAGCGATGATGATGGAAACGAATACGAGGATAACGACGACCGTTCGATCTTCTACGTTCGTGGTGTATTGGAAACAGTGAAAA
>ERZ1036455.206-NODE-206-length-22660-cov-6.692192_pt1 | contig 22660 bp, 20 predicted proteins | sample MGYA00514228_ERZ1036455 | MGnify/ENA primary metagenome ERZ1036455 (study PRJEB33795, sample SAMN09464920) | human gut metagenome | host: Homo sapiens | place: USA: Stanford, California | collected 2016-07 | study: EMG produced TPA metagenomics assembly of the... | reverse complement strand
TAACTATTGTCAGTCATACTGCTGTCTGTATCATAATATTTTTATTCTTCTACATGATCATAAATCATTTTTTGAATACGATCCTGAACAACCTGCGCGATTTCCGTTGTTTTCATTTCTTTATAATCTTCATAATACAACGGCTCTAAAAAATGCACCTGAACTTTTACCTGTTCGATCGAATTTGTATCAAATGGCTTAAACGCATTGATCAACGCCACCGGAACGATCGGACATTTTGCTTTTGTAGCAGCCTTAAAGCTTCCTCCTTTAAATTCTCCGACTGTATTTCCGTTTTTCGATCTGGTTCCCTCCGGAAAAATAATATAGTTCCGCCCCTCTTTTACTTCTTTTGCCACCTGCATAATTACTTGAAGAGACTGCCTGATATCTTCGCGATCCATCATTTTTGCTTTGACACAGGAAAAAATCTGTTTTAAAAATGGAATATTTGCGACTTCTTTCTTTGCAACAACAGAAAACGGGATCGGCACGACTTCCATGATCGCCAGCACATCGTACATGCCCTGATGATTTGGATAAAAAATAAATCCGTTTTCTTTTGGGATGTTTTCAATTCCTGATGCGACAATCTCTACATTTCCTGCTTTATTTGCCCTGTGGTCAATAAATTTCAGCATCTTAAAATGTTCCTGCTCCGTATATTTATCCGGATGCGCCGCATGATAACACAATCTGATCCACATCGGCAGAACAAGTACTATATTTCTGATCACCATCAACAATATTCGTTTCATTCTTCTTCCTCTCGTCTGCTTTATTGCATTTATCTATCGAATCTCTGCATCATCGCTGTATGTGCAGTATTCTTTTATCGCTGCCTCATAAAGATTATTTCCGTCACTGTCGATCACCACGATCACAGGAAAGTTTTCAACTGTAAGTTTTCGGATTGCCTCCGTCCCAAGATCGTCATAGGCAATCACTTCTGATTTCGTGATACATTTGGACAAAAGAGCTCCCGCACCTCCTACTGCCGCAAAATAAACAGACTGATTCCGCCTGATCGCCTCAATCACTTCCGGGCTCCGTTTTCCTTTTCCGATCATAGCTCCAAGTCCAAGATCCAGAAGCTGTGGCGCATATTTATCCATGCGGCTTGCCGTTGTCGGACCTGCGGATCCGATCGGACGTCCCTCTCTTGCCGGAGACGGCCCCATATAATAGATCATCTGTTTCTGAATGTCAACCGGAAGTTCTTTTCCCTCGCTCAATGCCTCATACATTCGTTTATGCGCCGCATCTCGTGCTGTATAAATTGTTCCGGTGATGTACACATAATCTCCTGCTTTTAGTTTTGCCGCAGCTTGTTTTTCGATCGGCGCCTTGATATGTTTTTCCATAATGCTGATCCCTCCGCTTTTTACAATTCTCGAATAACGTGCCGGTTCACATGGCAACAGATATTGACTCCTACCGGAAGTCCGGCAATATGTGTTGGATATGTATTGATATTTACTGCCAGAGCGGTTGTTGTACCTCCGAGTCCTCCCGGACCGATCCCAAGGGAATTGATCTTTGAAAGCAATTCTTCCTCCAACTCTCTGACATATGGGATCGTAGAATGACTTCCCACTTCCCGGGTCAATGCTTCTTTTGCCATCAAAGCACATTTTTCAAATGTTCCGCCGATTCCCACGCCGACGACCATCGGAGGACAGGCATTCGGACCCGCATCCTTTACGGCTGTCAGCACCGCATGCTTCACTCCCTCGATTCCCTCCGCAGGTTTCAGCATAAAAACACGGCTCATATTTTCACTTCCAAATCCTTTCGGAGCCACTTTGATCTTTACCCGATCTCCCTGTACGATCTTTGTATGGATGACTGCCGGAGTGTTGTCTTTCGTATTTTCACGAATCAACGGGTCTTTCACAACTGATTTTCGCAAAAATCCATCCACATACCCCTGGCGCACGCCCTCATTGACAGCATCTTCCAATGATCCTCCCTCAAAATGCACGTCCTGACCGATTTCTAAAAAAATAACTGCCATTCCGGTATCCTGACAGATTGGGATCATGTCTTTTGCTGCGATCTGCAGATTTTCCTGGAGCTGTGTTAAAATCTGTTTTCCAAGCGGCGCTTTTTCCGTCTCAACAGCCTGCTTCATCGCCGCATCCATATCCTCGGAAAGATAATGATTAGCCTCGATACACATCTCTTTTATGTTTTTTGTAATTTCTTCTACATGCACAGTACGAATCATAATGTCTCCTTTTATGCTTGTATCTTTTCTTCTCAAAAAGGCAAAGTAAAAACTCTGCCTTTTCTTAAAACCTATTTACTTTTTATTCCTGCTCTTCCGAAATCTCTTCTCCGTCTTCATCAGAAATATCGATTTCTTCTCCGTCGATCTCAGTTGATGCTTTCCTTACTTTTGCAACACTGACTACGGTTTCATTTTCTTTCAGGTTGATCAGCTTCACGCCTGACGTAATTCTTCCAAGTTTGGAAATCGTATCGCACGCCATACGGATAATGATTCCCTCGCTGTTGATCATCATGATCTCATCGTCTTCATTGACCGCTTTCATTCCGATCACATTTCCGGTCTTTTCGGTGATCTTGTAGCATTTCACACCTTTACCGCCACGGTTCTGATTGGTGAATTCTCCCATCGCAGTGCGTTTACCCATACCTTTTTCTGATACAACAAGCAGACAGTCGCCCTGCGTGTTGACCTGCATTCCGATCACTTTATCTCTGTCGTCAAGATTAATTCCGCGAACTCCCATCGATGTTCTTCCGGTTGCCCTTACGTCATTGACATCAAATCGGATACATTGTCCGTATTTTGTGACGAGAAGAATATCTTTCTCATTATCTGTGATCTTCACTTCGATCAACTGGTCATCGTCGCGCAGTGTGATCGCCGCCAGACCTTTCTTTCTTACATTGACATATTCTCGGAGCAGCGTCTTCTTCACAAGTCCCTGCTCTGTCGCCATAAATAAATACTGATCGTCATCATATGCCTTGATCGGAATCATCGCTGTGATCTTCTCTTCCGGCATCAACTGCAGCAGATTGATGATCGCAGTTCCTCTCGATGTTCTTCCTGACTCCGGAATCTCATATGCTTTCATACGATACACACGACCGGTATTCGTAAAGAACATGATATAGTTATGCGTGGATGTCACGAACAGTTCCTGGATGTAATCCTCATCCAGCTTCTGCATGCCCTTGATTCCCTTGCCTCCACGGTTCTGACTCTTGAAATTGTCCATCGTCATCCGTTTGATATATCCCATCTTTGTCATGGTGATCACAACATCTTCTTTCGGGATCATATCTTCCATGGAAATATCGAACTCATCATAGCCGATACTTGTTCTGCGGTCATCGCCATACTTGTCGGAAATGATCAGGATTTCTTTTTTGATCACACCGAGAAGCAATTTCCGGTCTGCAAGGATCGCACGCAGTTCGTCGATCTTCTTCATCAGTTCCGCATATTCTGTCTCCAGTTTCTCTCTTTCCAATCCGGTCAGAGCACGCAGACGCATATCCACGATCGCCTGTGCCTGCACTTCCGAAAGTTCAAACTGTTTCATCAACTCTTCTTTTGCGATCTGAACGTTCTTTGATCCGCGGATGATCTTGATCACTTCGTCAATATGATCCAGCGCGATCAACAATCCTTTTAAGATATGCGCGCGCTCTTCCGCTTTATTTAATTCATATTTTGTTCTTCTTGTCACAACTTCTTCCTGATGTGCCAGATAATAATTCAGCATATCAAGAAGATTCATGATCTTCGGCTCATTATTGACAAGCGCCAGCATGATCACGCCGAATGTATCCTGAAGCTGTGTATGTTTGTACAACTGATTTAAAATAATATTCGGGTTGACGTCACGACGCAGTTCGATACAGATCCGCATTCCCTCACGGCTGGACTGATCGCTCAGATCTGTGATTCCGTCGATTTTTTTATCTCTTACAAGTTCTGCGATCTTTTCAATCAGACGCGCTTTATTTACCATAAACGGAAGTTCCGTTACGATGATCCGGTTCTTTCCATTCTGCATCGGTTCGATATTTGTCACTGCACGGACACGGATCTTGCCGCGTCCTGTCCGGTAGGACTCTTCGATCCCCTTTGTTCCGAGAATCTCCGCTCCGGTCGGAAAATCAGGACCTTTGACGATCTCAAGTATCTCGTCGATCGTTGTCTCGCCTTTTTCTTCAATCTGATCGTCGATGATCTTGACAACGGCTCCAATCACTTCCCGAAGATTATGCGGAGGAATATTCGTCGCCATACCGACGGCAATACCGGAAGTTCCATTGACAAGGAGATTCGGGAATCTCGCAGGAAGCACAACCGGTTCTTTTTCCGTCTCATCAAAGTTCGGTGCAAAATCAACGGTATCTTTGTTGATGTCCGCTGTCATCTCCATGGAAATCTTACTCAGACGGGCCTCGGTATATCGCATGGCCGCCGCGCCGTCTCCATCCACAGAACCAAAGTTTCCGTGACCATCAACAAGAGGATATCTCGTGGACCAGTCCTGTGCCAGATTGACCAACGCTCCATAAATGGAACTGTCTCCATGAGGATGATATTTTCCCATCGTATCTCCGACGATACGCGCACATTTACGATGCGGTTTGTCCGGTCCGTTGTTCAACTCGATCATGGAGTACAGGATTCTACGCTGTACCGGCTTTAATCCATCTCTTACATCCGGAAGCGCACGAGATGCGATAACACTCATGGCATAATCGATGTAAGATTTTTCCATCGTCTTCTTCAGATCGACTTCATGGACTTTATCAAAAATATTATCTTCCATTCCTACTCTCCTTTAAGTCACTTAAACTCTGTTATATATCCAGATTTTGTACAAATCTTGCGTTTTCTTCGATAAACTCACGACGAGGTTCTACTTTATCCCCCATCAAGGTTGTAAACGTCAGATCCAGTTCGGAGGATGTCTCGTCATCCATCGTCACACGAAGAAGCACACGGTGTTCCGGATCCATTGTCGTATCCCAGAGCTGTTCCGCATCCATCTCTCCAAGTCCCTTATAACGCTGGATCTTGTTGTTACCGTCACGTCCGACTTCCGTAAGGATCTCGTTCAACTCGTCGTCACTGTACGCATACCATACTTTTTTATTTTTCTCTAACTTATAAAGCGGCGGCTGTGCCAGATACACATATCCCTGTTTGATCAGTTCCGGCATGAACCGATATAAAAATGTCAGAAGCAAGGTACTGATATGGGCGCCGTCCACGTCGGCATCAGTCATGATGATGATCTTATGATAACGAAGTTTACTGATATCAAAGTCATCATGGATTCCCGTACCAAATGCTGTGATCATCGCCTTGATCTCCGCATTTGCGTAAATCTTATCGAGTCGCGCTTTTTCCACATTCAAAATCTTTCCACGAAGCGGAAGAATGGCCTGTGTCGCACGGTCACGGGCCGTTTTGGCCGATCCGCCGGCCGAATCTCCCTCGACAATGTAAATTTCACAGTTTACCGGATCTTTATCGGAACAATCGGCCAGTTTTCCCGGAAGCGACATTCCCTCCAAGGCCGATTTTCTTCTCGTCAGATCTCTTGCTTTTCTCGCCGCTTCTCTCGCGCGCTGCGCCATCACAGATTTTTCAACCGTCATTTTTGCAACGTTCGGATTCTGTTCTAAGAAAATCTCAAGCTGTGAACTTACGACACTGTCCACCGCTCCTCTGGCTTCGCTGTTTCCGAGTTTCTGCTTTGTCTGTCCCTCAAACTGCGGCTCTTCCAGTTTTACGCTGATGATCGCCGTCAATCCCTCACGGATGTCTTCTCCCGAAAGATTCGGTTCACTGTCTTTTAATAATTTATTTTTTCTTGCGTAATCATTGAATGTCTTCGTCAGCGCGTTTCTGAAACCTACAATATGGGTTCCGCCCTCCGGCGTTGTAATGTTGTTTACAAAACCGTATGTGTTGTCGCTGTACGAATCATTGTGCTGCATCGCAACCTCGACGTATACGTTGTCTTTCTTTCCCTCACAATAAATGATCTGATCATAAAGAGCTGTCTTGCTTTTATTCAGATAAGACACGAATTCTTTGATTCCGCCCTCGTAATGAAATGTTTTTTCGATCAGTTCTTCCTGACGTTCATCCCGCAGCACGATCTTCAGTCCGCGGGTCAAAAATGCCATCTCACGGAAACGCTGTTTGAGCACATCATAATCAAATACGGTCTCCTCAAAGATTTCCGCATCCGGGAAAAATGTAACCTTTGTTCCTGTCTTTTCCGGATCGCATTCACCGATCACTTTCAGTTTGTAAATGACTTTTCCGCGTTCATAACGCTGCTTATATATTTTTCCGCCCTGATAAATCTCTACTTCAAGCCATTCTGAAAGGGCGTTGACAACGGATGCACCTACTCCGTGCAGACCTCCGGACACTTTATATCCTCCGCCGCCGAATTTTCCGCCTGCATGAAGTACAGTAAATACAACTTCGACTGCCGGAAGTCCCGTTTTATGATTGATACCGACCGGAATACCACGTCCGTTATCAATAACAGTCACTGAATTATCTTTGTTGATGCTGACAAAAATCGTATCGCAATATCCTGCAAGCGCCTCATCGATCGAATTGTCTACGATCTCATACACAAGGTGGTGAAGACCTCTTGCCGATGTGCTTCCGATGTACATTCCCGGTCTTTTTCTGACCGCTTCCAATCCCTCCAATATCTGGATTTGATCCGCGCCGTATTCAGCATCAAATTCTGTACCTGTTGCACCCATTTAACAACCTCCTAATTTTCTTTTGCCACTGTTCCGTTTTTTACATAAAAGATTTTATTGATAGAAAATCTGTGATTCACAAATTCATCCAGACCTGTACATGTAATGACAGTCTGGATATCATGAATGCTGTCCAGCAGATAATTCTGCCGGTTTTTATCCAATTCCGAAAGAACATCATCCAGAAGAAGGATCGGTGTATCATGAATCAGCATCTTTACCAATTCAATCTCCGAGAGCTTCAAAGAAAGTGCCGCCGTCCTCTGCTGTCCCTGAGATCCGAATTTCCGGATATCAAGATCTCCCACCCGAAAACAAAGATCATCCCGGTGAGGTCCGGCAGACGTACTCTTAAACCGGATATCGCGCTCCCGGTTCTTCCGAAGCATTTCCTCCATGGAAAGTTCTCCTGCCGAAGATTCATAAGACAACTCGATATTTTCTCTCCCGCCGGTCAGTTTCTCATGGATCCCTCCGATGATCCGGTTCACCTCATCGATAAATTTTTTCCGGCGCTCTATAATCTTTGTCCCATACTCAGCCAATTGCATATCCCAGATATCCAATGTATCGATCAGATCTTTTTGATAAACAATTTCTTTGAGCAAGGAATTTCTTTGATTGATAATACGATTATAGTTAGACAGATTACTAAGATAGACCTTGTCAAGCTGGGATAATTCCAGATCGATAAATCTTCTCCTGCCTGCCGGTCCCTCTTTGATAATATTCAAATCTTCCGGAGAAAAAAATACAAAATGAACGATTCCAAACAGTTCTCCCGCACGCCGGATCGGAATTTTGTTGATCGCAATTCCTTTCGGGCTGTTCTTTTTCAAGTGCATGTCTATCTGAAAAAGAACGCCGTTTTTCTCAACCACTGTTTCCAGATGAGATTCCTCCCGCCCGAACTGGATCAAATCCCGGTCCTTTGTACCTCTGTGAGATTTCGTAGTTCCCGACAAATACAATGCCTCCAAAATGTTCGTCTTTCCCTGTGCATTGTCCCCATAGAGGATATTTGTCTTTGGATCAAAAGTCAGATTCAGCAACTCATAATTTCTGTAATTCTTAAGCTTTAATGACTTAATTACCATAATATCTCCATCAGTATGTAACTATTTTACACTCTTTTTCTTTATTTTTCAATTTTTATTTGTTCTCCGTTATATTCGGCCACGTCCCCCGCATATAATTTTCGGCCACGTCTGGTGTCAACTTCTCCGTTTACAGACACCCGGCCCTGCTGTATCACTTCTTTGGCCTCGACTCCCGATTCTACCAGGGCAGCCGCTTTAACCGCCTGCCCAAGCTTGATAAATTCATCCTGTTCTCTCAATTTGATTATTTCCATAATTTTCCCTTTCATACAAAATCTGTCAGACTATTACAACCGTTTAAAACACTTCTCATAACTATTTTGCTGCATGCACGACAAGAAAAAGTTCGCTCACGGTGCATTTCCCGAAAGCGAAACTTTTCTTCTCCCGCACAACTTATGCCACGGCGTTAAAATTTACCGGAAGGATCAGGTAAATATAAGACTGCTGTTCGTCTTTAATAAAACACGGAGCTTTTGCATTCATAAAATACAGATCCACTTCTTCATCGTCAATAACACGGAGCGCATCGATCAAAAACTTCGGATTAAATCCGATCAAAAGATCTTTTCCCTCTTTTGTGATCAGAATCTCTTCGTCCATCGATCCGATCTGGGACTTGATCTGCAGCTTCATCGACTCGTCGCCGATATTGATGATGATCGGTTTCTTTTCTCCCTCTTTGATCAGCAGCGTCGCACGGTCGATACAATCCAGAAGTTCTCTCTTATTGATCCGAACTTTTGTCTCATAATCGCTGGAGAGCATCTGATCGATCTTAAAATAATCCCCTTCGATCAGCCGTGATACGACCAACGTCTGGTCAAACTCAAATACGATATGATTTTTCGTAAATGAAATCTCAACACTTGCTTCCGCTTCCCCGCCGATGATCTTACTGATTTCCTGAAGTGTCTTTCCCGGAACGATCACTTTTCTCTGTCCGTAAGAATCATTTAGTTCGATCTTACGGATGGAAATACGATGTCCATCCAGAGAGACTACTTTCAGGACATTCTCATCGATCTCAAATAATTCTCCGGTCATCATTTTGTTTGTATCGTTGTCAGCGATTGAAAAAATAGTCTGTCGGATCACTTCTTTCAAAGTAAATTCGGATACAGAGATATTGTCTTCTTTTTCGATCACCGGAAGATAAGAGAAATCTTCGCCAGACTGTGCGGCTATATTAAACTTTGCTTTTTCACAGGTGATCATCGTCTGATTGTTCATGTCTGTTTCGATCACGATCTCATTATCAGGAAGTTTTCTTACGATCTCAGAAAAGATCTTTGCATTCAAAGCTATGATACCACGATCGATGATCTCACCTTCAATGCGTGTTTCGATTCCAAGTTCCATATCATTTGCAGTCAGTTTGATCACATCCGTAGTTGCATCGATCAAAATACATTCTAAGATCGGCATTGTTGTCTTAGACGGAACTGCTTTCGATACAATACTGACTCCTTTTGCAAGATTGGATTTTGTACAGATTATTTTCATAATAGTAAACTCCTTTCAATTCTGTCTTATTGCGGAATAACATCATGGTGTGGAAAAAGAGTTTCACACACAAGCTGTATGTATTTATATATAAAATAATTTCGTCTTCTTAGTATTAGGGGCTGTGGATATGTTTAAAACTATCTCCAGCCCTTGATTTATAAGGCTTTGTCGGCTTTGATAACTCTGTGAAATCCATGTTTGAAGTGTTGGGATAACGTGTGGATAATTCTGAGAGGAAAGAATCAAAAAAATTTCTCAACTGCAATATCCACAGCTTATTCCGTAGTTATCAACAGGTTATCCACAACAAAAAAGTGACTTATTCCCTTCAAAGAGGATTGATTTTCTTCTTAATGATCGAAATTGTATTGCTTAAGGCCTCATCTGTCTTAAGATCGGCCGCAATTTTCTTTACGCCATGGCTGATCGAGGCATGATCTTTGCCGCCAAGAAGTACACCGACTGCTTTCAAAGGCGTATCGGTCAGAGCGCGGCAGAGGTACATGACGATCTGACGGGGAAGTACGATCTCAGCAGTACGTTTCTTTCCTTTTAATTCGCTGACCGGTACATTAAAGTGTTCGGAAACGACTTCCATGATCAGTTCCGGCGTGATCTCTCTTGCATCGTCCGGAGAAACCATATCTTTTAAAGCTTCGGCAGCCAATGGAATATCGATCGGTTTGTTGACGAGTTTGGCCAATGCGATCAGTTTATTTAAGGAACCTTCGAGTTCCCGGATGTTCGACTTGATGTTGTTGGCAATATACTGCAGGACATCGTCCGGTATATGGTAGACTTCCAGATGATCCAGTTCGATTTTATTCTTCAAAATGGCCATTCGTGTCTCATAATCCGGTGCGGAAATGTCGGCCAGAAGACCCCATTCAAATCGGGTACGAAGCCGGTCTTCCAGTGTCTCAATGTCTTTCGGCGGTTTATCACTGGAGATGATGATCTGTTTGCCTGCACCGTGAAGATGATTGAATGTGTGGAAGAATTCTTCTTGGGTACTTTCCTTTCCGATAATAAACTGGATGTCGTCGATCAGAAGAACGTCGTTGTTCCGGTATTTTTCACGGAACGTAGTCATGGAAAGTTCATTGCCGTTTTTACCGATCTTCAGCGCATCGATCAATTCATTGGTAAAAGTCTCACTTGTGACATACAGCACATGTTTATTCGGTTCATTCTCAATAATGAAATGAGCGATCGAATGCATCAAATGGGTTTTGCCGAGTCCGGCGCCTCCATATATAAAGAGAGGATTGTAAATCTCACCCGGAGATTCGGCCACGGCCAGTGAGGCCGCATGGGCAAAGCGGTTGTTGTTTCCGACTACGAATGTATCAAATGTATATTTGGGATTCAGATTGGCTTTCTCAAATAATACATTCGCTTTCTTTTTCTGGACGGTATCCTGTTTTTTCTGGTGGACGACGGTCTGATCTTCCGTAACAAAAGAAACCTCATACTCTTTTCCGGTGATCTCGGCGATACAAACCTTAAAAGGCAGGAGATATTTTTCTTCAATATGTTCCAGACTGGCCTTGAGTCTGACAAGAATATAGACGGTCGTCTCATCGACTTCATAAACTGTAAGAGGGGCGATCCATGTATTGTATGAAATATTCGATGAGCAATACTCAACTTTCATTTTATTGAGGATTTCGTCCCAATTTTCTTCCACAATGTTCATCAAAAGTAACTCCTAATCAATGTAATCAGAGTGATTTGTAAACAAAAAACTCTCTTCACCATTTTACATCAAATCAATAAGAGAAGCAATCAGAAAAGATGTGGATAACTCAATGCACACTATTCACATTAAAAATCCCTTGATTCTTAAGGAAAAAAGAAACAAAATAATTTTTTGTCCACAGGTTATTTTTTGCTTATCCACTGAAAAACGGCCGGTTATCAACACGTTATTCACAAAATAGTTTCTTTGTGGATAAAAATTGTGGAAAATGTGGAAACATGATAGTTTCTCGCGTATTTACGGCGTTTGCAGGCGTTTTTGTAATGTGGAAACTTTAAAAATGACGGATTTTACCTTGACTTCTTGACATTTTCAGAATATAATTAAGAGCAGTGTCTTTTTGTCTTCTATGATATATAGGGAAGAAAAGAGATTCAGATATAGGATTTAAGGACACCGCAGTGTTCTTTGACACTTAAAGTATGGAAAGAGAGGTGTATGTATAATGAAGATGACATTTCAGCCGAAGAAGAGATCCAGATCCAAAGTTCACGGATTCAGAGCAAGAATGAGCACAGCAGGCGGAAGAAAAGTATTAGCTGCCAGAAGAGCAAAAGGAAGAAAACAGTTATCAGCTTAGGCCGCATATATGTGGCCTTTTCTTCTACTCTGATATAAAAAAGGCAGGAGGCTTTCGATGAAATTTTCCGAATCTTTAAAGAAGAATAAAGATTTTCAGATTGTATATCGAACCGGAAATTCCCTCGCCAACAGATCTCTTGTCATGTATAAAAAAGAGAATGGACTTGGGAAGAACAGACTTGGTATTTCCGTAAGTAAAAAAGTAGGAAACAGTGTTGTGAGACACCATCTTACAAGACTGGTAAGAGAAAGTTATCGGCTTCAAGAAGAACATTTCAAGTGTGGATATGACATTGTCATTGTGGTCAGAGTCAGCGCAAAAGAAATCACATATGCAGACATGGAAAGTGCGCTGATCCATCTTGGAAAACTTCATGATATATATAACATTTCATAAGATGTGTGCACAATGGGGAAAAAGCAACTCTGACAGGCACACCGTACAAATGTGCAAGGGACACATTTGATCAAAAAGGAAGTGACGCAGATGAAAAAAATATGCATAGGGATGATCCGGTTTTATCAGAAATATCTGTCCGGATTGAAAAGACAGTATCACTGTATTTATATACCGACCTGTTCTCAATACGGAATCGAAGCGATTGAGAAATACGGCGTGTTGAAAGGCGGTCTTTTAACTGCATGGAGGATTCTGCGCTGCAATCCATTTGCAAAAGGCGGATATGATCCGGTACCTTAAGGAGGACAAGAGATGCAAGGTGTTTTAGCTTCAGGTTATGCAGATTGGCCGATCATTCATCAGATAGCTTGGCTGCTTGGAAAGCTGATGGATGGAATCTACAATGTGATGGATGGATTATTCGGTATCCAGAATATCGGCGTCTGCATTATTATTTTCACAATTATTATTTATACGTTGATGATCCCTCTTACGATCAAACAGCAGAAATGGTCGAAGATGTCATCCGTAATGAATCCGGAGATTCAGAAGATTCAGAAAAAATATGCCGGAAAACGTGATCAGGCATCCATGCTGAAACAGCAGGAAGAGATGCAGATTGTTTATGAGAAATACGGAACTTCCCCGACAGGCGGATGTCTTCCGATGTTGATCCAGATGCCGATCCTGTTCGCGCTGTATCCGGTCATCTCCAACATTCCGAACTATGTAGAGGGTGTTAAGAACGTTTATATGCCGGTTGTAAATCAGATCATGGCAACAGACGGATTCCAGAAGATCATGGAGGGGATCGGAAGTGCGAAACCGGTTCTGATGAGTCCGCAGAGCTTTGACTATTCTCAGGCAGAGACGCTTGTGAACGTACTTTATAAGTTCCAGGATTCTACATGGACGACCTTGGTAGACAAGATGCCGTCACTGGAGGGAATCGTGGCAAACACGACTCAGGCGATGGGACATCTGAACAGCTTCCTCGGAATCAACATTGGTGAGACTCCGATGACAATGTTCATGACGGCTCTGGCAGACTTCTCGATTGTCGGAATCATTCTTGCAGTGATCATTCCGGTTCTTGCAGGTCTGACACAGTTTATCAGTGTAAAACTCCAGCCGCAGCCGGCAACAGATCAGGAAAATCCGATGGCAAGTTCGATGAAGATGATGACATATACAATGCCGTTGTTCTCTGTATTCCTCGGATTTACACTTCCGGCAGGTCTTGGTCTTTACTGGGCAGTCAGCGCGATCGTCAGATGTGTTCAGCAGCTTGCGATCAACAAGTATCTGAGTAAGAAGTCCACCGAAGAAATGATCGCTGAGAACCAGAAAAAAGCGGCGAAGAAGCGTGAGAAAAAAGGTACTTCTGCAAATGAGATCAATAAGATGGCGACGACAAGTACAAAGAATGTAACGGCAGCGAAGAAATCGTCGATCTCTGAAGATGAGAGAAAACAAAAGCTGGAGAAAGCGGCAGAATACAGCAAGAATGCAAAAGAGGGAAGTCTTGCATCAAAAGCAAATCTGGTAAGCAGATATAACAGCTCGAACAGCAAAAAATAGACGTAGAACCTTACGATAAAAGGAAAGGGAGGATTCGGAAATGAACGGCAGTATCAGAGTGTCAGCAAAAACAGTAGACGATGCGATCACAGAAGCATTGATCCAGTTGGGAGTTACAAGCGACTGTCTGGAATATGAGGTCATTGAAAAAGGAAGTGCCGGATTTCTTGGAATCGGTATGAAACAGGCTGTCATTGAAGCGAGAAGAAAACCGGGAACCGCGGAAGAGGAAGAAGATACAAAGATCAGATTCGACGTTACTTTGGAGCCTGAGAAAAAGGGAAGAAAAGAAAAAGTAAAAGAACATAAAAAAGAAAAGAGAGAGCCGGAGAAGAAAGCGGAATCTAAGGCTTATGAAAAACAGGATGCAGAAAAGGAACTTCCGAAAGAAGAGAAAAAAGAAGAAGTTGTAAAGGCTCCTGTTGAGAAAGAGGAAAGCGTTCCGGCAAGAAAAGAAAAAGAGACCGCAGTGGTTACGGAAGAATCCAAAAAAGCTGTGGAGGCATTTCTTTTAGACACATTGAAAGCGATGGGAATGGAAGTGGAGATCACTTCCGAGGTGGATGCAGACGGAGCACTCAGCATTGATATGAAAGGTGAGAATATGGGAATCCTGATCGGAAAAAGAGGACAGACTCTCGATTCCCTCCAGTATCTTGCAAACCGCGTGGCAAATAAACATCAGAGCGGATATGTGAGAGTGAAACTGGATACGGAGAATTATCGTGCGAGAAGAGAAGAGACGCTGAAGCATCTCGCAAAGAATATCGCACACAAAGTAAAGAGAAACAGAAAGCCGGTTTCTTTAGAGCCAATGAATCCGTATGAAAGAAGAATCATCCATTCGGCACTTCAGTCGGATCCGTATGTAACGACACACAGTGAGGGGGAAGAGCCGTACAGAAAGGTCGTAGTTACTTTAAAAAGATAGTAGCGCCGACGAACAACATGGTATATAATGATTGAAGCGAAAGAGAACGTTTTACGCTTCACGAGAACTTTCGTGAAGTGTAAAACGTTCTCTTTATCATTGAGAGGTAAGAGATGTTAAATAAAGAGACGATCGCAGCAATCTCAACGGGATTGTCCAATTCGGGGATCGGAATTGTGAGGATCAGCGGAGATGATGCATTTCAGATCATAGATCGGATTTATAAAGGAAAGAAAAAATTATCAGAGGCAGACAGTCATACGATCCATTATGGTTTTATAAAGGACGGGGATGAAATCGTCGATGAAGTCCTTGTCAGCGTCATGTGTGCGCCGCGGACATTTACCGGGGAAGATACAGTGGAGATCAACTGTCACGGCGGTGTCTATGTAGTGCAGAGAGTATTAGAGACAGTCTTAAAAAACGGTGCGAGACCGGCAGAACCGGGAGAATTTACCAAGCGTGCGTTTTTAAACGGAAAGATGGATCTTTCACAGGCCGAAGCGGTGATCGATGTGATCACGTCCAAGAATGAATATGCGCTGCAGAGTTCGGTCAGCCAGCTTCGCGGAAGTGTCAAAAAGAAGATCGAAACAATGCGGGAAACTTTGCTATATCACACGGCATTTATTGAAACCGCGCTGGATGATCCCGAACATATCAGCGTAGACGGATATGGAGAGACGTTGGAAAAGGAACTGATTCCGATCAGGGAAGAATTGAAAAAGCTGATCGATTCTGCCGGAAACGGGCGGATCATCAAAGAGGGAATCCAGACCGTGATCCTCGGAAAGCCGAATGCAGGGAAATCGTCTCTGCTCAATGTACTTTCCGGGCGGGAACGTGCAATCGTGACGGAGATCGAGGGAACAACGAGAGATGTTCTGGAAGAGCAGATTCATTTGAACGGGCTGAACCTGAATATGATCGATACGGCGGGAATCCGGCAGACGGAGGATGTCGTCGAAAAAATCGGCGTAGAAAAAGCACGGGAATATGCAGAATCGGCCGACCTGATCATTTATGTGGCCGATGCTTCGAGAAAATTGGATGAAAATGACCGTGAGATCGCGCAGATCATCGCAGGAAAAAAGGTGGTAGTTCTGCTGAATAAAAGCGATCTGGAACCGGTTCTGACCCGAGAAGAGCTGCGTACATTTTTAGAAGATGAATTTCCGGTGATCGAGGTATCTGCGAAAGAAGAAAAAGGGATCCGGGAGCTGGAACAGCAGTTAAAGACGATGTTCTTAAGCGGGGATCTTTCGTTTAATGATGAGGTGATGATCACAAATATGCGCCAGAAATCAGCGCTTCAGGATGCTTATATGTCGCTTCGGAAAGTACAGGAGAGCATCGAGGATCAGATGCCGGAAGATTTCTATTCGATTGATCTGATGGATGCATATGAGGCGTTGGGAAGTATTACAGGTGAAACGATAGGAGAAGATTTGGTCAATGAAATATTCAGTAAATTCTGTATGGGAAAATAAAGATCAATATGACGTTGCAGTTGTCGGGGCCGGACACGCAGGATGCGAGGCGGCGCTTGCGGCTGCAAGACTTGGATTTCGGACGGTTTTGTTTACTGTCAGTGTGGACAGCATTGCCCTGATGCCGTGTAATCCGAATATCGGGGGAAGTTCAAAAGGACATCTGGTGAGGGAGATCGACGCTCTCGGAGGAGAGATGGGAAAAGTGATCGACCGCACGTTTATCCAGTCAAAGATGTTGAACCGTTCCAAAGGTCCGGCTGTGCATTCACTCCGTGCGCAGGCGGATAAATCCGCTTACAGCAGAGCAATGCGTCAGGTATTGCAGGAGCAGGAAAATCTGGATATCCGGCAGATGGAAGTGACGGATATTTTGACGGAGACAGATTCGGAAAGCGGAAAGAGGATCGTGACAGGGGTACAGACGTATTCAGGCGCTATTTATCGATGCAGAGCGGTTGTTTTGTGTACGGGAACGTATTTGCGTGCGCGCTGCATTTATGGGGACGTGAGTATGCAGACAGGTCCAAACGGACTGCAGGCGGCAAATTATCTTACAGAGAGTTTAAAATCTCTAGGATTTGAAATGAACCGCTTTAAGACCGGAACTCCTGCGAGAATCGATAAACGGTCGGTTGACTTTTCAAAAATGGAAGAGCAGAAAGGGGATGAACGTGTCGTTCCGTTTTCATTTACGACGAATCCGGACAGCGTACAGATCGATCAGATTTCGTGCTGGCTGACGTATACAAATGAAACGACACATGAAATCATCCGAAATAATCTGGATCGATCCCCTTTATTTTCCGGGATGATCGAGGGAACAGGTCCAAGATATTGTCCGTCAATTGAGGATAAAGTTGTTAAATTTTCAGATAAAAAGAGGCATCAGGTTTTTATCGAACCAGAGGGGATCGAAACAAATGAAATGTATGTGGGCGGTATGTCAAGCTCACTTCCGGAAGATGTGCAGTATGCGATGTATCGTAGCGTTCCGGGGTTGGAGAATGCTAAAATTGTACGAAATGCATATGCAATTGAATATGATTGTATTGATGCGCGTCAGCTGAAAAGTACATTGGAATTTAAAGAAATCGACGGATTGTTCAGCGGCGGTCAGTTTAATGGAAGTTCAGGGTATGAGGAAGCGGCGGCGCAGGGACTGATCGCGGGGATCAATGCCGCGCGGAAACTTCAGGAAAAAGAGGGGATTGTGATCGACCGTTCTCAGGGATATATCGGCGTTCTGATCGATGATCTTGTGACAAAGGAGAGTCATGAACCGTACCGGATGATGACGTCCAGAGCGGAATATCGTCTGCTTCTTCGTCAGGATAATGCGGATCAGAGATTAACGGAAATTGGTTATGAGATTGGTTTGATCAGTGAAGAGCGCTATGAACATTTGAAAGAAAAAGAAAAAATGATCGCGGAGGAGATCGAGCGTGTCAAACATGTCAATATCGGTACTTCAGAAAAAGTTCAGAAACTTTTAGAGCAGTATGGAAGTACGTCACTTGTATCTGGAACGACACTGGCAGAATTGATACGCAGACCGGAACTTTCTTATGAGGCGCTTGCAGAGATTGATGAGGAGAGAAAAGCACTTCCGGCGGAGGTCATTGAACAGGTAAATATCAATATCAAATATGACGGCTATATCAAGCGTCAACAGAGACAGGTAGAACAGTTTAAAAAGCTCGAAAATAAGAAAATACCGGAAGAAATTAATTATGATGAAATACAGAGTCTCCGTATAGAAGCGAAGCAGAAATTGAATGCGATCCGTCCGGCATCGATCGGACAGGCGTCGCGTATTTCCGGCGTTTCTCCTGCGGATGTATCGGTGCTTCTTGTATATCTCGGAGGAAAGAACCGAGAATAAGGAAATAAGTGAATAAGAAAATAAAGCAGGAAGAATCTTTTAGGAGGGATAAGACAGATGGCAGATCGATTTGATACACAGCTCATCGAGCTTGGCATCACATTGACAGAAGAACAAAAAAGACAGTTCCATCGGTATTATGAATTACTCGTTGAATGGAATAAGGTGATGAATCTGACAGGGATCACAGAGTATGATGAGGTAAATGAAAAGCATTTTGTGGACAGTCTGGCAATTATAAAGGCAGTTAAAATGGAGGAAATTCATTCTGTGATCGATATCGGAACCGGAGCAGGTTTCCCGGGAATCCCCTTGAAAATTGCATTTCCGCATCTGAAAGTTGTGCTTTTGGATTCCTTACAGAAGAGAATCCGCTTTCTGGATACGGTTATAGAGGAACTGGGGCTTGAAGAAGTAGAGACGCTGCATGGAAGAGCAGAAGATTATGCGAAGCGAAAGGAGTATCGTGAACAGTTTGATCTCTGTGTCTCCCGCGCAGTTGCAAATCTGGCGACATTGAGCGAGTACTGCATTCCTTATATTTGTGTCGGTGGATCCTTTGTTTCTTACAAGAGCGGAAATGTAGAAGAGGAATTGAACGGATCAAAAAAAGCAATCAGGTTGCTTGGCGGAGAACTGTCTGGTGTTGTGAAATTCCAGTTGCCGGGAACGGAGATCGGAAGATCATTTGTACAGATAAAAAAGAATGAAAGTACAAAGAAACGTTATCCGAGAAAGGCAGGACTTCCTGCAAAAGAACCATTAGGGCAAACACAATAAAAATACCGCAAGTTTGTGAACATTCCTTTTTGGAATAATGCAAACTTGCGGTTCTTTTTATAAGTATAGAGATTCCAGATTATCTATAAAATATTCGGGGCATTCCATATGCGGAAAACGTTTCGTCTTTTCCAGTTCTACAATATGTGTATCCGGGAGATAATTCTGATATTGATTAGCCGCGAGAATATTTTCCGGATTTTCTTTTCCTGTAAAAATGTAAATAGGTTGTGTTATATTACGAAGACCGTGAATGATATTCGTGTTGGTGAAACCGGAGTTTATATTTGCATATAAATATTTTCCTTTTGTATGATGCTTTTGCGATGCTTCATAAAAATGCATAATATCTTTTTCTGTGATTTTATTTTGATCGTAGTAATAATCCAGACGAAAATCTTTTTCAATCGTCTTTTTATTGACCATTATATTATAAAGAAATGTACCAATTACAGGTGTACAAATGACAGTCCTATATAATTCCGCAAATTTGCTCGGAGTTTTTGCAGAAATAAGCAGATTTTCCGGATTTACGAGCACAGCTTTACCAATCAAATCATTTTGGACAGAACAAGCCATTAATAGAATGCCGGAAGAAGCACTGGAAGATACAACATCTGTTCTTTCTCCAATGACATCTTTTATGAAATCTAAAATAAGTTGAACATATAAATAATTTGTGTAAGTGAGGTTTGGTTTATCCGAATTACCGCATCCGAGGAGATCGATCGTATATACTGTGTGATTGGAACTTAAAATTTTTTTTACATGATGCCACTCATAAGAACAACTGCATACGTTCAGATCGTGGATCAAAAGTATTGGAGCCCCCGCTCCTTGCTTGGTGTAAAAGACATTTCCTAACTTCCACTTATAATACTCTGCATCTCTCGTAAAAAGTCTGTTTTCAAATGTTGATACATGGTAGGAAACTCTGTTTATTAAGTGCATTGCACCCAGAGCAGTCCCGGAAAAAATTGTAATCTTTTTAAGATTCTTTTTAAACTTAAAATAGATTTTTGATTATCTTTTCATATCTTCTTAAATGTCCGCAAAGCCTTATTTTATCAGCTTTACGGGCATTTCTCTTTTCGGTTGATACTTCCAAACCGCCACGTTTTATCACTTTTTCTCACGGTCAATCGTGGTAAATATCGTGGTAAAACTTTAGGCTACCATGCTCCTTAATTCTGCCTTGACGTTCTCTATGGACGCATGGGCGTACAGGTTCAGCGTGATACTGATGTTTGCGTGTCCCATGATGTACTGTAAACTCTTAGGGTTCATATTCCTGTTGGCAAGTCTGGTACAGAACGTATGGCGCAGGATATGGGGCGTTATCTTTGGTAAGCTGTCCTCATGGCTCTTGTTATATTTCTTCCTCAGATTAGCGAAAGTAGAAGTATAATAGGCGTTTGTCATAGGACAGCCTTTCCCGTTCAGAAAGAGGAAACCGCTGTACCCACCTATCCCTATCGGCTCTGCCTTTGGCTTGACCGCCATGACACGCCTAAACGCCTGTTTCACTTCCTCGCTCATGGGGACATCGCGCACACCGCTTTTCGTCTTTGGCGTTTCGATATAGTAGCCTGTTTCCTTGCTGGATAATAGCTGGTGGTCTACATGGATAACGTCATTTTCAAAGTCTATATCCTGCCTTGTCAGTCCACACAGTTCTGAGATACGGAGTCCTGTTTTTAACAGTATCACGATTGCGTCATAATACTTGCTGTATGTCCTGTCTTTGCTGGCAAAGGACAAGAGCCTTTCTTCCTGTTCCTCGGTCAATGCCTGCCGTGGCGTCCTGTCGTCCTCTATGACTTCATTCAGCTTGAAATCAAAGGGGTTCTTCCTCACGAGGTCGTCCGCTATGGCAATGCGGAATGACGCATTTAACGAGCGTTTATAATTGCTTATGGTCTGATAAGCATAGCCCCTGTCTTTCATGCGTAACGCCCATTCCTTAGCGTCTGAAAGGCGTATGCTGTCAATGCTCCTAGCCCCCAGTATATCGCCCTCTAATGTCCGCATGAGCTTTTTCCTGCCCTGCCTTGTGCTTTCCTTTACGTTGGCTCTCTGGGCGTTCTGTTTAGCGTATAGCTGGCACAGCGTCATTTTTCCGCCTGTCGTGTCGATACCGTCCTGTAAATCCCTTTGTATCTCCGTTTCTAATTCCCTTAGGGATTTCCCGTCCCTCTTTCCTTTAGGTACGGGGTCTGTCGGTACAAGTTTCCATGAATAGGCATACCTTGTCTTTCCAGCCTTGTCCACATATTTGTATAAGTATCTCCCGTCTGCTCTCTGGCTCTCTCCTGTCTTTAAGAGGCGACCTTTGCTGTCCCGTCTTTTTTCCGACATTTCTTATCTGCTCCTTTCGTAAGAAAGAGCCTTGATATGACTTACTGAAATAATATCACATACAAGGCTCTTTTGCATTAGATTACGTCTGTTTTATCCATAAATTTCTCAAACTGTTTTTTCTTAATCAAGATACGGTTGCCGTTCATCACATACCAGTCCCCGTGTCGGTTTTCTTCCACCAGTCGGCGGAGCTTGTTCTGCCCGATTGTGAAGTATCTTGACGCTTCCTCAATGGTAAGGGTGTATTTTTCCCATACGGGAATATCAATCTTTTCGTTCATCATGCCACCCCCCTACCTGTTCTTTGTGTCATACTGGACATAGGGTATCAGTTCTGTCCTGTCTATCCGCTGTAAATGGGCGGTCAGCTTGCTGGAAAGGGAAGTGCTGTACCTTGCCCTGTCTACCATATCCCCGACACGTTCCAGTCCACCTAGAGCGTCATGGGATTCGAGGAAGTAAAAGCCTTTGACAGCGGATATGACACCACCCTCTGTAAGCCACTGTTGCGTTTCTTCAAGGGAATTATGCGGTGTGGGTACATGGAGTTTTAAGAGTTCCACAGCCCCTAAAAAGCGTTGCCAGAAACGGCACGTTTTCCACCTGCTTTTGTTGCTCTCGTTCCTGTTTGCCACGACAAAACGCAGGTTGTCCGCCAGCAGTCCGAAAGCCAGTTCCCCAATCTCCAGCGGTCTTTCCTGAAATGCCATAGCAAAGGCATGAGCCTTTTCATCACGCAGTTGCATTTCCGTCCGTTTCCAACTCCCGACTTCATCAAGCGTCCTGTTGTATTTGCCGCACACTTCTTTGTCTTTGTCATAAAAGCGGTAGGAAAGCCCTGATTTTCCAGCCCCGATATAGACGGTCTTTGCGGTGTTAAAATCGTCAAACTTGCTCTCGTCAAAGTGATAGTCCTCACTGTTGGAAACAAATTCCTCTTTTTCGCATTTCTTCTTTATCTGCTCTATGGTAAAGAACGGCGTTTCGTTCCTGTCGTCAATGGCAACGTCCAGCCTTGTGAAATGATAGTTGCCCGTCCCATATCTTCTTTCACAGCGTTCAAACATATCCCCAAAGGTCAAGCCGTTTTCATCAAGGATACGGAAAATATCATCACACCCCCTGCCTGTCATCACGAGATAACAGCCAAGCCCTTGTGGGTTGTCCTCTGTCTTTTTTGCGTTCCCCGATACATAAATGTCCCCGATTTCCCAACGCGCCTGATACGTCTTGAATTTGACCGTTGCAGGATAGACATTAAAAATATCGGTCGGCAAGCATAAGATATGCCGTATCACATCTTCTGCCGTTGCCGTATCAAAGACAATGCTGATGTAATCAATCTTGACGGATAAATTTTCGTGTGTTGCGATAGTGCATTACTCCTTTCGTACTCCCCGTTTTTTTGCGGGGTAAAAATCGTGTTTTGTCCTTTATTTATCACAGTTTCTAGGTACTATGACATGTATGCGCAGGGCGGTGTT